>VSSQ01000317.1_pt1 | contig 42980 bp, 39 predicted proteins | sample 4763081 | NCBI WGS metagenome assembly VSSQ01 (sample SAMN12137344, study PRJNA551015) | bioreactor metagenome | isolation source: SDC9 anaerobic chlorinated ethene degrading culture | place: USA: Knoxville, Tennesee | collected 2015-01-01
CGAACCGGGCAAAGCGGGCGAGGGCACCTGCGGCGGGGGCGGCGGCAAGGGCCACCGCGGCGCCCGACGAGGGCGCGCGGCCGACCGGCGCCCCGCCAAGCATCGCGCGGGTGGTCGCGGCGGCAAGCGCCGAGGGGCCGTGCACCGGCCCGCCGCCCGGGGCGGGGCCGCGCCCGGCCGGGGCGCCGGCACCGGGGCCGGACTGGATCTTGCGCATCAGCGTTTCCGGGTCGGGCAGGTCGGCCACATGGGTCATGCGAATGAGCGCCATCTCGGCCGCCATCATCGCGTTCGGCGCGGCCGAGACCTCCTCGATCGCCTTCAGCAGCATCTGCCACAGCCGCGAGAGCACCCGCATCGGGATCGCCGCCGCCATCGCCTGGCCGCGGGTGCGTTCCTCGGGCGGCACGGTCGGGTCATCGGCGGCCTCGGGGGTGATCTTGATGACCGAGACCCAATGGCTGATCTCGGCCAGATCGCGCAGCACCGCCATCGGGTCGGCGCCGTCGGCATATTGCTCGGCGAGCTCGGTCAGGGCGCCCGCCGCATCGCCCTTCAGCACCATGTCGAAAAGGTCGAGCACGCGGGCGCGATCGGCCAGACCCAGCATCGCGCGCACCTGCTCGGCCGTGGTCTCGCCCGCGCCATGCGCGATCGCCTGATCGAGGAGCGACATCGCATCGCGCACCGAACCCTCGGCCGCGCGGGTGATGAGCGCCAGCGCGTCGCCCGCGATCTCGGCGTTTTCCTTCGCCGCGACGCCCGCCAGATGCGCCATCATCACCTCGGGCTCGATCCGCTTCAGATCGAAGCGCTGACAGCGGCTGAGCACGGTGACCGGCACCTTGCGGATCTCGGTCGTGGCGAAGATGAACTTCACATGCGCCGGGGGTTCCTCGAGCGTCTTCAGAAGCGCGTTGAAGGCCGAGGTCGACAGCATGTGCACCTCGTCGATGATGTAGACCTTGTAGCGCGCCGAGGCGGCCCGGTAATGCACGCTCTCGATGATCTCGCGGATGTCGCCGACGCCGGTGCGCGAGGCGGCGTCCATCTCCATCACGTCGACATGGCGGCCCTCGGCGATGGCGCGGCAATGCTCGCACACGCCGCAGGGTTCGGTCGTCGGGCCGCCGCTGCCGTCGGCACCGATGCAGTTCAGCCCCTTGGCGATGATCCGCGCGGTGGTCGTCTTGCCGACCCCGCGCACGCCGGTCATGATGAAGGCATGGGCGATGCGGTCAGAGGCGAAGGCGTTCTTCAGCGTGCGCACCATCGCCTCCTGACCGATCAGATCGGCGAAGGTGGCGGGGCGATATTTGCGGGCAAGGACCTGATAGCCGGTCGCGGGCGTGTCGGACATGAGTGCTCCTCTCGTCGGCGCGCAGTCTAGTCGCGGGGCGGGCCGAGTCAAACCGATGAGACGGTGGCGGGGCGTCTGCTACAGGGACATTGCGGACACCATCAGTATTGACATGCGTCAGGATGAGACCTCATGTCCGGTATAGAATTCTATCGCATAGTCCATCCTTTTTGCCGGAGATCATCTTGAGCCCATTGCTGATAGACCGGGACGTCAGGCTAAAGCTGAATGAAACCGAGCCGCCCAGTTATCAACTCGCGGACTGCTTCGGGGATTTCTTTCCACCTGAGATCGAGGAACGCATTCGGGGCCTTAATCAGGACTTCCCTCTCATCGGTTTGAAGCCACAAACTGCTGCGGGGCAAATATCCTATGGGCAGTGGCTTCTGTACACGACAGTTTGTCTTACCGGACAGATTTGCAACGGCGGCGTTGAAGGTTTTTTTGCCAACTGTCCCGGGTTAATACGCGATGCGGCCGTTCTCCTGGAAGAATGGGCCAAGCCCGAGCTTGCACAAGCTTACAAGACTGCGGCGGAACCATTCCTGGATGTCATTCAGTCCCATGCTGCGGCAGGCCCAACTGCGACGGGCAAGGAACTCGATGAGTTCTGGGTCGGCTTCGAGGCCGCTTTCGATCGATTTGACGAAGATGCTGCAAACAAGATCGAAGTGGCACTCTATGACGCAGGCCGCGACGACGACACTGAAAACTGGTTCTTTGCTTTAGAAGTTCGTGTTCTCGATTTTGTCCTCGAAAACAGGGGGCATTTTCAACAATCGGTATAGCTGTTCGGATGGCATTGGAGTGTCAGACTTGGGCTCTGCTCTCCGGTTGCGGCGGCTTCTTTTGTCGGGCACGACCGAGCCGCCGTCGCCTCAGCGCCCCGTGATGCCCTCGATCGGGGGCAGGGGCACGGGCTGGGTCACGTAGGCGGCGGGGCGGCGCTCGTAGAAGGCGTTGCCGCCGGTGGTCACGACGTAATTCATGTTGTCGTAGTGATAGCTGCGGTTCGCGGTGTGGAAGAACTGCGCGTCGCCGATCAGCGGGTGGCGCTCGCCGCGCAGCACCGATTGCGCCGCCTCGCGCACATTGGTCTTTTCCTTCATGCGCTTGGTCATGATCCCCGGGGCGAACTGGCCGCGCTGGCGCACCACGCCGCAGACCGAATTCGGGTATTTCCCCGACTCGACGCGGTTCATCACCACGCTGCCCACGGCGACCATGCCGTCGCGGCTGGAGCGGTTCGATTCGAAATACATCGCGCGCTCCATGCAATCGAGCGGGGTGTGCCCGCAGCTTGCCAAAGCGCCCAGTGCGGCGGCAAGGACAAGGGTGCCGCGCATGCCCGGTGTGACGAATGCCATGATGTGCCTGCTTCTCTGCCCGGGGCGTTTCGCCCTCGTTGGCGGGAAGAATACCAGAGCGCGCGAGTCGGGCCAAGAGATGCGGGCCGGCGGTGGCGGTCTGCCGCGCAATCCGCGGGCGTCACCGGCCCGGCCCGTCACAGGCCCGGCAGGTCGATCATCACCGCGGCATGGTCGCTCGCATGCGGCCGGTGCGCGCCGACGCCCGCAAGCCGGACGCCGGTGTCTCGCCGCGCCTCGCGGCCCAGTCCCGCGCGCAGGATCACGGGCACCGCCTGCGGAAAGGCGTGCGCAAGGGCCGGCGAGGCGAGGAGGGCGTCGGGGCAATCGTAGCGCCCCGAATGCACGTCGAAATAGGTCCAGCGCTCGGCCTCGGGCAGGCGCTCCATCAGATTGACGGTGAAGCCGTTCTCCAAGGGCGCAATGGCGCGCTCGGCGCCGGGCAGGGCGCCGTGCGGCTCGTTCAGATCGCCGACGATCAGCCACAGCCCCGCTGCGGGCGCCTCGAAATAGCGCGCGACCAGCCGCCGCACCGCCAACGCCTCGAGCCGGCGCGTGGTCCAGGCCGTGGCGACATCGGGGTAGGGCGACTTGAAATGGCACAGGAACAGGGTGAGCTGCCCCACCGTCGCCATCAGGCAGTCGCGGCGGAAGACCGGGGCGAGCGGATCGACGCCCGGCGGCGGGGCGATGTCGAGATCTTTCAGCGTCAGCGCCGCGTGGCTGCGCAGCTCGGCAAGCGGCCGGCGCGAAAGGAGTGCAAGGTCGAGGCCGCGGCCGTCATTGCCGGGCAGGCAGATCCGCTCGGGATAGGGGCGCAGCCCGGCGGGGAGCATGTGGCGCTGATAGAAATGCTCGAGCGTCGCGAGGTCGTAGACCTCCTGCAGCGCCAGAAGATCGGCGTCGATCTTTGCCAGAACCTCTGCCGACAGGCGCCGGTCGATGGCATCAAGGCCCGTCTCCTCGGGATCGTCGCTGTCCCATGCCCCGTGCAGCTGCGGCCCGTCTGCGGATTTCAGCAGTTTCAGGTTCTGAAGGTTGAAGGTCGCGATGCGCATGATGGGGCAAGCATCGCACCGCCCCCGCGCCGAGGCAAAGGCTGAATCGCCACGGGGGAGCCCTGAAGGGCTGTCGTGTCGGCTGCGGTGAAGGGGAGGGGTGAGAGGCTGGACATCGACCCAAGCGGGGCTCGTTGCGGCTGCTTCCTTCCGGACCTGACCGGGTTGGCGAGGCGCTCGCCCGCGCCAACCTCTCAAGCGGTGATATAGGCAAGCCGCGCCGGATTCGCAACCCCGGCCTTGCACGGAACGAAGGGCCGGGGCGGAATGCAAAAGGGCGCCCGCATGGGGCGCCCTTCGCGTGCGGGATCGGGTTGCGGCTCAGCCGAGCGCGGCGTCGCAGCGCTTGCAGGTGTGGGCATGCGCATGGGTGCCGACGTCGGGCAGGATCTTCCAGCAGCGCTGGCATTTCTCGCCCTCGGCGGTCTCGAAGACCACCGCGACGCCCGGAACCTCGGGCAGGCGGAAGGCCTCGTTCGGCGCCGGATCGGTGGTCACGGTCAGCGCCGAGGTGATGCACAGGTCATCGAAGCGGACCGAGCGCAGCGCCGCGGCGAGGGTTTCGTCCTCGACATGCACGACCGGCGCGGCCTCGAGCGAGGCGCCGATCACCTTGGCGGCACGCTGCACCTCGAGCGCGGCGGTGACCGCACGGCGGGCGCGGCGGATGCCCTCCCATTTCTGCGCGAGCGCCTCGTCCTTCCAGTCGGCGGGCGTCGCCGGGAAGTCCTGCAGATGAACCGAGCCATCCTCGGACGGGAAGCGGCTGAGCCAGACGTCCTCCATGGTGAAGGGCAGGATCGGCGCAAGCCAGGTGCTGAGCCGGAAGAACAGCAGGTCCATCACCGTGCGCACCGCGCGCCGGCGCAGGCTGTCGGGCGCGTCGCAGTAAAGCGCATCCTTGCGCACGTCGAACCAGAACGCCGAGAGGTCGACGGTGCAGAAGTTGAACAGCACCTGGAACACGCCCGAGAAGTTGAAGGCCCGGTAGTTGGCGTGCACCTCGGCATCAAGCTCGGCCAGCCGGTGCAACATCCAGCGTTCGAGCTCGGGCATCTCGGCAACCGCCACGCGCTCGGCCTCGTCAAAGCCCGCGAGCGCGCCCAGCATGAAGCGCAGCGTGTTGCGCAGACGGCGATAGCTGTCCGCGGTGCCCTTCAGGATCTTCGGCCCGATGCGCTGGTCGGCGGTATAGTCGGTCTGCGCCACCCACAGCCGCAGGATGTCGGCGCCGTATTCGTCGATCACCTCCTGCGGCGCGACGGTGTTGCCGATCGACTTGGACATCTTCATGCCCTTCTCGTCGAGCGTGAAGCCATGCGTCACCACGTTGCGATAGGGCGCGCGGCCGATCGTGGCCGAGCCCTGCAGCAGCGAGGAGTGGAACCAGCCGCGGTGCTGGTCGGTGCCTTCCATGTAGACGTCGGCGATGCCGTCCCTGGTGCCGTCCGGACGGTCGCGCAGCACGAAGGCATGCGTCGACCCGCTATCGAACCAGACATCGAGCACGTCATAGACCTGTTCATAATCCGACGGATCGACGATGCCCGCGAGCAGCTTTTCCTTGAAACCTTGCACATACCAGACATCGGCGCCGTCCACCTCGAAAGCGGCGGCGATCCGGGCGTTGACCTCGGCATTGCGCAGCAGGAAGTCGGCGTCGGTCGGCTTCGCGCCCTTCTTGGTGAAGCAGGTGAGCGGCACGCCCCAGGCGCGCTGGCGCGACAGCACCCAGTCCGGCCGGTGCTCGATCATCGAATGCAGGCGGTTGCGGCCGGAGGCCGGGGTGAACTTCACCAGCTCCTCGATCGAGCGCAGGGCGCGGGCGCGGATGGTGTCGCCATAGGTGCCCATGCCGTCGTCGAGTTTGTGGTCGATCGCGGCAAACCACTGCGGCGTGTTGCGATAGATCACCGGCGCCTTCGAGCGCCAGGAATGCGGGTAGGAGTGCTTGATCTTGCCCTTCGCCAGCAGCGCGCCCGCCCAGGCGAGCTGCTTGATGTTCGACACGTTCGCCGGGCCTTCCTTGCCGTCCTGGTCCAGGATCGCCTGGCCGCCGAAGATCGGCAGGTCGGTGCGATAGGAGCCGTCGGCCTCGACATTGTAGGTCATCGGCAGCTTGAACTTCACGCCAAGCTGATAGTCGTCGTCGCCGTGCGAGGGCGCGGTGTGGACAAAGCCGGTGCCGGCGTCCTCGGTGACGTGATCGCCGGGCAGCATCGGCACGTCATAATCCCACTCGCCCTGCGCCTCTTCGAGCCCGGCATAGGGATGCTTCAGCACCACGCCCTCGAACTCGGAGGTCGCGACGTCGCGCAGCCGGGTGAAGCCCGTCACCTTCGCCGCGGTCATCACGGCTTCGGCCAGCGCATCGGCCAGCACCAGCAACTCGCCCGCGACGGCGGTCGATTTCTCGTCCGCCGCATCGACGCGATACATCCCGTAAGCGATGCCCGGGTTGTAGGCGACCGCGCGGTTTTGCGGGATCGTCCAGGGAGTGGTGGTCCAGATCACCACCGCCGCCCCGTCAAGCCCCGCGACCGGGCGGAACCGCACCCAGATCGTGTGCGAGGTGTGGTCGTGATACTCGACCTCGGCCTCGGCGAGCGCCGTCTTCTCGACCGGCGACCACATCACCGGCTTCGAGCCCTGATAGAGCGTGCCGTTCATCAGGAATTTCATGAATTCCTCGGCGATCACCGCCTCGGCATGGAAATCCATCGTCAGATAGGGATCGGCCCAGTTCCCGGTCACGCCGAGCCGCTTGAATTCCTCGCGCTGCACGGTGACCCAGTTCTCGGCGAACTTGCGACATTCCTGGCGGAAGGTGACGGTGTCGACGTCGTCCTTGTTCAGCCCCTTGGCGCGATACTGCTCCTCGATCTTCCATTCGATCGGCAGGCCGTGGCAGTCCCAGCCCGGGACATAGCGGCTGTCGTGGCCCATCATCTGATGGCTGCGCACGATGATGTCCTTGATCGTCTTGTTCAGCGCGTGGCCGATGTGCAGATGGCCGTTGGCATAGGGCGGGCCGTCATGCAGCACGAAAGAGGGGCGGGCATCGTCGCGGCCCTTTTCGCGCAGCTGGTCATAGATCGCCAGGCGTTCCCAGCGGGCCAGCCATTCGGGCTCGCGCGCGGGCAGGCCGGCGCGCATCTGGAACTCGGTTTCGGGCAGGAAGACGGTGTCGCGATAGTCGACGGTGTTTTCGGGCGTGTCAGCGCACATCGGAAGAATATCCTCGGCTTGAAGGAAGAGGGGCGCGCAGCCCGCGCCCGTGGCTTGCAGCAGTCCCGGCCACCCTGACGCGTCAGAGCGCCGGGCCGGTAATTCGACGGATGATGTGCGCAAGCCGGGTCATGGCGCGCCTTATAGGCGGCGCGCGCGCGCGCGGCAAGCGCCGGATGGGGGCGCTGCCCCCTCTTGGCTGCGCCAATTCACCCCCGGGATATTTTCGGCAATTGGAAGCCGGGATCCGCGCCCCTCTTCCAATTGCGCCAAATATCCCGGGGGTGAGGGCGAAGCCCGAGGGGGCAGCGCCCCCCTTGCCCGGCCTTTTCCTTGCCCGGCCGATGGCCTAGGGTGGCGCCGATCTGCGGAGGGGCCGATGAGCGACGAGACGGGGATGCCGAAAGCCGAAGACATCGCGGCGATGTTCACGCGCGCGGGCGGGGACTATCTCTTTGCCCGCTGGGGGCGTCCGGTGGTGCCGGTGGTCTTCGGCGTCGATGCGGCGACGCTTGCCACGGTGAAGGGCGCGGCCGAGGCGGTGGTGACGCTGGCCGGCCACCAGATGGCCGAGACCGATCCCGAGCTTGGCGCGAACCTGATGATCTTCTTCTTCCGCGAGTGGCAGGAACTCTTGGAAGTGCCGAACCTCGACCGGATGATCGAGGGGCTCGGCGATCTCGTTGCCCGGCTCGAGAGCGCGGGGGCGAACCAGTACCGGGTCTTCCGCTTCGATGCCGCTGGGGCGATCCGCGCCTGCTTTGCCTTCGTGCGGATGGATGCGGCGCTCGACGAGGTGCCGGCCGAGACGATCGCGCTGAGCCAGGCGGTGCAGATGATCCTGCTCTGGGGCGAGGGCGCCTTTGCCGGCCATCCGCCGCTTGCCTCGGCGCGCGGGGTGACGGTGTTGCGCCCGGAGGTGGCGGCGCTGATCCGCGCGGCCTATGACCCGGTGCTGCCCGCCGTCGCCCAGGACGCGAGCCATGCGCTGCGGCTTGCGGCCCGGCTGGCCGCCCCGCGACCGGAGGGCGCGGCATGACGCATGAATTCCCGGTGCGGGTCTATTACGAGGACACCGACCTTGCCGGCATCGTCTATTACGCGAACTATCTGAAGTTCATCGAGCGCGGCCGCACCGAATGGGTGCGCAGCCTCGGCATCGATCAGGTCGCGCTGAAGCGCGATCATGGCCTTGTCTTCGCGGTGCGCCGGGTCGAGGCGGATTACCTGCGTCCGGCGAAATTCGACGACGAGCTCACGGTGACGACCGAGCTGTCCGCAGTGGCGGGCGCCCGACTCATCCTCGAGCAGGCGGTGTGGCGGGCGGGCGAGAAGCTGTTCAGCGCCGCGGTGACGATCGTGTGCCTGAGCGAGGCCGGCGCGCCCGCGCGCCTGCCCGCCACGCTGCGCCAGCGCCTCGTGCCCTCGCTGCACTGAGCCGGGACAGGGGGAGGAGCCCTGCATCTGCTGCAATGCGGCACCAGCCGTGACGCGATGACGCAGATGTTATGGCGCTCCCCCTGATCCTCGGATAGAATCACTGTTAAGAGAGCCGTGAAACGGCTTCGACCGAGAGCAGTGAACGCCTAAAGGCACGATTATGGATCAACAAACCCTTGCGATGGGGCAGGAGATTGATTTCTCGCTGCTTGCACTTTTCCTGCGCGCATCGCTGACAGTGAAACTTGTGATGCTTATGCTCACCATGGCCAGCTTCTGGTCGTGGTCGATCATCATCCGGAAATTCATCACCTTCCGCGCCGCGCGGGCCGAGGCCGATGCCTTCGACCGCGCCTTCTGGTCGGGGGAACCGCTCGACGAGCTCTTCGACCAGATCGGGCCTTCGCCCGAGGGCGCGAGCCAGCGCATCTTCGCCGCAGGCATGCTTGAATGGCGACGCTCGCACCGCCATGACGGCGAGCTGATCGCCGGTGCGCAGGCGCGTATCGACCGCTCGATGGATGTGGCGATCGCGAAGGAGGCCGAAAACCTGAACTCGGGGCTCAGCTTCCTCGCCACGGTGGGCTCGACCTCGCCCTTCATCGGTCTGTTCGGGACCGTCTGGGGGATCAAGGTCGCCTTCGAGGAGATCGCGATCTCGCAGAACACCTCGCTTGCCGTCGTGGCACCGGGCATCTCGGAGGCGCTCGTCGCCACCGCGATCGGCCTGATCGCCGCGATCCCGGCGGTGATCTTCTACAACAAGCTTTCGGGCGATGCCGACAAGATCACCTCGGGCTACGAGGCCTTCGCCGACGAATTCGCCACCATCCTTTCGCGCCAGCTGGACGCCTGAGCCATGGGCGCGGGGGTGATGAAGAAGGCCGGTGGCAGCGGACGCCGCCGGCGCGGGGGCAAGGGCCGGCATGCCGTGATGGGCGAGATCAACGTCACGCCGATGGTCGACGTGATGCTGGTTCTGCTCATCATCTTCATGGTGGCGGCGCCGATGATGACGGTGGGCGTGCCGCTCGAGCTGCCGAAGACGGCGGCGAAGGCGGTGCCGACCGAGCAGGAAGAGCCGCTGACGGTCTCGCTGCAGCTTGATGGCACGGTGTCGCTGATGAACTCGACGGTGCCCGAGGAAGAGCTGGTCGACCGGCTGCACGCCATCGCGCAGGAGCGCGACAGCGACAAGATCTACCTGCGCGCCGATGGCGGCATCGAATATTCGCGCGTCGTCGAGGTGATGGGGGCGCTGAACGCCGGCGGCTTCAACAACATCATCCTGGTCACCGACACCGGCGGCCCCTCGCTGACGGGCAAGGCGCCTTCGGGGAACTGACGCGCCATGCGCATGGACAGGGCAGAGAAGATCGGCACGGAGGTCTCGGCGGCACTGCATATCGCGGTGATTCTGCTGGCGATCTTTGGCACCGACTGGTTCCCGCCGGAGCCGCAGGAACAGGTGCAGATGACGCAGGTCTCGGTGATCTCGCAGGCCGAGTTCGACGCGATCGCCGCCGCCGCACCGAAACAGGGGGCGAACAGCGAGCCCGCCGTGCCCGCGGGTGGCGAGGCCTCGGCCGCGACCGATGCGCCGGCACAGCCGGAACCGGCGCCCGCGGCCGCCGAGCCCGCCCCGGCGCCCGCCGAGGAGGCGCCCGCGCCCGCACCGCAATCCTCGCCCGTGCCGCCCTCGAAGCCCGCGCCGGCGCCCGAGCCGCAGCCCGACATGACCGCGGTCGCGGAACCGACGCCGCCCGCCGAGGTGGTCGAGGTGCCGCCGACGATGATGCCGCCGGTGGTCGAGCCGCAGGACACGACCTCGCCCGATTTCTCGCCGCGCCCGGTGGCAAGGCCCGCGCCGCGCGTCGCACCGGCGCCGGCGCCGGCCCCCGAGCCCGACGCCAAGGTCGCCGAGGCGCCCGTCGCCGAGACGAAGCCCACCGAGACGCCGAAGCCCGAGCCGGTCGAGAAGCCGAAGCCCGAGGCGGCGCCGAAGGAGGCCGCGACCGAGATCACGCCCGAGACGAAGCCGGTCGAGGAGCCCGCCAAGACCTCGGCGCCGGCCAGCGTGCCGCGTCCGCAGTCGCGTCCGGCGAAGCCCGCCCCGGCCCCGGCCGAGACGAAGCCCGCCGAGACCAAGACCGCCTCGAATGACAGCGCGACCGACAAGGCCTCGGACAAGCCCGCCGACAAGGCGCCGGCGGCGAAGCCCGCGGCGAAGCCCGCCGACAAGGCGTCGGACAAGACCTCGGGCAGCGGCACCGGCAAGGCGAGCGACAAGGGCACCGGCAAGACGAGTGACAAGGCCAGTGGCAAGGCCTCGGGCACGCCGGCGAAATCGGGCACCTCCGGCAAGTCGGGCAGCGCGAGCGGGGTCAATGACGCGCTCGCCGAGGCGATGACTTCGGAAACCGGCACCGGCTCTGGCGGCCTCGGCATCGCCGAGAACGGACCGCCCGTGACCGCCGGCGAGAAAGAGGCGCTGATCGTCGACGTGAAGGCGTGCTGGAACACCGGCGCGCTCAGCTCGGAGGCGCTGCGCACCACGGTGACGGTGCTCGTCGACATGGGCCAGAACGGCAAGCCGGACGTCAAGTCGATCAAGATGAAGGGCTTCACCGGCGGTTCGGAAGCCGCGGCGAAGCAGGCCTTCGAGGCGGCGCGGCGCGCGATCGTGCGCTGCGGCTCGGACGGCTTCCCGCTGCCGGCCGAGAAATACGGCTGGTGGAAGCAGATCGAGATCGTCTTCGACCCGAACAAGATGAGGATGAAGTGACGCGTGCGCCGCAGGGGGCCGGAAAAATCCGGCTCTCCGCCGCTTGTGATGTGCCGCGACGCAGAAATTGGGTACAACGGGCAAAAGCCCAAGCCAGGGAAAAGAGCATGTTCCGTTTTGCATTGGCCGCGCTGGCGGCGCTGATGATCGGCCCGGGGGCGGCGCTGGCGCAGCAGGGTCCGCTGCACATCGAGATCGACGAGGGCGTGATCGAGCCCTTGCCCTATGCCCTGCCGAGCTTCGTCGCGGAAACCGGCGGCGCGGGCGAGATGGCGGCGCAGATCTCGCAGGTCATCAATGCCGACCTGAGCGGCACGGGCCTGTTCCGGCAGATCCCCGAGAACGCCTATCTGCAGCGCTTCTCGAGCTTTGACACTCCGGTCAGCTATGCCGACTGGCAGGCGATCAACGCGCAGGCGCTGATCGTCGGCGGCGTGTCGACGTCGGGCGGCAAGGTGGTGGTCAAGTTCCGCCTCTTCGACGTGTACTCGAACCAGCAGCTCGGCGACGGCCAGCAGCTTGCGGCCAGCCCGCAAAGCTGGCGCCGTCTCGCGCATAAGGTGGCCGATGTGATCTACAGCCGGATCACCGGCGAAAGCGGCTATTTCGACAGCCGCGTGGTCTATGTCTCGGAGAGCGGGCCGAAGGACAAGCGCCTGAAACGCCTTGCGATCATGGATTATGACGGCGCGAACGTGAACTATCTCACGGATTCGAGCACCATCGTGCTTGCCCCGCGCTTCTCGCCCACCGGCGACCGCATTCTCTACACCACCTTCGAGACCGGCTTCCCCCGGATCAAGCTGATGAACGTCGGCAATGTCAGCGGCCAGCTGTTGCCCGAAGTGCCCGGCACGATGACCTTCTCGCCGCGCTTCTCGCCCGATGGCAACTCGATCGTCTATTCGCTCGAGCAGAACGGCAACACCGACCTGTGGAAGATGTCGGCCTCGGGCGGCTCGCCGGCCCGGCTGACGAATTCGCCGGCGATCGAGACCGCGCCGTCGTTCAGCCCCGATGGCTCGCGCATCGTCTTCGAGAGCGACCGCTCGGGTGGCCCGCAGCTCTACATCATGCCCGCGGGCGGCGGCGAGCCGACCCGGATCTCCTATGGTGACGGCCGTTACGGCACCCCGGTCTGGTCGCCGCGCGGCGACATGATCGCCTTCACCAAGCAGGCGGGCGGGCGCTTCTTCATCGGCGTGATGCGCACCGACGGCTCGGAAGAGCGGCTGCTGACCGCCTCTTTCCTTGACGAGGGCCCGACCTGGTCGCCGAACGGCCGCGTCATCATGTTCACCCGCGAAAGCCCCGGTGCGGGCGGCGGCGCACAGCTTTTCACCATCGACATTTCAGGGCGGAACCTGAAGAAGGTCGGCAACGCTGGCGGGGCCTCCGATCCGGCCTGGTCGCCGCTTCTGCCCTGAGCCCGATTCACAAGGCATTCCGAACCTGTTACCTTCGCCCGAAAGGGCAAACTCAAAAGGCGGTACACATGAACTTCGCACCCAAGGCAGTGATCCTGCTGGCAGTCCTCGGCCTCGCGGCCTGTAACAACCCCGACAAATACGGTTCGGGCAATGGCGTGGTCGATCCGGGCGGCGCTTACGGCAGCGGCACCGGCGACGGCTCGGTTTCGCAGGGCTCGATCAGCGACCCGAACTCGCCGGCCTATTTCAACGCCGCGGTCGGCGACATGGTGCACTTCGTGGTCGATCAGTCGACGCTGACCGACGAGGCCCGCAACATCCTGACCGGCCAGGCCAAGTGGCTGAACGCGCACGGCAAGTACTCGGCCATCATCGAGGGCCATGCCGACGAACAGGGCACCCGCGAGTACAACCTCGCGCTTGGTGCGCGCCGCGCCTCGGCGGTGCAGGCCTTCCTGATCTCGCAGGGCGTCGCCGGCTCGCGTCTGCGCACCGTCTCCTACGGCAAGGAACGCCCGCTCGCGGTGTGCTCGTCGGAAGACTGCTATGCCAAGAACCGCCGCGCGGTCACGGTGATCTCGCTCGGCGCGGGGAGCTGATCTGATGCGGCGGGTGATGCTGGGGGCGGCCGTGGCGCTGGCGCTGGCAGCGCCCGCCCATGCGGCCGACAAACAGACGCTGGCCGACATCCGCGCGGAACTCGCGCAGCTGTCGGCCCAGCTTCAGGGCCTGCGTTCGGAGCTGGTGGCTTCGGGCGCGAAGGGCATGCAGGCGGCGGGCGGGGCCTCGGCTCTGCAGCGCATGGACACGATGGAGGCCGAGCTGAGCACGCTCACCTCCCGCACCGAGGAATTGCAGAACCGTATCGACCGGGTCGTCAAGGACGGCACCAACCGGGTGGGCGATCTGGAATTCCGCGTCTGCGAACTCGAGGAGGGCTGTGATCCCTCCAGCGTCGGTCAGGGGGCGCCGCTCGGTGGCGCCGCGCCGACGGCAGGTTCGGTGACCGCGCCCTCGGCGCCGAGCACCGGGGCGTCCTCTGCCTCTTCGGGGGGCGGTGATCTGGCAATGAACGAGAAAAGTGATTTCGACCGGGCCAAGGAGGTGCTCGGTCAGGGTGACTTTCGCGGCGCCGCTGACCTCTTTGCGACCTTTGCCGAAACCTATCCGGGTGGCCCCCTGACCGACGACGCGATGTATCTGCGCGGCGACGCGCTGCATCAGGCGGGCGACGTTCCGGGCGCGGCGCGGGCCTGGCTCGACGCCTTCTCGGCAGCGCCCGAAGGCAAGCGCGCGGCCGACAACCTGCTCGAACTCGGCAAGTCGCTGGGTGAGCTCGGTCAGAAGAACGAGGCCTGCGCGACGCTGGCCGAAGTGCCGGCCCGCTTCCCCTCGTCGCAGGCGGCGGGGCAGGTGTCCTCGGCACAGGCGAGCCTCGGCTGCCAGTGACGCCGGACCTGCCCGCGATCCTGAAACAGGCATTTGGCCCCGATGCGCCCCCGCGTGTCGGGGTTGCCGTTTCCGGCGGCGGGGATTCGATGGCGCTGCTCGTCGGGTTGCATGCAGCGGGTTTCGACCTTGCCGCGGTGACGGTCGATCATGGTCTGCGCGCGGACTCGGCCGGGGAGGCGGCCGAGGTCGGTCGGTTTTGCACCGGCATCGGCGTGCCGCACAGCGTGCTGAGCTGGGAGGGGACCGCGGCCGCGGGCAACCTGATGGACGCGGCGCGGCGCGCGCGGCTGCGGCTGATCGGGGCCTGGGCGCAGGGGCAGGGGATCGGCCATGTCGCGCTTGGCCATACCGCCGATGATGAGGCCGAGACCTTCCTGATGCGCCTTGGCCGCGAGGCCGGGCTCGAGGGACTTGCCGGGATGCGCCGGCGCTTCGTGGCCGAGGGCGTCACCTGGCACCGCCCGCTTCTGGGCGTGAGCCGCGCCGATCTGCGCGCGGCGCTGCGCGCGCGCGGGCTTGGCTGGATCGATGATCCCTCGAACGACAATCCGCGGTTCGGCCGGGTGCGGGCGCGGCAGGCGCTTGCCACGCTCGCGCCGCTGGGCATCACCGCCGCGACGCTGGGCGCGGTGGTGCGCAACCTTGCCGCGGCCGATGCGGTGCTGAGCGAAACCCTGTGCCGCTTCGTGGCGGAGGCGGTGACGACGCCGGCGGGCGATGTGGTGATCGGGCGCGCGGGCTTTGCCGATCTGGCGTCCGAGCTGCAGCGACGGCTTCTGAACGCCGCGCTGCGCTGGATCTCGGGCAGTGCCTATGCGCCGCGCGCGCGGAAGGTGGCGGATCTGCTGGCGGAGCTCGCGGCGCCACAGACCGACCGCACGCTGCATGGCTGCCGCATCCGCACGGGGCGAGACACGATCCGTCTCAGCCGCGAGGCGGCGGCGGTCGCCGCGCTGCGGGTGCCGGCGGGCGGTCTTTGGGACCGCTGGAGGCTCACCGGCCCGGCCGCGCCGGGGCTCGAGATCGCGGCGCTTGGCAATGAGGGGCTTTTGCAATGCCCGCACTGGCGCGAGACCGGTTTGCCGCGCGCAAGCCTGCTCGCCTCCCCCGCCGTCTGGCACGGCGATGCGCTGATTGCGGCACCGCTTGCCGGGCTCGAAAACGGCTGGAAAGCGCGAATTGACTGCGGCGCATTTGCGGAGTCGCTAATCAGACGTTGAACCTGACCGCGTAATCCCTATTTTCACCCGGTAAAGGCCCGGCGGAGACCGGTCCCCGTCTATTCTGGAGGTTCCCCTTGGGCAACGCACGCAATCTGGCCTTCTGGGCCGTGCTGTTCCTGCTGATTCTCGCGCTGTTCAACCTTTTCGGAGACGGGCAGGCCTCGATGAATGCGCGGCAGGTCGCCTATTCGGAATTCATGAGCGCGGTCGACAAGGGCGAGGTCAAGTCCGTCCAGCTCGACGGCGAGGACGTGCGCTATCAGATCGCCGACGGCACCACCTATTCGACGGTGAAGCCCGAGGCGGACGAGATCGCCGAGAAGCTGATCGGCAAGGGCGTGCAGGTCAATGTCGTGAAGCAGGCGCAGTCGGGCTTCATGTCGCTGCTGGGCGTCTGGCTGCCGTTCATCGTGATGATCGGGATCTGGATCTTCTTCATGAACCGCATGCAGGGCGGCGGCAAGGGCGGCGCCATGGGCTTCGGCAAGTCGAAGGCGAAGCTTCTGACCGAGAAGCAGGGCCGCGTGACCTTCGATGACGTCGCCGGCATCGACGAGGCGAAGGAAGAGCTCGAGGAGATCGTCGAGTTCCTGCGCAACCCGCAGAAATTCTCGCGCCTCGGCGGCAAGATCCCGAAGGGCGCGCTGCTCGTCGGCCCGCCCGGCACCGGCAAGACCCTGCTTGCGCGCGCCATCGCCGGCGAGGCGGGCGTGCCCTTCTTCACCATCTCGGGCTCCGACTTCGTCGAGATGTTCGTGGGCGTCGGCGCGTCCCGTGTGCGCGACATGTTCGAGCAGGCGAAGAAGAACGCGCCCTGCATCGTCTTCATCGACGAGATCGACGCTGTCGGCCGCGCCCGTGGTGTCGGCATCGGCGGCGGCAATGACGAACGCGAGCAGACGCTGAACCAGCTGCTGGTCGAGATGGACGGTTTCGAGGCGAACGAGGGCATCATCATCATCGCCGCCACGAACCGCAAGGACGTGCTTGACCCCGCGCTGCTGCGTCCGGGCCGCTTCGACCGGCAGATCCACGTGCCGAACCCCGACATCAAGGGCCGCGAGAAGATCCTCACCGTGCACGCCCGCAAGGTGCCGGTCGGCCCCGATGTCGATCTGCGCGTGATCGCGCGCGGCACGCCGGGCTTCTCGGGCGCCGATCTCGCGAACCTGGTGAACGAGGCGGCACTGATGGCTGCCCGCGTCGGTCGTCGCTTTGTCACCATGGAAGACTTCGAACAGGCCAAGGACAAGGTGATGATGGGCGTCGAGCGGCGCTCGATGGTGCTGACCCCCGAGCAGAAGGAAATGACCGCTTATCACGAGGCCGGTCACGCCGTGGTCGGGATGAAGCTGCCGAAATGCGACCCGGTCTACAAGGCGACGATCATCCCGCGCGGCCAGGCGCTTGGCATGGTGGTCTCGCTGCCCGAGATGGACAAGCTGAACTACCACAAGGACGAGGCCAAGCAGAAGATCGCCATGACGATGGCGGGCAAGGCGGCCGAGATCCTGAAATGGGGCGAGGAGCATGTCTCGAACGGCCCGGCCGGCGACATCATGCAGGCCTCGGCGATTGCCCGCGCGATGGTGATGCGCTGGGGCATGTCGGACAAGGTCGGCAACATCGACTATTCCGAGGCGCATGAGGGCTATCAGGGCAACACCGGCGGCTTCTCGGTCTCGACCAAGACCAAGGAGCTGATCGAGGAAGAGGTGCGCGAGCTGATCGACGCCGGCTACAAGGAGGCGCGCCGCATCCTGATGGAGCACCAGCCGGAATGGGAGCGTCTGGCGCAGGGGCTGCTCGAATACGAGACCCTGACCGGCGAGGAGATCCGCAAGGTGATGACGGGCGAGGCGATCCACGGCGACGACGGCAACACGCCGGGCGGTCTGCCCTCGGTCACCTCGGTGCCGAAGACGAAACCTGCCAAGGGGCCCGACACCGCGCCGGAACCCTCGGCGTAAGCGCGGGGCGGCGGCGATGACCCGGCCTCGCACGGAAAGCGCCGACTGGAACCCCGAAAGCTATGGCCGCTTCCGTGACCTGCGGTTGCGGCCGGCACTCGATCTGATGGCCCGGGTGGGCGAGCTGCCGCCGGGCCGGATCGTCGACCTCGGCTGCGGCGCGGGGGCGGTGGGGCCGGCGCTCGATGACCGCTGGCCCGGGCGCAAGATCGTCGGCGTCGATGCCTCGCCCGCAATGATCGGCAAGGCGGCGGCGACCGGCGCCTATCACCGCTGCGATCTTGCCGATATCCGCCGCTGGGAGCCGGGCAAGCCGCCGGCACTGATCTTCTCGAACGCGGCGCTGCACTGGCTCGACGATCACGCCGCACTGCTGCCGCGGCTGGCCGGGCTGCTGGCGCCGGGCGGGGTTCTCGCCGTGCAGATGCCGATGCAATGGGGCGCGCCCTCGCACCGCTTCCTGCGCGATCTCGCCGCCGAGATGTTTCCCGACCGTTTCGATTTCTCCGGCTGGGTGGCGCCGGTGGCGCCGCCGCTCGATTACGCGCGGATGCTCGCGCCGCTCGGCGAGGTCGACGTCTGGAGCACCGACTACATTCAGCGCCTCGCCCCCGAGGGTGCGGTGCACCCGGTGCGCCGCTTCACCGAAGCGACCGCGCTGCGCCCCTTCGCCGCGAAGCTGAACGAGAACGAGCTTGCGGGCTTTCTCGTGCGCTACGAGGGGGCGCTCGACGCCGCCTATCCGGCCGAGCCGGACGGCACCGTGCTCTTCCCCTTCCGACGTCTGTTCCTGGTCCTGAGGGTCGCCTGATGCCCGCGCTGAACTCCACCCAGTTCCATGGCGAGATCGTCTTTCTGGGCCTTGTGCGGCCCGGCGGCGGGCTGGCGTCCGAGCCGGTGACGCAGCTCGTGCTCGGCTTTGACGGCGCAAAGGGGGAATCCCATTCCGGCCGCACCCGCGCCAGCTGTTCGCGGGTGACCGAGCAGCATCCGCCGGGCACCGAGATCGCCAATACCCGGCAGCTGACGATCCTGTCCGAGGAAGAGCTGGCCGAGACCGCCTTTGCCATGCGCCTGCCGCATCTGGCGCCCGAATGGGTTGGCGCCTCGATCGTGTTGCGCGGCCTGCCCGATCTGACCCATCTGCCGCCCTCGTCGCGGCTGCAGGGGCCCGATGGCGCGACGCTCGTCGTCGACATGGAAAACCGCGCCTGCGTGCTGCCCGGAAAGGTGATCGAGACCGTGCACCCGGGCGCCGGGCCGCGCTACAAGCCCGCGGCGCAGGGCCGGCGTGGCGTCACCGCCTGGGTCGAGCGGCCGGGGGTGCTGGAACTCGGCCAGAGCCTGCGCCTGCACATCCCCGATCAGCGCGCCTGGTCGCGGATGTCCGACGTCCGCGGCTGAGCCTGCTTTCCCCTGTCGCCGTAACGGGTTAGGCTCCGCCGAGGAGGACCCGATGCTGCCCGATATCGAGATTGCCCGCGCCGCCCCGAAACGCCCGATGCCCGAGGTCGCGGCAAAGATCGGCATTCCGGAAACCGCCCTGATCCCCTATGGCCGCGAGATCGCCAAGATCGACCGCGCCTTCCTGGACGAGATCGAACCGCGCGGCGAGGGCCGGCTGATCCTGGTCACCGCGATCACCCCGACGCCCGCGGGCGAGGGCAAGACCACCACCACCGTGGGGCTTGGCGACGGGCTGAGCCGGATCGGCAAGCGCACGGCGATCTGCATCCGCGAGGCCTCGCTTGGCCCGAACTTCGGGATGAAGGGCGGCGCGGCCGGCGGCGGCCGGGCGCAGGTGGTGCCGATGGAGGCGATGAACCTGCATTTCACCGGCGATTTCCACGCCGTGACCGCGGCGCACAACCTGCTCGCGGCGATGATCGAGAACCACCTCTACTGGGGCAATGCGCTGGACCTCGACCCGCGGCGGGTGCGCTGGCGGCGGGTGATCGACATGAACGACCGGGCGCTGCGCGACATCGTGACGGGGCTCGGTGGCGTCGCGAACGGGGCGCCGCGGCAGACCGGCTTCGACATCACCGCGGCCTCGGAAGTGATGGCCTGCCTGTGCCTCGCGCGCGACCTGCACGATCTCGAGGCGCGGCTTGGCCGGATCGTGATCGGCGAGCGGGCTGACCGCAGCCCCGTCACCTGCGCCGAACTCAAGGCGGCGGGGGCGATGGCGGTGCTGTTGCGCGATGCGCTGCAGCCGAACCTGGTGCAGACGATCGAGCACACGCCCGCCTTCGTGCACGGCGGCCCCTTCGCCAATATCGCGCATGGCTGCAGCTCGGTCATCGCCACCCGCGCGGCGCTGCGGCTGGCCGATTACGTGGTAACCGAGGCGGGCTTCGGCGCCGATCTCGGCGCCGAGAAATTCTTCGACATCAAGTGCCGCAGCGCCGGGCTGCTGCCCGCGGCCGCGGTGATCGTGGCGACGGTGCGAGCGCTGAAGATGCAGGGCGGCACGGCGCTCGCCGATCTTGGCCGCGAGGATGTCGCGGCGCTGAGCCGGGGCTGCGCAAACCTCGGCCGCCACATCGCCAACACCCGCGGCTTCGGCGTGCCGGTGGTGGTGGCGATCAACGCCTTCGAGAGCGACACCGAGGCCGAGATCGCGGCGCTGGTCGACTATGCCGCGCATCAGGGCTGCCGCGCGGTGCTGTGTCGGCACTGGGCCGAGGGCGGCGCGGGCGCCGAGGATCTCGCCCGCGAGGTGGTGCGTCTGGCCGAGGGGCCGGGCGGCTTCGCCCCCCTTTACGCCGACGAGATGGGCCTTTTCGAGAAGATCGAGGAGGTGGCGAAGCGGATCTATCACGCCGATGCGGTGATCGCCGAGGCCTCGCTGCGCGATCAGCTTGCCACCTGGGAGGCGCAGGGCTTCGGCGCGTTGCCGGTCTGCGTGGCGAAGACGCAATACTCCTTCTCGACCGACCCGAAACGGCGCGGCGCCCCGAACGGGCACAGCGTCACCCTGCGCGAGCTGCGGCTTTCGGCCGGGGCGGGCTTCGTCGTGGCGATCTGCGGCGAGATCCTGACCATGCCGGGCCTGCCGCGTTCTCCCGCGGCCGAGCGCATCGGCCTGACCGCGGCGGGCGAGGTCGAGGGGCTGTTCTGAGCGGGCGGGCTTGAGCCGCGGCGCGGAAGCTGCAATAGATCCCGCACAGCAAATGCGAAGGATGCCGATGAAAGAGCCCTCCACGATTGCGACGATGGCCGAACTGCGTGCCGAGATCGACGCGCTCGATGCCCGTCTCGTCGCGCTGCTGGCCGACCGGGCCCGGCTGATCGACCGTGCGGCCGAGCTGAAGCCCGGCGAGGGCATGCCGGCGCGGATCGCGGCGCGGGTCGAGGAGGTGGTCGGCAACGCGACCACCGCCGCCACCGCGCAGGGGCTCGACCCGGCGCTGGTCGAAGGCATCTGGCGCGCGCTGGTCAACTGGTCGATTGCGCGCGAGGAACGGGTTCTGGGCAAGGGAGACGGCGAATGACCGCGACGATCATCGACGGGAAGGCCTTCGCGGCCAGGGTGCGGGCGCAGGTGGCCGAACACGTGGCGCGGCTGCGCGAGGAGCAGGGGATCACCCCGGGCCTCGCGGTGGTGCTGGTGGGCGAGGATCCGGCATCGACGGTCTATGTCCGCAACAAGGGCAAGCAGACCGTCGAGGTCGGGATGAACTCCTATGAGCACAAGCTCCCGGCCGAGACCTCGGAGGCCGGGCTGCTCGGCCTGATCGGTCAGCTCAACGCCGATCCGGCGGTGCATGGCATCCTCGTGCAGCTGCCGCTGCCGGGGCATCTGAACAGCGACCTGGTGATCAACGCCATCGATCCGGCGAAGGACGTCGACGGCTTTCACATCTCGAACGTCGGGCTTCTGGGCACCGGGCAGAAGGCGATGGTGCCCTGCACGCCGCTCGGCTGCCTGATGATGCTGCGCGACCATCTGGGCTCGCTGAGCGGCCTCGATGCCGTGGTCGTCGGCCGCTCGAACATCGTCGGCAAGCCGATGGCGCAGCTGCTGCTGGGCGACAGCTGCACGGTGACGATCGCGCATTCGCGCACGCAGGATCTGGGCGCGGTCTGCCGCCGCGCCGACATTCTCGTCGCCGCCGTGGGCCGGCCCGAGATGATCCCGGGCGCTTGGGTGAAGCCGGGCGCCACGGTGATCGACGTCGGCATCAACCGGATCGAGCGCGACGGCAAGACGAAGCTGGTGGGCGATGTCGATTTCGCCTCGGCCGCGCAGGTTGCGGGGGCGATCACCCCGGTGCCGGGCGGCGTCGGGCCGATGACCATTGCCTGTCTGCTCGCCAATACGCTGACCGCCTGCTGCCGTGCCAACGGCCTGCCCGAACCCGAGGGGCTCACCGCCTGATCGGCGGGCAAGAGCATCGGTCCGGCGAAATCGCCGATAGCGTGTTGCGGGATTGAAGCTGAGGCGCTAGCACAGGGTAAGAAAACTTTAACTGCGGGGGGGCCGGGACGAAATGACCTCCTTCGTCCAAGCGTATCAGCGGGCGCTGTTTCAGCCCGTCGTCCCCGTCATCTGGGGCGTGATGTCGATTTTCGGCATCGTCGCCGGACCATTCGGGACGCTGCAGTCAATCTCCCTTGGCATGCGCTGCCTCTATTGGCCGGTGATCATCGGGCTCGGTGTGCTGGTCGGCGCGGTGCTGCGGGTGCTGGTGGATGATTACATGGGGCTGCGCCGGTACACGGCCGAGGCGCCCTTGCTTGCGCTCTTTTCCGCGCTGCTGCTGACCCCGCCCTTCTGGTGGCTCACCGACCTTGTGGCCTCCGACCGTGCCGCGGCACCCGAAGTGTCCGAGATGGCGCTTTATGTCTTTGTCGCCTCGATGGCGGTTTCGACCCTGCGCCACGCCTTCAACCCGAACTCCGACCTGTTGCGGATGTGGACGGAGGAGGAGGGCGGGGCGGCGCTGCCCGATCTCGAGGCAGAGGCGGCCGCGCCCCCGACCGCCGACGAGGGCGGCCCGCGGCTTGCCGCGCGCCTGCCCGAGGGCGATTGCGGCCCGATCGTGCGGCTGCAGGTGCGTGACCATTACGTCGAGGTCATCACGCCCACCGGGCGGCGCTCGCTGCTGATGCGCTTTGCCGATGCGGTGGCCGAGATGGAGGGGGTCGAGGGGCTGCAGGTGCACCGCTCGCATTGGGTGGCGCGGGCGGCGATCCGCGCCCTTGTGCGTCGCCGCGGCAAGGTGCTTTTGGTGATGTGCGACGGTTCCGAGGTGCCGGTCTCGCGCACCTATCTGCCGCAGGTCGAGGCACTCGAGCTGCCGCCGCCCGAGAAGACCGGGGCCTGAGCCGGCCTCAGTGGATGATCTCTTCCTCGCGCACGAACATGTTCGACCAGGCGCGGTCGATCAGCTCGGGGGTCATCTGGTAGGGGATGCCCTCGAACTCGCAGATCGCGATCATCTGGTCGATCAGGAAGATCGGCTGATAATTCGCATAGACGTTGTCGATGGTGGGGTATTTCACCTTCAGCAGGTGCAGCAGCGCCTTTTCATCGAGCGGCATCTTCCGCTTCCTCGCCACGAGCGAGAAGATCTTGAGATAGTCCGACTGGCTCGGCCCGTCGATCTTGATCTTGAAGAAGATCCGGCGCAGCGCCGCCTTGTCGAAGATCTCGTTCGGGTGGAAGTTGGTCGAGAAGATCACCAGCGTGTCGAAGGGCACCTCGAACTTCTCGCCCGATTGCAGGGCAAGGATGTCGCGGCTTTCCTCGAGCGGCACGATCCAGCGGTTGACGAGTTTCTGCGGCGGTTCCGCCTGACGGCCGAGGTCGTCGACGATGAAGACCCCGCCCGAGGATTTCATCTGCAAGGGCGCGGTATAGGTGCGCGCCGTCGGGTTGTAGGTGAGATCGAGCATGTCGAGGCTGAGCTCGCCGCCGGTGATGACGGTGGGCCGGTCGCACAGCACATAGCGGTTGTCGAAGCGGTTGCCGCTCTTGCGCAGGGCGGTCGGGTCGTCCTCGCTCTCGACCGCGGCGGAATGCACGATCGGGTCATAGACGACGATCACCTGGCCCGCGTATTCCACCGCGCGCGGCACGAAGATGCGGTCGCCGATCGCGTCGCGGATGCCGTTCGAGATCGAGGACTTGCCGTTGCCGGGCGGGCCATACATCAGGATCGAGCGGCCCGAGGACACCGCCGGCCCGAGCTGGTCGATCAGCGTCGGCGGCAGGATCAGATGCCCCATCGCCGCGGTCAGCTGCGCCCGCGTCAGCTGGATGTTGCGGATCGACTGGCGCTTGACCTGTTCGCGGTAGATCGCGAGCGGCACCGGCATCGCGCCGTAATATTCGGATTGCGACAGCGCATCGAGGGCGCGGGCCTTGCCGGCATCGGCCAGCTGATAGCCCATCTCGCCGCCTGAATTCGCATGCAGCGTGCCCGTCGCCTCGACCAGACGCTGGCCGCGGCACAGGTCGATCAGCTCCTGCGTCAGGGTGAGCGGCAGCGCGACCAGCTTCGACAGGCCGGTGGCCGTGTCCATGTTGGTGCGGAACATCGTCTTCAGCAGGATGTCGCGCATCATCACCGTGTTCAGCCCGACCTCGGCCAGCGTGCGCGGCGGCGGCGGGGCGATCACATTCGAGGCCATCATGTTCATCGGCGGTCCTGCCATGGCTGTGCCGGCGCGTCTGCGGCGCTGCGGCATCGGGATTCACAGCGCGACCTTGCGCGGCTATTGTGGCCAAAACTTGGAAATTTGACGGAGAGGCTGGGATGGCGGAGACACGGCGGACGGTGGCGCAGCCGGGGGCGCTGGCGGCGGGGATGGCGGTCTTCGCGCTGGCGCTGGCGGCACTGCCCTTCGTGGGGCAGGGGCTGCCGGTGACCCTCTATGAGGGCGACGCGCTGCACCTCGTGGATATCGTGCTGCGCATTGCGCTTTTCGGCGAGCTGCCGCACCGCGATTTCATGACACCGCTCGGCATTCTGGGCTTTGCCCCGATTGCGGGGTTCGTCCGGCTGGGGCTCGATTTCGGGCACGCCTTTCTCGCGGCGCAGGCGCTGGTCGCGGCGCTGCTCTTCGGGCCGCTGCTGCGGGTGGCGCGCTCGCGCTTCCCGGGCGGACTTGCCTGGCTTTACGGCGCCTGTGTGCTGATGCTGTGCCTTGGCCTCGTGCATGGCGAGACGGTGTCGGGCCTCGCGCTCTCGATGCATTACAACCGCTGGGCCTGGGCGCTGGCCTATCTGGCGCTGCCGCTCGCGCTGATGGCGCCGATCGGGCGCCGGCGCCCGGTGCTCGACGGGGCGCTGATCGGCGGCGCGATGGCGATGCTGGCGCTGCTGAAGATCACCTATTTCGTCGCCTTCGCCCCCGCCGTGCTGATCGGCCTGATGGCGCGGCGCGAGGCCGCGGGGGTGTTCGCGGCGCTGCTTGCCGGGCTGGCCGTCGCGGCGCTGGCGACGGTGCTGCTGGGCGTCGATTTCTGGGCAGGCTATCTGCGCGACCTGATATCGGTGGCGGGTTCGGAGACGCGCGCGGCGCCGGGTGACAGCCTGTCGATGGTGATGACCGGGCCGAAGTACCTCGGCGGTTCGCTGCTGGCGCTTTTCGCGGTGATCTTCGTGCGTCAGGCGGGGGAGCGGGCGGCGGGGCTTGCCCTGCTGCTGCTGGTGCCGGGCTTTCTCTATGTCACCTACCAGAATTTCGGCAACGACCCGCAATGGCTGCCGCTCCTCGGGCTGGTGGCGCTGGCGCTGCTGCCGGGGGAGACCCTGACGAACGGGCTGGGCTGGCGCCTGCGCCCGGCGCTGCTCTCCCTGGGCGTGGCGGCGCTGGCCCTCGGCGCGGGGTCGATGCTGAACCTGCTGTTCAGCCCGTTGCGCGCGGCGATGATGCCACGCGAGGGGCTGGTGCCGATGCTGACCGCACGCCCGGAAGCGGCAGGGCTTCTGGTCAGTGCCGCCCATGCCTACGGCGTGCAGCGCAGGATCTCCGGGGCCGAGCCCGGGTCTCCCGCCGCCACGCTGGCCGACCGGGTGCCGGAGAAAGACCGGCCGAAACCCGTGGTGTTGAATGGCGAGACCCTGCCCACCTGCACGCTCGAGCTGGGCGGGCAGGGCTGGTTCGAGACGACGGCGGCCGATCTGCAGGCGGCGGGCTATGGCGGCAGTGCGGTGCTGGTTGCGGATCTGCTGTCGGGGCTGTGGCTCTTCGGCGATTTCCGCCCGGTCGAGGGGGGCGCGCCCTGGTATTATGCCGGTGCGCCCGGGATTGCGGCGGCCGATCACCTGCTGGTGCCGCTCTGCCCGTCGCAGCCGAAATACAGCGCGACGATGCTGAAGGCGGTCACGGACGCGGGCTGGCGCCTGATCGAGGAGCGGCGCACCGACGGCTATATCCTGCTGCGCCCGGAGCGGGGCTGAGCCCTCAGCCGAGGGCGGCAACGAGGGCGAGATAGGCCCAGAGCGTGCCGGCAAGGCCGAGGCCGAAGGGGAAGTCGCGCCGCCGCCAGCTGACCCAGTCGGGGGCGAGGGCGCGCATCGCGGGGATCGCGCGCAGCAGCCGATGGGCGGCGAAGGCGGCGAGCGTGAGCCCGGCAAGCAGCAGCACGGTCAGCCGGATCGAGTCGGGCGAGGACGAGAAGAAGGGCGCGGCGGCGGCGGCGAATTTCGCGTCGCCCGCGCCGAAATGCGCGATCACGTTCAGCACGATGCCGATCGCCAGGACCACCACGAGATGGGTCCAGCGCCACAGCCACACGTCGATCGGCAGTACCAGCACGCCCGCCACGGCAAAGACCGCCACCAGCGCCAGCACGGCGCTGTTGCGGATCTTCATGTATTTCAGGTCGGTATAGATCACCCACAGGCAGATCGGGGTGACCAGCAGCAGCAGGACGAGGGCCGAGGCGGAGGCGGAAAGGGCCAGCATCGCTCAGCTCTTCTTCGAGCCGGAATCGAGCGCCTCGAGTGCGCGCGCCGCTTCCTCGAAATAGGTGGGCGAGGTGTCGACCGCATCCTGCAGCAGGCCCTTGCCGATCGTCACGTCGCCCTGCTTCACCGCCGACAGCGCCGCGGTGTAGAGCAGCCGCGCGCGTTCGCTTTGCGACATCTCGATCACCGGCAGATCATATTTGCGCTGCGCCGCGCGGGCGAGGACGAGGTTGTTCTTGGTGGTGAAGTTCGACGGATCGTAGGTCAGCGCCTCGGCAAAGAGCTTCTCGGCGCCCTTCGCATCGCCCCGGGTCAGCTTCGAGAAGCCCCAGTTGTTCAGCACGCCGCCCGGACGTGTCGTCAGCCCGACGGCGGTGTCATAGAAGCTGTCCGCCTTCGCCCAGTTCTTCTCGCTGTCGGCGACCATCGCCTCGAGCTTGTAGCGCTCGAAGGTCTCGTGCGTCGGCGGGATGGTGTTCAGCGTCGCCTTGGCCCCGACCCAGTCGTTCGAGCGGATCTGCGCATCGGCAAGGCCGACCTTGTCGTCCGGCGTCGCGCCGGGCATCGTGATGACCTTGGCCCAGGCCTTTGCCGCCTCGGCGGGCTGGCCGTTGCGGACCAGCGATTTCGCCAGACCGCGCTGGATGTCGATGCGCCCGGGGTTCTCGGCCGCGGTGCGGGTGAAATAGTTCACCGCTTCCTGCGGGTCGCCCACCGTCAGCATGATGTCGGAGAGGTTCGTCTCGTCGACGGCATTCACGCTTTTCAGCGCGCGCGCCGCCTCGGCGTCCTGACGGCCGCCGCAACCGGCGAGTGCGAGAAGAAGCGCGGCGCCCGCGAGCGCCGTTGACAGGATCGGGTGGCGCATCTTTCTGCGTCCTTCTTGCTCGTACCTCATTGCCGGGTCAGCAGAAGGTATTCGCCAGCCCCGCGCCGGACCAGCTTGAACGGCTTGTCCTGGGCCGGATCATAGGCGGGTTTGTCCATCTTTGCGAGCGCGAGGCGGAGGTTTTCGCGGATCGCGTCCGATTGGCCACTGTCGAGCGCATAGGCGGTCTGGAACACGCGGGCCGCCTCGGGCACCTTGCCGCGTTCCATCAGCACCACGCCAAGATTGTTCCAGGCGGGCACGAAGGTCTGGTCCTCCTCGACCGCGCGGCGCAGCATCTGCTCGGCCTGATTCAGCCGGCCGAGCTTGAGATCGGCCGAGCCGATCGCCGAGAGCACATCGGCATTCGCACCATGTTCGGCCGCGGCGCGGTAATAGGCCTTGAGCGCGAGCTCGTATTCCCCCGCCGCCATCAGCCGATGGCCGACGATCAGCCCGTCGACGCCTTCGCCCTGCGCCGCCCCGGGGGCATAGGGGCTGTTTTTCGGAGGAGACAGGCCGCCCGAACAGGCGGCCAGAAGGCCGAGAAGCAGGGCAGCCACAACCGGGCTGCGCGGGAAAGGGAACATCAGTGCACGCCGATCGCCTTGAAGTTCTCAAGCATATCATGGACCGAGGGGCCGACAAGGATGATCAGCAGCGGCGGCACGGTGAACATCATCGTGCCAAGGGTCATCTTCGTCGGGATCTTGTTCGCCGCCTCCTCGGCGCGCATCACGCGCTTGTCGCGCATGTCGGCGGCATAAAGGCGCAGCGCGTCGGCGATCGAGGTGCCGAACTGCTGGCTCTGGATCATCACCGTGGTGAAGGACATCACATCCATCACCCCGCTGCGCTCGCCGAAGGCGCGCAGCACGACGGCCTTGTCGAGGCCGGCCTTGATCTCATGCGCGACGGTCTCGAACTCCTCGGCCATCGCCGGGTAGGAGCCTTGCAGCTCCTTGGCGACGCGCACGATCCCCTGGTCGAGCGACTGCCCTGCCTCGACGCAGACAAGCAGCATGTCGAGCGCATCGGGAAAGCCGTCCTGAATCTCCTGGGTGCGGGCGTTGACGCGGGCGTTCACCCAGCGTTTCGGCGCGATGTAGCCAAAGGCGCCGGGCAGCAGCACGTAAAGGATCATCTGTGTCGGCGTCAGCGGCACCGGGCCGGTGGCGTTCATATAGAGCGCATAGGCGATGCCGAGTCCAAGCAGGCCGAGCCCCATCGCGAACTGGATCGCATGGAAGGTGCGCACCGCCGAGGGGCTGCGATAGCCCGCGCGCTGCAGCCATTTGCGCGCCTCGGTCATCTCGTCCTTGTTCTTCGGCTCGAGGAAGCCCGCATATCTGTCGAGCTTGTCCGAGCCCTGGTCGGCGCGCAGCTTCTGCGGCTTGGCCTTGCCGCGGTCGGTGTCGCGCGCTGGCGCTGCCGGCATCTCGCCGGTCGCGCGCAGCTTGTCGAGCGGGTCGGCCTGTTTCTTCAGCAACGCCGGAAGCGTGGCGACGACGAGAAGAAGGCCGATCACCGCCATCGCCAGGACCGGCCCCATCGGACCGAAAGCACCGGTCAGCATGTTCAGGATGTCGCTCATCGGAGCCTCCTCAGACCTTGATCGTGGTCATGATCTTCATGAACAGGACGTTCGCGCCGAGCAATGCAAAGACGATCAGCGCGGCGGGCATGAACTGCGGCGTTTCCTTCACCGTGTCATAGTAATGCGGGTCGAGGATCTGGATGATCAGCAGCACCGCAAGCGGAAAGGCCGACAGGAACACGCCCGACCATTTCGGTTCGGCGGTGATCGCGCGGACGCGGCGGAACAGCCGGAACCGGGCGCGGATCACCTTGGCGAGGCCCTCGAGCACCTCGGCGAGGTTGCCGCCCGAGGTCTGCTGGATCGACACCGCGACGGCGAGGAAGCGCAGGTCCTGCATGTCGAGCCGCTCGGCCAGGTCGCGCAGGCTGTCGACCACGTTGCGGCCATAGGCTGCCTCGTCGGCGATGATGCCGAATTCGGTGCCGAGCGGGTCGGGGATCTCGCGCGCGACAGTCTGGATCGCCGAGGAAAAAGGATGGCCCACACGCAGCGCGCGCACGATCAGCTCGACCGCGTCGGGCAGCTGCTCCTCGGCAAGCTTGAGCCGCTTCGAGGCTTTCGACGACACCCAGAAATAGATCCCGCCGACGCCCATGGCGATCGACAGCGCGACGCGCACCGGCGCGCTTGCGTCGGTGCCGAGCGACAGGCCGAGGAAGGCCACGACGCACAACAGCCCCATGATCCCGACGAGCGCCTTCGGCGAGAAGGCGATGTTCGCCTTCTGCGCTTTCGAGGCGAGGATCGAATAGAGCGGGATGCCTTTCGAGGTCAGGTGCTGCGTCGCCTCCTTGCGCAGCCGTTCGAGCACCTCCTCGCGGCGCACGCCTTTGTCGAGCATCTCGAGCCGGCGGTTGACCTTGCGGTTGAGTGAGATCGACTTGCCGAAGGCGAGCAGATAGATGCCCTCGACAAGCAGGATGACGGCGACGAAGATCAGGCCGTAGATGATCGGGGTGGGGGAAATGATCATGGCTGCACCTCAGTCGAGAACGGGATCGTAGATCGCGGCCGGCAGGTCGTAGCCCCATTGCCGGAAGCGTTCCGAGTAATGCGAGCGCACGCCGGTCGCGGTGAAGCGGCCGATGATCTTGCCGTCAGGGGCCAGGCCGAGGCGCTCGTAGCGGAAGATCTCCTGCATCGAGATCACCTCGCCTTCCATGCCGGTGACCTCGGTGATCGAGACCATGCGGCGCGAGCCGTCCTGCAGGCGCGAGGCCTGCACGATCAGGTTGACGGCCGAGGCGATCTGCGAACGCATCGCCTTGATCGGCATCTCGATGCCCGACATCGCGATCATGTTTTCCAGACGCGAGACCGCATCGCGTGCCGAGTTCGCGTGGATCGTGGTCATCGAGCCGTCGTGGCCGGTGTTCATCGCCTGCAGCATGTCGATGACTTCCTCGCCGCGGGTTTCGCCGACGATGATGCGGTCGGGACGCATTCGCAGGGCGTTGCGCAGACAGTCGCGCTGGGTGACGGCCCCGCGGCCCTCGACGTTGGCCGGGCGGCTTTCCATCCGGCCGACATGGGTCTGCTGCAGCTGCAGTTCCGCCGTGTCCTCGATCGTCAGGATGCGCTCGGAGTTGTCGATGAAGGAGCTGAGCGCGTTCAGCGTCGTTGTCTTGCCCGAGCCGGTGCCGCCCGAGACGATGATGTTCAGCCGGGTGGCGACGGCGGCCTGCAGATAGGCGGCCATCTCCTCGGTGAAGGCGCCGAAGCGGACGAGGTCGTCGATGCCGAGCTTGTCCTTCTTGAACTTTCGGATCGAGACCAGCGAGCCGTCGACGGCGACCGGCGGCACCATCGCGTTGAAGCGCGAGCCGTCGGCGAGGCGGGCGTCGACATAGGGGTTCGATTCATCGACGCGGCGGCCCACAGCGGAGACGATCTTGTCGATGATCCGCAGCAGGTGCTTCTCGTCTTTGAAGGTGACATCGGTCAGCTGCAGCTTGCCGCCGCGCTCGATGAAGATCTGCTGCGGGCCGTTGACGAGGATGTCCGAGACCGTCTCGTCCTTCAGCAGCGGCTCGAGCGGGCCGAGCCCCATCACCTCGTCGTAGAGTTCCTGATAGAGTGTCTGCCGCTCGGTCGCGTTCAGCGCCACCGACATCTCTGCCATCGCCTCGTTCGAGATCGCGGCGATCTCGGACTTGAGATCGGCCTCGGAGGCATGTTCGAGCGCGGCGAGGTTGAGGTTCTCGAGCAGGCGCTTGTGCAGCTCGACCTTGAGCTCGCCCATGCGCTCCTTGCGCTTGCGGTCCTTCTCGGCCTGCACCGCCTGGGCGGGGGCCGGGGCGGCGGGCGCGGGCTTGCGGTGCACCGCGTATTTGGCCGTCTCGGCCTTCGGCAGCGGCGGCGGCGCAGAGCCCGTGGCCGGCGCGGTGGTGGGGGTGGCCGCGGCGGCCGCGGCGGTCCGGGTGGCAGGCGTCGATTTCTTGTAGCGGGAAAACATCATCTACCTCCGGACGGCGACGGTTCAGGCGGCGGTTGCCGCCTCCTGCTGGGTGCGTTCGATCAGCGACAGGGCGATCTTCTGGATGTCGCGGCGCAGCGGCGCCTTCGCCGCGCTGAGCGCGAGCGGCAGGCCGTGGTCATTCGCCTGGGTCACCAGCTTGCCGCAGTCCGACAGCTGCACCTCGATCGCGATGTCGAGGCTCTCGGCCAGGCGCTTCACCCGCGACTTGCCGTTCAGGTCGGTGAATTTCGGCGCCCGGTTCAGGATGTAGCGCAGCTTTTCCGTGGCAAGTCCCTCGGCCTTGAGCGCGCGGATCATCCGCAGCGCATTCTGTGCCGAGCGCATGTCAAGCTCGAGCAAGGCAAGATAGACATGGGCCTGGTTCAGCACCGTCTCGGTCCAGCTCACCACCGTCTTCGGCATGTCGATCACGACATAGTCGAAGTTGTTGCGCGCCATGTCGATCAGCCGCTCGATGTCCTCGCCGCCGACGATGTCGAGCGGCAGCATGTCCGAGGGCGCGGTCAGCACATGCAGCTTGTCGTTGAAGGTCAGCAGCGCCTGGCCGAAGCTTTCGGCATCCATCTGCGCGGTGTCCGACAGCAGCTCGAAGATCACCTCGCGGCGGGGCAGGTCGAGATAGGTCGCGACCGAGCCATATTGCAGGTCGAGATCGAGCAGGCACACGCGCGGCGGCGTCACCGGGTTCTTCTTGCTCGTTTCGGGATTGGCCAGCTCCCACGCCAGGTTGACCGCGAAGGTGGTGGCCCCGACGCCGCCCGCGAGCCCGTGCACGGCGAGCACCGCGCCGTTGCGCCCGCCGGTCGGCTTGAAGCTTGGCGGCGCGGCATGGGCGGGCAGCTCGGGCGGCAGCTCGGACTGGCCGAGGCGCTCGATCGCCTCGTGCAGCGAGCCTTCGGGCAGCGGGTAGGGGACGAAATCGTCGGCGCCGAGGCGCAGCAGCTGGTGCAGCGCGATCGGGCTCACCTCCTCGGCGATCAGGATCACGCGGATGCCGCGGGTCTTCGCCTCGGTGATGATGCCCGAGATCCGGGCGAGGTCATGCTCGTCGTCGCTGTCGATGGCGATGGCGATGAATTCGAGGCTCCGGGCATCGGGCTGGCCGAGGAACACCATGGCATCCTCGAAGCCGAGATCACCCCAGCTCTCACCGAGCTCGGCTTCCATGTCCTCGATCAGCAGGTCGAAGTTCGAGACGTCGCGGGACACCGTGCAGGCCACGATGGGAGCGGGGTCAGGGGTCAGTACAGCTGCTGCAGTCATTGCCTCACGTCCTTTGTTGCGCGTGTCGCAACCCGGGGCCGGGGGGAGGCCTGCCGCGGATGCGATCCGGGCACGACTCGGATGCCGTGCCTTTCCGTCTGCGCTCAAGGTCGCGGTCAATCTGGGCGACATTGGGGCCGGATTGTTCCAATTGTGGGGTATCGGGCGACGATCAATGCAAAGGGGCGGGCTTTGTTGCAAAGCCCGCCCCGACTGTTGACGTTCTGCGGAATGCTCAGTTGCCGCCGCCCGACATGCCGGTGCCTGCCGAGTTCTGGTTGTTGACCTGGTTGGTGGGGATCTGCGCCGCGCCGCTCACGTATTCGCGGAAGATCACCTCGGCATATTTGCCGTTCAGCAGCTGGGGGCTGCGCGACATCAGGCCCGAGACCTCGGTCACCGTGCGGCGGTTTTGCTCGTTCGGGGCCTGGGTGTAGACCAGCGGCTGGGTCTTGCCGAAGGACACGACGGCTTCGAGCCGGGCGCGCGAGATCCCCTGCGCGGTCAGGAAGGCCACCACCGCCTGGGCGCGGCGCAGGCCGAGCGCCTTGTTGTAGGCGTCCGAGCCGACAAGGTCGGTGTGGCCGTAGACGCGGAAGCGCACCTCGGGGAACTGCTTGATCCAGTCCGCCTGGCGGCGCAGGATTTCCTGCGCCTGACCGTCGAGCGCCGCAGAGTTGAAGGCGAAATTCACCGTGTTCTGCACATCGGCGGCGAATTTCTTCGTCAGGCTGATGGCGATGTTGCGTTCGCCGCTCATCATCAGCGTGTTGTTCATCGTGGCGTTGCCGAAGCCGCCGCCCTCGTAATCAGCCCCGGCCTCGCGGTCGGAGGTGCAGCCAGCCAGCGCGAGGGCCGCTGCCAGGATCAGGCCAAACCGCAGTGCCGGACGTTCCCGCTGCATCACTCACTCCATCACATAGCCATAGGAGCCGGAAAAGTCCTGCTTGGCAACTTCTGCGGCTGGGCCGGAGGTCGGCGCCCCGGAACCGGCGGTCTTGCCAAAAAGGAACAGTTCCTTCTCGCTCGGCAGGCGGACCCGGTCGGTCGGCAGCGCCAGCGCCTCGCCGCGGGTGGGCTGCACAAGGTGCGGCGTGACGATGATCACCAGTTCGGACTGCTTGCGCTCGAACGAGGTCGACCGGAACAGCGCGCCCAGCACCGGCACGTCACCGAGCCACGGGATCTGGTCGTTCAGATCGTTGAAGTCGTCCTGCAGCAGGCCGGCAATGGCAAAGCTCTCGCCGTCGCGCATCTCGACGGTGGTCGAGGTCTCGCGTTTCTTGAAGGCGTTGACCGAGAAGCTGCCGTTCGACATCGTCACCGAGGTGTCGATCGCCGAGACCGAGGCGGCGATCTCGAGGTTGATCAGATCGCCGTCGACGACGCGCGGGGTGAACGCCATCTCGACGCCGAAGGGCTTGTATTCGATCGAGATGCCGCCGTTGGTGCCGTCGATCACCGGGATCGGGTATTCGCCGCCGGCGAGGAATTTCGCCTGCTGGCCCGAGAGCGCGGTCAGGTTCGGCTCGGCGAGCGTGCGCACCATGCCCTTCGATTCGAGCGCCTCGAGCAGCACCGCGAATTCGAGGTTGCCGGCGGTGAAGCCGAGGCCGAGCGCGCCCGCGCCGCCGCCAGAAAGCGGCATCGTGCCCTTGTCGAAGGCGTCCGAAATCGCGCTGGCGGAGCCGAAGTTGCCGGTGCCGGTAATCACCCCGGTCTGGGCCTTGCCGCCGCCCACGGTGCCGCGCACGCCGAGCGAGGCCGCGAGGTTCTTCGAAACCGAGCGCTGCATTTCGGCGAAGCGCACCTTCAGCATCACCTGCTGCGTGCCGCCGACGGTCATCAGGTTCGACACCCGGTCGCCCGCGTAGCGCTTGGCCAGGTCGAGCGCGCGGTCGAGCTTGGCGGTCGAGGAGACGGTGCCCGACAGCACGATGCCGTCATTGGCGGTGCGGACCTCGATGTTCTCGCCGGGCAGAATCTGCTTCAGCCGTTCCTTGAACTCGGCGATGTCGGGGGTGACCTGCACCTCGACGTTCGAGATCAGCTTCCCGTCCGGGCCGAGGATGGTCATCGTGGTGCGGCCGGGCAGCTTGCCGAGCACGTAGATCGTCTTGTCGGAGAGGGTGGTGATGTCGGCGATGCCGGGGTTGGCGATCGACAGCTCCGAGAAGGGCTGATCGCTTTCGACCACCACGGCACGGTTCATCGGCACGCTGAGAGGGGCCGAGGTCGAGCCCGACATCACCCGCAGGGTTTCCGCCTGGGCCATCGGCGCCACCGCAAGCCCGAGCGCGGCGCCAAGTGCGCAAGCCGTCAGGAACCTCTTGATCTTCATTGTGATCTCGCCTCTCCGATCACGTCACACTGCCCGGAACGCGCGTCCGTTTTCAGGGTCTTGCATGCCCACTTCCGGCCGACTGTGCCGGAAAGCGTTAATTATTGCAAGAATCAACCGATTGTGAGGTGAAATTCATGCGCCCGCGGTCCTGTCCGCGCCGGGGCCGAGGCGGTTGCCAGACGGGCAAGGGCCCGAGGCGTCAGTTCGTGCAGGGGATCTGGGTCTCGATCACGTCGCTGCCCTTGCGGGTCTTGATCGTGCAGACCCTGGGCGCCTCGACCTTCACCGCTTCCTGTGCCTGGATGCCCAGAAGCTGGTCACGGTCGATCTCGATCGCGCCGAGTTCGGCGGTGTTGGTCATGCCGACGAGCGAGAGGGTGAGCTTGCCGGTCGACTGCGCGAGCGTCAGCGCCGCGACCTGTTCGGGGGTGACCTCGGCGGTGACGGTGCGGGCGATCTTGGTCTCCTCGCTGCGGTCGGCATCGGCGCTCTGGTCGATGGCGATCAGCTGCAGGTTGGTGTCGATCAGCTTCGTCACCGGCTCGCCGTTGACTGCGCCCGACCAGTAGACGTCGACCCGGTCGCCCGGTCGCAGGAAGCCCGACACGCCGGAGGCGACATCGACCTGGATGGTGAAGGCGCGCTTGTCGGGGGCGAGGTTGGCCATGATCCCGGCATCGACGCCCGGAACGGTGATCTTGGTGCCGAGGATCGGCTCGTTCGCCTCAAAGGAGCGCAATGCGGCGCGCGGCCGCGTCTCGCCCTCGAGGAAGGCGGCAAGTTGCGCTTCGGGCGTGCCCTGCCGCGCCGTCAGCAGGTGGAAGGCGCCCGCGGGCACCTTGTCGGCCTGGACCTTGGCAATGTCGAGATCGGCGATGGTGAAGCGCTCGCCGTATTTCAGGGCGCGCCTGGCGACCACGACATCGGTCAGCGGCGGGATCTTCGCCTGCACCGCCATCAGCATGTCGCGCTGCTGCTGAAACTGCGTCAGCTGTCCCTGGAACAGGTAGACCGCAGCGCCGGCCAGCGTGACGCCGAGAGCGAGGACGAGAACGACGATGAGGCGCATTTCAGCTTTCCTTCCGTGCGGGACCGGGACAATCCGGCGGGGCTGGGGCCAGCCGGCGGTTGCCGGGGAACGGGCGATCAGTGCTCGGGCACCAGGGTCGTCTGAGCCAGGATGTAATCGGCGACGCGGTCGCCCGCGCTTTCGGTCGGGCCCCAGACCATTGTGCCGACGATCATGCCCAGCGAGACAAGCAGCGCCGTCAGGACGACCCAGTCGATGGTCACCGCACCCTCTTCGGAGCGCAGCCTCCGCAGTCTGTGGTGGACCTTCTGCATTGCTGTTCCTCTCCCTGTGTGGGGCGGGTTCGTCATTCGTCCAACCGCGCCGTTGTGTCTTTCTGACCGGATTTATTGGCAAAAATACGGCGCTGGCATGCAATCTCGTTGGCGTCTTCCGCGGGCGGAAAGCTGGGGTGCGCCGGCCGAAAGGAGAAAGGCCGCACCCGAGGTGCGGCCTTCCCATGCGGATGCTTGCCGCTTTGGCTCAGTTCGTCGCGGTGTTGACGGTCACGCCCGACAGGTAGGTGCCGATGGTGCCGGCCGCGGTCATCGTGTTCTGGCGGACGGTGATCAGCGCGGCGGCGCCGAGGCCGACGACGGCGGCGGTCAGCACGACCCAGTCAACGGTCACGGCGCCGTCTTCTTCGGTGCGGATCTTGCGGGCGAATTTGAAGAATTTCATCTCTGTCTCTCCTAAGGGTCTGGTTGCAGGTCCCGCGGTGCCGATTATCGGGCACCATCTGCTCGGCCCCTGCATCGCGGTATGGGACTGGTATGGCCCCGAATCGTGGCCCGAATTGGGCGCTTTGTGCTCTTCTTCGCGGCGGACACATTTTTATCGCGGGGGTTGGGCAGGTTCATCGGGGCGGTTGGGCAGGACGGGAATGCAAAAGGCCGCACCAGAGGTGCGGCCTTTCCGGGCGGATCTGAGAGCGGGCGCGGTTCAGTTCGTCGCGGTGTTGACGGTCACGCCCGACAGGTAGGTGCCGATGGTGCCGGCCGCGGTCATCGTGTTCTGGCGGACGGTGATCAGCGCGGCGGCGCCGAGGCCGACGACGGCGGCGGTCAGCACGACCCAGTCAACGGTCACGGCGCCGTCTTCTTCGGTGCGGATCTTGCGGGCGAATTTGAAGAATTTCATGTCTGTCTCTCCTGGGATCTGGTCTTTGGCTGCTCCGCGCCTTGGCTGCCGGTGTCTACCTTGGCGCGTCGCCTTGCGGGATGAATGCAGTTAGCTCCCGGATCGTGGCCCGATTTGGGCAGTTGGCTGGCGTTTTTACGAAAAATGAACTTTTTCCTGGGAGCGCCATTAACGCTCTGATCTGTCTTGGTTTATTTCGGTGCGACAAAGAGTGCCCCGGAGGCTTTCTGGGGGCCGGGGTGGCGAATCGGCCGCGGCTTCGCCCGATTCTGTTCCGCCTTCTGGATTTTTTTCCGATTCTCGCGGATAACGAGGCAAAGGGCAGCAGACCCGCAACGAGCAGGACAGCGCAGATGCGCAGCAGATGGGCAGCGACTCTCTTGGTCTGCGCGGCAGTTCTGGCCGCGCCGCTGGCGGCCGAGGTGCGCCATGACACTCCGACCGTGAATTTCTTCAAGCCGAAGCGCGTGCTGCCGCCTGCGCCGGGCACGAAGCGATTCCTGACGATCCAGATCAACCCCGAGGAACAGGCGCGCGAGCTGGCCGCCGCCGCGTCCCGTCCCTTCGCGCCGGTGACCCGGATGCCGGGGGCCGAGATCATCACCCCGGGCGGGGTGATGCCGCAGGGCGCGCCGTCTTCCTATGGCTGGTACTGGACGACGGTCTCGCCCACGCTTGGCGACCGCGCCGGGCGATTCCAGAAGGCGCTTGAGGCGCTCTCCTCCGGCCCGGGCGGGCAAAGCGTGCGCGCGCCGCGTCTGGCGCATCTGCAAGACATCGCCGACCGCCACGGCCGCGACATCCTCGCGGCGACGATCGGTACCGAGGTCTCGCCGGCGTTGGTGCTTGCGGTGATCTCGACCGAATCGGGCGGGCGGCCGGATGCGGTGTCGCGCTCGGGCGCGGTCGGGCTGATGCAGCTGATCCCCGCCACCGCCACGCGATTCGACGTCGACGACAGCACCGACCCGGGCAAGAACATCCGCGGCGGAGTGGCCTATCTCGACTGGCTGATGAAGGAATTCGACCGCGACCCGCTGATGGTCATCGCCGCCTATAACGCCGGCGAGAACGCGGTGAAGCGGGCAGGGGGCGTGCCGCCCTATGCCGAGACACGCGATTACGTTCCGAAGGTGCTCGCCGCCTGGCAGGTGGCGCGGGGGCTGTGCCTCTCGCCGCCCGAGCTGGTGACGGACGGCTGCGTCTTCGCCCTGAAAGGATAAGCATGACCGATACTCGGCCGCTGGTGCTGGACGTCGACGGGACGTTCCTGAAAACCGATCTGTTGTTCGAGACATTCTGGGCCGGGCTCGGCCGCGATCCGCTGGCCACGCTCGCCGCCGTTGCGCGGCATGCGCGCGACCCGGCGCGGCTGAAGGCCGAGCTTGCGGAGATCGCGCCGCTGCGCACCGACCTGATGCCGGTGAACCCCGAGATCGCGGCGATGGCCGAGGAGGCGATGTCCGAGGGGATCGAGGTCTGCCTTGCCTCCGCCTCGGACCGGCGTCTGGTTTCGGCGCTCGCCGCCGAATACGGGCTCTCGGCGCGGGTCTTCGCCTCGGACGGGGTCACCAACCTGAAGGGCGAGGCGAAGGCCGGTGCGCTGATCGACGCTTTCGGTCGCGCGGGCTTCGATTATGCCGGCAACGAGGCCGCCGACCTGCCGGTCTGGCGCGCGGCGCGTGCCGCGGTGGTGGTGGGCGAGGTGGCCGAGGTCACCCAGCTCGAGACGCTTGGGCAGACCGTGGCGCGCGTGCCCGGCGGCTGGAGCGCCGCGGCGTTGTGGAAGGCGATGCGGCCGCACCAATGGGTGAAGAACGTGCTGCTGCTGTTGCCGCTGATCGCGGCGCATCGCTTCGACGGCGCCACCTTCTGGCCGGTCGTCCTCGGCATCATCGCCTTCTCGGCGGCGGCCTCGGCGATCTACCTCGTCAATGATCTGCTCGACCTCGAGGCGGACCGGCTGCATCCGACGAAATGCCGCCGCCCCTTCGCCTCGGGTGCGGTGCCGATCCAGGTCGGCATGATCGCCTGCGCCGGGCTGATCGTGCTGGCGCTTGGCCTTGGTGCGGCGCTGAATGCGGGCTTCGTCGGCGTCGTGCTGCTCTACATGGCGCTGTCGCTCGCCTATTCGCTCAAGCTCAAGCGGATGCGCTGGGTCGATATCGCGACGCTCGCCACGCTTTACACCATCCGGGTGGTGGCGGGGGCCGCGGCGGGGCAGGTCGATGTCTCGATCTACATGCTGATCTTCGTCTTCCCGGTGTTCCTCGCGCTTGGCTGCGTGAAGCGGCTGACCGAACTCACGCTGGCGACGAATGACGACCGCCTGCCCGGGCGCGGCTATGGCCGGCCCGACCGGGGCGATCTGCTGAACGTCGCGGGCCTCGGCGTTGCCGGGGCGCTGGTGGTCTTCTTCCTCTATTCGGTCTCGCCGCAGGGACAGGCGCTTTACCCCGACACCTGGCTGCTGTGGCTCGCCATGCTGCCGATGGGGGCGTGGCTGGTGCGGATGGTGATGCTCGGCTGGTTCGGCAAGCAGGATTACGACCCGATCGTCTTCGCGATGAAGGACAAGTTCGGGCTTGGTATCCTGATGATCACGCTCAGCCTGATGTTCTGGGCGGCGGGGCTGTGGGCGCGGTGGTTCGGCGGCTGACAAGACAGGGCGGGGGCTGCCTGCCCCCGCACCCCCGGGAGTATTTCCGCCAGGAAAAAGGGCCAGGGGCTTTCCTGGCCCAGATCCTCCCGCCGGAGGCGTCCGACGCTTGCGGCGGTGCCGCCGCCCGGGCGGTCAGAACGACATCTTCTTGAAGACGGGTTCGGGGATCAGCCGGATCACCGCCATCACCAGCCGCCAGATCGGCGCCGAGTAGATCACGTTGCGGCGGTGTTTCACCGCGCGGGCGATGTCGGCGGCGACGGCCTCGGGGCTGGTCATGAAGGGCATCTTCATCCCCCAGGTCATCGAGGTGTCGACCGGGCCGGGTTTCACCGTCAGCACATGCACGCCCTTGCGGCCGCAACGGTTGCGCAGGCCCGACAGATAGGTCGCAAACCCCGCCTTCGCCGCGCCGTAGACGTAATTGCCAAGCCGGCCGCGGTCGCCAGCGACCGAGCCGATGCCGACGATCGTGCCGGCGCCGCGCGCCTCGAGCAGCGGTGCGAGCATCTGCAGGAAGGTCGCGGGGCCGGTGAAGCTGTCGGCGATGACGCCGGCGATCAGCCGCGGCTCGGCGTCGATCGCGGCCTGCTCGGGCATCGAGCCGACGAAGGAGGCGGCGTTCAGCACGCCCTCCTGCGCCGCGAGCCGCTCGATCAGCGCGGGATATCCCGCCGGGTCGCGCGCGTCGAAGGCCAGCACCTCGGCGCCGGCCGCGCCGCGCAGCCGGCAATCGGCGGCGATCGCCTCGAGTTCGGCCTCGTCGCGGCCGGCAAGGAAGAGGGTGGCGCCCTCGGCCGACAGGCGGCGGGCGAAGGCGCGGGCGATGGCCGAGGTCGCGCCGAGCAGGATCCAGGTTTCCATCACGCGTTCCTCAGGTTCAGCCGGCGGACGAGGTCGGTTTCGAAGCGGCGCTCGGGGTCGGCCTTCGTCACCTCGGCCTGCCAGTCGGAGAGCTCGGGATACATCGCGCGGATCTGTGCGCCGCGGGCAAGGGCGTCCTTGGCGAAGTAAAGCCGGCCGCCCGCCTCGGCGGTGCGGTCCTCGAGGCGCGCGATGAGAGCGCGGGCGGCCTCGCGGTTCGGGAAGTCGACGGCGAGGGTATAGCCCTCCATCGGGAAGCTGAGAAAGCCCGCACGCCCGGGCCCCATGCGCTTGAGCACGGCAAGCGGCGAGGCAAGGCCCGAGGTCGCGATCTCGGCCAGCATCTCGCGCAGGGCAGGGGCGGCGGCGAGCGGCACGACGCATTGGAACTGGTGGAAGCCGCGCTTGCCGTAGAGCCGGTTCCAGTCGTGGATCTTGTCGAGCGGGAAGAAGAAATCGCCGATCGGCTTCACCAGCGTCCGGCCGCGGGCGGGCACGCGGGCGTAATAGGCGCGGTTGAAGAGATGCACGACGGGGGCGGAGAGCGCGAAATTCGGCGCGTCGATCGGCACGCGCCGGACCCTTTCGCGGCGCCGCACGAGGCCGGCGCCGGTCTCGCCCTCCTCGACGATGCCGCGGCCAAGCGCCTTGCCCGTCGCCGTCGCGTCGATCCAGCCCACGGTGTAGGTGGCGGTGGAGCCGTCGAGCAGCGCGAGATGTTCGTCCCAGTCGCGTGCGCGCCGCTCGGTCACCAGCATGACGTCGCCCTTGCAGGCCGTGAGTCGCAGCTTTGCTGCGACGATCACCCCGGTCTGGCCGAGCCCGCCCACCGTCGCGCGGAAAAGGGCCGTGCCGGGCTCGACGGTGATCTCGGTTCCGCCCTGCAGCAGGGTGATCTCGGTGACATGGGCGCCGAAGCTGCCGGCGTGGTGGTGATTCTTGCCGTGCACGTCCTGCGCGATGCAGCCGCCGACCGTGGCAAAGCCGGTGCCGGGCAGCACCGCGGGCAGCCAGCCGCGCGGCGCGAAGGCCTGGGCGAGATCGCCGATCCGGGCGCCGGCCTCGACCGACAGGAGGCCGGTTTCGGGGGTGAAGCCGAGCAGCCGGTCGAGCCGCGTCATGTCGATCGCCCGCCCGCCCGCGTTCAGCGCGGCATCGCCATAGGAGCGGCGCATGCCGAAGGCGGGGGCGGCATCGAGGCCTGCGAGGGCGGCGTGCCGTTCGGGTCGGGCGATCTCGCCCCGGGCGCTGAGGGCGCGGCCCCAGCCGGTGTAGTCTGCCTGTTTCCAGTCCATTGTCAGACCCTTATCCTTGGGCTTTCAGGGAGGCGCGTTCGGCGATCGGGAAGGCCGCAAGGCCGATCGCGATCGCGAACCACAGCGTGGTGAGGCGGATGAGGGCGGTGGCCGGCACCGAGACGGCAAGCGGCACGCCCTCGAGCGTGAGCAGCGCGACCATCGCCGCCTCGGCGCCGCCCAGCCCGCCCGGCGCACCGGTGAGCCCGCCCGCGAGCGTGGCGAAGACAAAGATCGCGACGGCCTTCCACAGCCCGACATCGGCGCCCATCCAGCCGAGCAGCAGATGGAACGAGAGCGCCTCGGCGCCCCAGCCGGCAAGGCCGAGGGCAAGCGCTAGGGCAAGCGTCGGGCCGTGGCTGAAGCGGGCGAGCGAGCGCGCCGCACCGCGGGCGCGGGCGAAGGCGCGCGGAAAGCGGCCGAGGGCGCGGAAGGCGAGGGTGACGAGCAGGGAGAGCAGCGCCGGGCGGGTGGCGATCACCGCCGCCGCCAGCGCAAGCCCGGTGACCGGCAGCGCGCCCGCGACGCCACCGGCCGCCAGCGCAACCGAGAGCGCGAGCAAAAGCCCCATCGCGGCCAGATCGCCCGCGCGGTCCATCAGCGCGAGCGGGGCGGTGCGTGTCACGCTCCAGCCCGTTTCGCGGCGCAGCCAGCGCATCCGCACGAGCTCGCCCACCCGGCCCGGTGTCACCGCCATCGCGAAACCGCCGAGATAGTGGCGGGCATCCTGCGCGAGATCGGTGGGCAGGCCGAGCCGGCGTGCGAGCAGGTGCCAGCGCAGTGCCCGCGCGAGGTAATTCACAAGCGAGAGACCGAGGAGCGCGCAAAGCTGCCAGGGCCGCACGGCGCCGATCTGCGCGCCGATCTCGGCCCAGCCGGTGCCCGAGGCGAGGCCCGCGAGCCCGGCCAGCACCGCGAGGATGAGCGCGGCAATGAGCAGCCGGTCGCGCCGCCGGGGGCGGTGGGGCTCGCAGGGGGCAGAGGTGAGGTGCAGGCGCATCATTGGCTCCGGATACTCGGGGATTCAGGCGGAATTGTGATGCTGTTGCGGAAATGGAGACAATTTCCGGGGCGGGCGGCGCTTCGGGACTGATCGGAGAGAGGGGGCGCTGCCCCCTCGGCCTTCGGCCTCACCCCCGGGATATTTGGGGCAATT
>VSSQ01000318.1_pt1 | contig 42945 bp, 39 predicted proteins | sample 4763081 | NCBI WGS metagenome assembly VSSQ01 (sample SAMN12137344, study PRJNA551015) | bioreactor metagenome | isolation source: SDC9 anaerobic chlorinated ethene degrading culture | place: USA: Knoxville, Tennesee | collected 2015-01-01
CAGTGGTATTTCCACCGTATTAGGCGCTACAGTTTCCATCTTATACAACAGTAATTTCTGTTGTGCGGTAGTATAACATGCAAAGCGCGGACTTCCGGCATTATACTGTAGCATACGGGCTGTTACCGCCAGGTTGGTAATTGTGAATACATCAGAGGCATAAGAAACTGACCACCTTTGATTATCTGCAGTAACTGCGTCCACAATCTGAACATTATTCGAGCTACCGGTATACGAAACATATTTTGCCGAAGCTTCATTATAAATAGTGTATCCCGAACCATTGGTTTCGATTTTCCAGACAATGGTGGCAGCTGGATTCGAGATTACACCTGAAGCAGGCGTAACATCGGTTTTATCAAGATAAGTTCCATTGTGTACGTTATTCATGGCAAAGGCATCAGTGCTGTTTACCACAACATAGTACCCGTTGGTCACTTCTGCAGCAGAGGTGATTTTTTTAAATGTACCCGTTCCGGTATATTGTGCAAAGATCCCCAGACTTCCCACCAGCAGCATCACAGCCGCGAGCATGGCTTTAAAGAAAGTAATTTTTCTCATATTGATTGTTTTTAAATTGTTATTTCATTATCTATAATCCCAAGACGTTGCCATTGGGTTGAGCTATATTGCCACTTCGTGGCGTAAAGATAAACCCTTGAGTATGTCCGCCAGCATATACAAGGTGGTTCGAGTTAGTCATAATGAAACCGACATTTGGCAATTTGAATCTCATCATCCACACACCGATATATCAGCCGATGTTCATCATCAATTCTCCTGAACCAAAACCCGAATACTTATGTTTCAACGGTTCCGGTTTCTCCAATCCTTCAAAGGGATTTCTTGCAATATCTTTCAACAGTTCGTTAATTTTCCTCAGTTTCTTTTTATCGGTTTGCTGCCAATAAATACAATCATCCCACGACTCTTCTACAAAAACGTATTTCATGTTACTCTTCAATCAAGTCTTTTGTAAAAGTCTTTCTACCTTTTAACTTTTCAATCGCGGCATCCAATCTCAATTCGTTTTTCCGGGATGACAATTCATAATTTGTTGCCACTAAGGAGTTGTATTCATCCAATGACATCACGACAATACTATCATCCTTCCCACGATTGATAATCAATGTTTCAAAATTCTTCGCGACTCTGTCGAGATACGATTTAATGTCTTTTCTGAAATCAGATACATTTGCTACTAACATAACTTTACAAAAAAACAAAGGAGCCACTATGACAGGCACAGCAGCTCCTTACTATATAATGTTAAAGTATCACTTTTGCCAAACGGCTTCCTACTTTCACGATCATCACACCTTTACCGTTCACGGTCAATTCGTTTTGTCCGTCGGTTGCCAGGGTACTGATGATTTTCTGACCTACAGCATTGTACACCTCAACCTTTTCGCCTGCCGTTGCAGCGAAATGGATTTTGGCGTTGTAGGCGTAGATGTTGGTGAGAGTTGGGTTGTCGGTGGATGTGCCGAAGCTGGTTGTAACTGAAACTTCATCCGAAACAACTGATAAAAATTCTCCATTCAATGCTTTTACTGTATAAAAATACTGGGTAGAAGCCGTCAACCCTGTGATGGCTTTACTGGTTTCGCCAGTAACGGCGAATGGAGAATCGGAAACGGGGGTGATAGTGATTGTAGAATGAGACCCTAAATCTAGAATATAATCATTTGATTGTTGAGTCCACTCATTTACATCGTAAGTTGTAACCGGTGAAGTTACCGAACTTTTTCTAATAAGCGTCATATCTATTCCCCAGTTACTTGCATCTCCAATCGGTCCAACAACATCAATCAAGGTTGTGCCGTTAAATAATCCTACTGCGTCATTACCATTATGAGTTAACGAACCAGAGGTCATATCAGCTTTTGCTAAGATTGAGGCATTTGCACCAGTGTTTGCAACAACATATACCGATTGATCAGCCAACGTGCCAGACAAATTAATTGCCGATCCAGGAGTAGTAGCACCATTAGCGTATACTTTCAAATTATACCCGGTTAAATCAATACTTGCTCCGGTACCATTAAAAACTTCAATTGCTTTATTATTACCTGATCCTTCAATATATTCCGAGATAAATAACGCAGTGGATATTTCACCTTGCTTCTTATACACATCCAACTCATAACTTACAGCACCAGGAACAGCATCCCAGTTAGCAGTAAAACCAGAAGGGCTGATACCCGTAGCATCAGCAGCAGTGGGTTTAGCCAACGATGCAGAGCCGCTAAGATTCTTTACAACACTTTCTGCACCGGGGCTACTCAGGGTCAGGGTAGCAGTATGCGAAGCAGCAGGAGCATCCGGGGTATAGGTAATGGTAACCGATTGATTGCTTACACTACCCGACGAATGAGCAAGCGTATAGGTTGAGAGTGTAAACAAAGACTCGTTAGCACCTGTAACTGCCAATGTAATGTCACCGGTAAGATTAGATGCATTAACTGTTATGATTTCAGTATCGGTACCACCAACGGCTATTGACATGGCAGGAACTGTTTCTTCGGTTACTGTGATTGTAGGATCAATCGGCGCCACATTTAAAGTATATGTAGCTTCGCTTGCACAATAATCAACCGAGTTATGGGTACCAGCAGCCTGTGTTGCTGTAATGGTAGTTGTACCGGCAGATAAAATATCAACTTCACCTGTACTTGAGTTTACCGTAGCAACACCGGTATCAGAACTGTTGTAAACAATAGCGGTTGTTTCGTTGAGTGAAGTAGCAGTTTTAATAAAATTTACATCGTCTGCTAATTTTTCTACTGTTGTTGGACTGTCAAAAGCAAGATTGGATGCTGTACAAGAAGGAGCAAATGTTCCAACCAATAAAATATCATCCATTCGAACACCTTTATCTGCAATTCCAGCATTGACAAATCTGATTTTTAAAGTAGTTGTATTTAGTGTTCCTAAATTGATACTGCCAGAATTAATATATGTTGAAGAAGTTGGAGTGGCAGAAGTAAATTTAGTCGCAGACCATGTTGTTCCCCCATCAAGTGAATAATCCACTTGTGCTGGATTGTTTGTTCCAGATCCATAAGTTGCAACTTTAAAAGTCAACGTTAAATTGGTATAATTTGTCACATCAAGTGCAGGGGTAATGATTTCGTCTTTTGTTGAGGAAGAAGATGCTTGTAACAACCAATATCCTCCCCCAGATGTCTGCTGAATTGGCTGACCAGTAACGTTATTTGTAAATGTCCAACCAGCTGTTGCAGTACTGCAATCATTTGTAATTAATGTCGTCTGCCCCATCGCACTCCCACTACCAATCAGCAGCGCCACCAGCACGATCAAATTTCTCAAAAAAGTAATCTTTTTCATACGTTTATATATTTATAAAATTAATATTATTTCAATTTGTCAATAGCCCTCAAATTTAAACTTATTTTTTCTCTCAGGCAAATTTTGTTAATAAAATTTGTATTAAAATACCATGACAAAAACACAACACCCGCATTATAACAACTTACTCATACTGAATGTTTATTGAACACCACAGAATAGAAACGATTGTATATGTGTAGGGGAGCAAATCATAGGTTATAAAATCTATTTTGAAAGTTTGATTTTCAGTTCGATTTTACCTCCGAGACCTTCTTCCACGATTTTCAGCAAGGTGGAAATCCGGATATCCTTGATATCGTTCTCGACTTTGGAAATATAGCCTTTGTTGGAACCGCATCGTTCTGCGAGTTGTTCCTGTGTGAGACCTTTTTTGAGTCGGGCTTGCTGAACGAGGGCGCCAAGTCTGAAAGTTTCAAAACCTTTTTCAAATTTATCCCTGTTGGGTGTACCTTCTTTTCCGTATTGTTGTTCGATGAAGGTGTCGAGGGATTTAAGCGTGTTGTTTTTCGGATTCATATTCATCTGTATTCTAAGTTTTTCATACGGATGCAAATGTAATATTAGTTGCCCGATAAAACAACTTCTTATTTATTAATATGTAGAGGTTTCTTGTTTGTCCGATGCTTATGGGGGGGGGATCTCCCAGCACTGAAGTTGCTTGTTGCAATCAAGTTTGGAATCAAGTTAGGGTATATGAGGTATGTCTGGTTCTTCTCACTAAAGTTCCTTGTGGCAATCAAGTTTGGAATCAAGTTAGGGTATATGAGGTATGTCTGGTTCTTCTCACTAAAGTTGCTTGTGGAAATCAAGTTGGAAATCAAGTTGGGTGTAGGTCGAGTATGGCGGGTTCTTGTCACGCTCTCACTCTTCTCACTGAAGTTCCCCGTTTCAATCAAGTTGAGAATAAAGTTGGGGTAGGTGAGATGTTGCAGACTCATCTCACTGAAGTTGCTTGTGGAAATCAAGTTGGAAATCAAGTTGGGTGTAGGTCGAGTATGGCGGGTTCTTGTCACGCTCTCACTCTTCTCACTGAAGTTGCTTGTGGCAATCAAGTTGAGAATCAAGTTGGGGGTATGTGGGGTGGTGGATGTTCTGAATCTTCTCACTGAAGTTAATTGTTGGCAATCAAGTTCTGAATCAAGTGATTGTACACTCGACTTTTTATACCATTTCATTATACAATTGCATTTCATAACTTGATTTATAACATGATTATAACTAATAACCTCAGTGAGGGATGACGCACCACCAAGCCATACCTAACTTGATTGCCAACAATTAACTTCAGTGAGATGGGTCTGCAACATCTCACCTACCCCAACTTGATTCTCAACTTGATTGAAACGAACAACTTCAGTGAGAAGATCGCCACAAGCTACTTCTGTGCTGGAGCATTCATCTCCTCCAGAAACCGTCTGCATTCTTCCTGAAACGAAATCTTCCTGTGATGTTCTGCTTGATTTTGGATATATTTTATGACCCTGGGTACCGCCGACTTTGACACCGTAAAAGCTGAACACTTCTCCTGCCAGGCGAATGATTGTGGCAGCAACTGATTTTTCTTAATAAATTGTTCTGTTGAAAATGCCACATGATTAATCAGTTCGTTCGCAGATATAGCTGGTGATATGGATATTAATATATGCACATGTTCGGGATTGGCATATATCGCGTACATCCTCGAATTGCAATTCTTGATTATCCCGCTTATATAGCGCTCAATCCTGGGCTTTGCCTTTAAAGTAATTAATGGCAAACGGTGCAAGGTCTTCAGCACAAAATGGATGTAGAGATTATGGTATTCAACGAGCATAAAAGCAGTTTGATCATTTATGCCACAAAATTACAGGACTTAGTCCATCACTTGTGAGCAATTCGTATAATCCTCCACCAGGCAACAGTTATTTTTACCTTTTACTTTTTGCTGATTGAATAATACACGTCTCGCAAAGGAGTTGGCATCGCGAACCGACACCTCCGAGAAGAAGAAAAAGAAGAAGAAAGTGAATCAGACTTGAAACACAGGTAAGTTATTTACTAACTGTCAGTTGAAGCTGGGCTCCAAATCCTTGCCTGACGATTCTCATCAGCGTAGAGAGACGAATATCACTGGCATCATGCTCAATACGGGAAATATAGGTTTTTGTTGTACCACACTTTTTGGCAAGTTGTTCCTGAGTTAAACCGGATTCCTTTCTCAGCTCCTGCAGCATAACACCCAACTTAAAAGCCTCGAATTCTTCTTCGTATTTTTCACGCATCTGCGATCCTCTCTCACCGTATTGAACATCCAGGTGATCAGAGAATGATGTGAGTTTATTTGTTTTGTTCATAATAATATCTTTTTCTAATTTTCTCGGCAATAACAATTTCCTTTGAAGGGGTTTTATTCGATTTTTTCTGAAAAACATTCAACAATATCAAAGCATTGACTTTATTGAAAAAACAAAATATCCTATAGATATTTGAACCATAATCAATTCTTATTTCATATAATCCTGATGTACCAGACAGGTGTTTCAGATATTTATCAGATACTCTTTCAATTGTTGAAATTAACTGCAAGACCCAGTTGAATTTCTTTTTAACTGCTGGCGTTAAATTCTCAAAGAAGTTAAGATAATGATTTTCAAAATAATAAATCTCTCGTTTAAATAATAAACTCATAGTTAATTTCGCTTACAAAGTTAGCTAAAAAGATAATACAGACAATAAATCTTATTGTTTTTTATTCGTAAACTGACACATGACACAAAAATATATCCATATCACTTTCACTAGTGTGCAATTCGTATGGACTTTCACAGGACAACAATTATTTTTACCTTTTACTTTTTGCTGTATATTTCCGAATCAAACGCACTAAAGTTTTAAAGACAAATCAATAAAATATCACCGAATCATACGATTTCTAATATTATTTCATTACTTTTGCACACTTTTTCTTTATTAATAAAGAATCCGACTTAGTTACTTTGTTATTTTTTCACTCATCTAACTCAGTTAGTTTTTACAATCAGAGCAATAAAATGAAAAACAAGTACAAAGATCTCATCGAACAAACCTTCGAGTTCCCTAATGAAGAATTCGATGTGGTGGACAACAACCTCGAATGGTGCGGTGTTCCCCTGATGGATATCATCAAGCAATACGGCACCCCACTGCGCATTGCATATCTTCCTAAAATAGGGGAAAACATACAGAAAGCAAGGCGTATGTTCAATGTGGCTATGGCGAAAGTCGACTATAACGGCGACTATCATTACTGCTATTGCACGAAAAGTTCACACTTTTCCTTTGTAATGGAAGAGGTACTTAAACACGGGGTACATGTAGAAACATCATCGGCATTTGACATCAACATTATCGAATCCTTACACGAACAGGGCATACTTAAACAAGATACTTTTGTAATATGTAACGGATTTAAACGCCCTCAATATGTAGAGAACATCCAGAATCTTATCCGTCAGGGATTTAAAAATGTCGTACCCATTCTGGATAATAAATTCGAACTTGACTTACTCTTAAATGAATTTGATAACAAATTCAACGTAGGTATCCGTATCGCGGCAGAGGAAGAACCTAAGTTTGATTTCTACACCTCCCGCCTGGGCATCCGCTATAAAGACATCATTCCTTATTACAACAACTACCTTGCTAACAATGATCAGGTAGGATTGAAGATGTTGCATTTCTTTATCAACACGGGTGTGAAAGACACGGCTTATTACTGGAATGAGTTAAACAAGGCGGTAAACCTGTATTGCGAACTGAAAAAGATCTGTCCGGAACTCGACAGCCTGAACATCGGCGGAGGTTTCCCGATACAAACGCACCTGGACATGTCATACGATTACGAATATATAGCGGAGGAAATCGTGGCTCAGATTAAAAACATCTGTGGCCAGCACGGTGTACCGGAACCGGACATCTTCACCGAATTCGGCTCTTATACGGTAGGCGAAAGTGGCGCTATGCTCTATTCCATCGTGAACCAGAAGAAACAAAATGACCGTGAGCTCTGGAATATGATCGACTCGTCGTTTATGACAACCTTACCCGACACCTGGGCTATCAACCAGCGTTATGTTTTCTTAGCCATCAACAACTGGGACTCTGAGTACGAACGTGTTAACTTAGGAGGCTTAACCTGCGACAGCGAGGATTTCTACAATGCCGAAGTACACTCAAACGCTATCTTCTTACCAAAGATGCAACAGGACAGGGAACAATACATCGGGTTCTTCCATACAGGCGCTTATCAGGAATCGTTGAGTGGTTTCGGTGGCATCCAGCACTGCCTCATCCCGGCGCCCAAATTAGTTATCATCGATAAAGACGAAGATGGTGAATATTACACCAAACTATTCGCCAAAGAGCAGAGTTATAAGTCGATGCTGAAGATTCTGGGATACTAATTTAGTGGTTAGTGGTTAGTGGTTAGTGGTTAGTGGTTAGTTGATAGTTGATAGTGGTTAATTAACTGACCACTGACCACTATCAATTAACCACTGACATCGCGTTCCGCAACGGATTCGCGTACATCTCCAGAATCTTTATCTTGAGGAAATCGACATCCTTATTTTCCAGATCGATTTTATTGATTTGCATTTCGACGTATTTCTCAAAATCGAGTTTATCCAGGAGCGTGTATGATTTGCGGTATTCCGTGCTTTCGTGCAACATATCATAAGCAATTTTATTGACTTTATAAATCTCATAATTGCTGTGTATTTTGGCATCGATCAGGGAGGCAATGGCAGCAACAAGCTCGTTGCGGTTCTGAATTTCTTCTCCCAGTTGCATGATCTCGTCACTGATTTCCCCTGCTATCCTATAAACTACCCTGCCTTTAAATCCCATTACACCTGTTTTCATGTTCAGCAAATCATCCTGAGGTGATTTCTTGTGATCGGGATTGTCTCTTTTTTGCTGGAACTCTTTGGCTTTAAGATAGTCACAAGGGTCATATTCATAAGAAATGCTCAGGGGACAAATGTGTAATGCCGCCAGGTTTTCGGTAAAAGTGCCGGTTCCTCCCATATTAAACATCTTCAGTAAACTTTCCTGCGTCCTGTCGTCGGAATCCTTGGCACGCCCTTCGCGCTGAGCAATCCAGATCGAATGTTTCTTTTCGTTGATTGTATATGCCATATAAGCAGAAAGCAACCTGGAGCTCTCAAGCATTTGCTTGGCTCCCGGATTACGCCTGACGATAAAACTCTTGTTCAACCTCACCAGATCTTCTATCCACGAAAAAACGAGCAGATTATCACCAATGGCGATTTCGACGGTATCCATACCATTTTCAATCAGTTTTCCACAAAGCAGGGTTGAATCAAGTATAATATCACGATGGTTGGAGACATAAAGATAACTCCTGTTTTTATCAATTTTATCCAATCCGAGCAGTTTAATGCCTTTGGTTAGGTTGGCTTCAAGGTATTGCAGAAAAGGATAAACCATGATTTTCTGAAAATCATCGGCATTATCAAAACTTACCAGTCGTTGTTTGATTAGCTCTTTGGGTAGCAGCGGATAAATGGTACTGAGGAGGTTGATAAAATGTTTATCATTACTCAATCGCTCAAGTACAGCCGGAATTTCCTCTTTATCATAACAACGTATTGCATCAAAATTCATGATTTTCAGGATAAATTATTTAAACAAAAAACTCAGGTAGATGAAGATGGCAGGTGCAACAAGCAACATGCTGTCGAAACGGTCAAGCAAACCACCATGTCCGGGAATTACATCTCCCGAATCTTTCACCTGAACCGTACGCTTCATCAACGACTCCAACAAATCCCCAAACGTACCGAAAATCACCACAATCTCGGAGAAAAACAGCCAGGAAACCAGGCTTATCTCCGGGATAAACAACGAAAACACATACCCTGAAATCAGGGCAGTAATCGCCCCTCCCACAAATCCTTCCCACGATTTTTTAGGGGAAATTCGCTCGAACAGCCGGTGTTTACCGAAAGTCATACCGAACAGATATGCGCCGGTATCGTTAATCCAGATAGTGGCAAACATGGCAATCAACAACAAAGGATGGTACGTTTCAATATAGAGGATATAATTCAACAAAGAAAAAGGTAATGCAATGATAATTTGTCCCAGCAGAAAATAAGCCCAGTTGTGGATAGGATTATTTTTCTTACGGTATAGTTCAACAACAAGTACCAGCACAATATAGAACCCGTAAACCGAATAGCCGGGGTAACTGATGATACCTGAAGCATAAAAGAAAGATGTAAGAAAAAGAATGACACTACCCAGGACAGAGAGTAACGGTATCACTTCCACGTCCGGCTGCCTGTTTGTAAGCTTGTGAAATTCGAACACAGTCCACGCCGAAATAATCGCAAATGCAAGTGCGAAAGTATAGGGACTAAGCAGGATGGAGCCGACAACAATTACGACAAAAAAGAATCCGCTCAGGGTACGTTGTAGAAAATTACTCATGCTATAATTAGCTGTTTTAATTTTGCTGAACAAAGATAATTAATTCTTTGGGACCATGGGCACCCAGCACCAAAGTTTTTTCTATATCAGCGGTACGACTCGGACCGGTTATTACCGTTATCGCGGAAGGCATCTTGCCATTAAACTGTTGCCGTACAGCATCAAGCGCTTCTTCAAGATAACTAACCAACTGTTCTTTTTTAGCAAGTATGATATGAATGGGCGGAAATGCATGCATTTGCCGGCCCGAATTACCGGAAGATGTCACAACGACACTACCGGTTCTGGCAACTAAATACGCACAGGGAGTCACTCCCGCAACCACCTCCGGAAAGTACTTTTCATCCGTTTCCACAGCAATACCATGCTGTTTCAATCGCCCGGCAATCTGCAAGTCGCGCGTAAACAAGAATGGCAACCCCTTTGCTTGCATCAGGGCTGCCAATTTATTATATACATCTGTTTCCTCATCACAAATCACACACTGACCGCTAATGGTCTCCAGTTCCCGTTTGAAACACATAAGCGCATCAGGTTCCACAGGCTTATAAATATCTTCCTGGTTATAGGTCACCTCGCCCTCTGACCCGGTACGATTTCCGGCAACACGGGCAATACGTTGAAGTATCTCCTGACGGGAATTATGATGACTCATGAATCTTTTTCTTTTGTTGTCACATCCTGATCTTCCGCATCCGAAGATGTCGACTGACCGGCTATTGACTCAACTTCAGCCGAATCTGCATTTTCAGCAACAGTCACTTCTCTCTCCTTTGTTTCACCTGTAAGAAGTACAGTATCTTCTTCCCCGTTACCATTCTGAAGGATCAGTTCATCGTGTCTGGAAGCCCAGGGACGTTTACCGAAAATATCTTCCAGGTCTTCCGCGAAAATAACTTCCCTAACCAAAAGCAATTCAGCCAGTTTATTATGACCTTCTGCGTTTTCTTTCAATATATTTTTAGCACGCTCATACTGTTCAGCTACAATCTTTTTTGCTTCCGCATCAATCAGTTCAGCTGTTTTTTCACTGTATGGCTTGGTAAATCCATAATCGGAATTACCTGTCGAGTCGTAATAGCTCAGGTTAGGCAACTGATCGCTCATCCCAAAATAGGCTACCATGGCATAAGCCCTTTTGGTCACCCTTTCCAGATCGTTAATAGCACCTGTTGAAACTTGTCCGAGGAATAATTCTTCAGCCGCACGACCACCGAGCAGAGAACACATTTCATCGAGCAGGTGTTCACGGGCAGTAAGCTGTCGCTCTTCCGGCAGGTACCAGGCAGCACCGAGCGCTTCACCACGCGGTACAATGGTTACCTTCACCAATGGATTGGCATGCTCGGTCATCCAGCTGATGGTTGCATGTCCGGCTTCATGATATGCAATCGACTTTTTCTCGGACTGGGTAATGATTTTGGTTTTCTTTTCCAAACCGCCGACAATTCTGTCTACCGCATCCAGAAAGTCCTGTTTTTCCACGAATGACTTTCCTTTTCTGGCGGCAATCAGCGCCGCTTCGTTACATACATTAGCAATATCGGCTCCCGAGAAACCGGGTGTTTGCTTGGCTAAAAAGTTTACATCTACTGTTTCGTTTATTTTAACAGGACGCAGGTGCACGTTGAAGATTTGTTTCCGCTCGTGTACATCAGGCAAATCTACATGTATCTGACGGTCGAAACGACCAGCGCGCAACAAAGCCTTATCCAGGATATCAGCCCGGTTAGTCGCAGCCAGGATAATCACCCCGCTGTTCGACCCGAAACCATCCATTTCCGTCAGCAACTGATTCAGGGTGTTTTCCCTTTCATCATTACTGCCCATATTCGGATTTTTACCCCTTGAACGACCTACCGCGTCAATTTCATCAATAAAAATAATACAAGGCGCTTTTTCTTTTGCCTGTCGGAATAAGTCACGCACACGCGATGCTCCCACGCCTACAAACATTTCCACGAAATCGGACCCCGACATGGAGAAGAAAGGCACATCTGCTTCGCCGGCAACCGCTTTGGCCAGCAAGGTTTTACCAGTTCCCGGAGGACCCACCAACAATGCTCCTTTGGGTATTTTACCACCCAGCTCCGTATATTTTCCCGGATTCTTCAGGAAAGAAACAATTTCTTCAATTTCCTGTTTGGCTCCTGCCAATCCTGCCACGTCCTTGAAAGTTACCCGGTTTGCAGTATTACCTTTATCAAACAACTGCGCTTTCGATTTACCTACATTGAAAATACCCCCCGGGCCACCGCTTCCTCCTACGCCACCCGACATCCTTCTGGTCATAAAGACAAAGAAAAGAATCAGCAACAAGAATGGAAGAACACTGTATAAAAATAATTCTAAATAATTTTTACTTTCCTTGTAAGATACCTGTTGGAACTTCACTTCTGAAATAAATTCTTCAAACTTATCAGCACTGGGTATCTTCACGGAAACTTTACGTTCCGGTTCGTATGTTTTGTAGTTTTCTCCGAAAACGGCCTTTTTACCGGCAACACTATCCTCTACAACTGCCTCCACAAGGTTCTTTTGCGGAAAAACCTCTATACTTTCGATGTAACCGTCAATCACATATTGTTTAAAAACCGGATAAGACTGAATCTCCTTCACCGGCACTTTGTCGCCAAACATATAAGTACCCAACAGAACCATTATGATGATTCCATAAATCCAGGATATATTAAACTTAGGACCTTTACCACCCGGTTTTGCCGGATTCAGTTGTTTTTTCTTTTCTTCCATGAAAGGATTAATTTAAATTTTCTATACGTTGAAGTTCAGCATCTGCCCAAAGGTGTTCGATATCATAAAAAGCACGTGCAGGTCTTTGGAATACATGCACAATAATCTGACCGTAGTCCATCGCGATCCATTCGCAATTTTCAAAACCGTCTGTGGCAAAAGGTTTTACATTGATTTGCTCTTGTACAAAGTCTTTAATTGACAAAGCCACGGCATTAACATGTACATTGGAGTCACCCTCACATATCACAAAATAACTACATGGAGCTTCTTTCAGTTTTCTCATGTTCACCACCACGATATCTTTCCCTTTTCGTTCCTGTATACCTTCAACAATCTTTTCTACAATTTGTTCGTCTTCAATCGATTTTGTCTTTTTCGCCACAATAATACACTATTAAAATTTTAAGATGCAAATATAAATCTAAATTGCAGAGTAATAAAATATCTTACAGATTTTTAGCACCCTACACATAATCCTGTTTGTCAAATATTATTCCTGAATGATTTGTGCAACAAAAATACGACATTATGGCATGTTTCACTTGTTTGAAGTCTCGTATCAGCCTGTTAGAAATTTCATTCTCTAACCTTATTATCTTATTTCGATTGAAAATTAATTGAAATAAGATAATAAGGTTAGGAAATGAACTATTGATTTACTACTAAGGTTGTTTAGTGAGAAAATAAGGTGGTAATAAAATAATAATAAGATTGTCTATACCTCTGTAAACTTTACTTTGAAGATTGGTTAATCTACATAAAAAAACCGGCGCAAGTAATTGCACCGGTTCATTTTATTACGTATCAGTAAATTTTATTTCACGATTGACTGGAAAGTTGCATCACTCCAGAATTTAGAGAATTCCAGGTCTTTTGAAGCTTTTGCAGCATACGAGCCATCTTTACCGATTGAGGTTTTCAGGTTTGAATAAACACCGTCTTTGTCGTTGGTGCGAGCAGCAACAACAGCGCTCAGATAAGCAGTTTGCGCATCTGGTTTCTCAACAGCAGCAAGGGTGTTTTTAGCAGCATTGTATTCCTTGTTCAGGATTTGCGCCAATGCAGCATTGTTGGTATTGGTACCTGCGAAAGAAGATTTAGCTTTTGCATAATCACCTGTTGCAGCATACAAAGTTCCGGTAGCATTTTTCAGATCACCTGATGTTCCGGCAGCTTTACCAAAGTAAACCAATGCTTTATCGTTTTCACCTTTAGCAAGAGCACATAAACCGGCGTTATAGTTAGCATCAGCATTTTTAGCATCAATCTGCAGTGCTTTATTGAAAAGACCGGCAGCCTCATCAACTTTACCTTGTTGGAATTTAACTGCACCCAGGTTGTTGAATGATCTGAGGTCTGAGCTGTAAAGTTCAATTGCTTTTTTGTAGATTGCCGCTTTTTCATCCAGATTTTCTGTTAATGTCGCTGCATAAAGCAATTCTTCAACTGATAATTTAGACGCATCTTCTTTGGCAAGATTAGCAATTTCGGCATCTGATTTTCCGGTTACCTTCACCATCAATTTCAATTGAGAACGACGAAGTTTAGGCAACACCTCATCAGCGATTTGTTTGAATGCTGCTGAAAGATTTTTGATTTCACGTTCGCGTTGTTCCGGATCTGTATACATAGAGAGCACACGCAGAATCAGTTGTTTGTCCTGAATATCTGATTTCTCCATCAATTTCTGGAAACCATCCCAGTCTTCCGGAGTAAATCTTGATTCGATAGTCAGCGGAGAGTTAAGTTTTTTCAATTCAGCATTCAGGAACTTTTCAGTTTCTTTCTGACGTTTTTCGGCCAAACCTGTATTCAAATCAACAGCTCCATCAGGAGAAGCATAAGCAGAAACTTTCAGGCTTTCCACTGATTTATTCAGTTCGTTTTTGGCTTCAACAATTTTGTTTGTCAACGCTTTGATTTGATCTGTAGTAGTTTCAGATTTACGAACAGTTGATTGTTGGATAAGGAAAAGAATTTCGGCATCGGTCATTTCCATGATGTCTCGAACAAACTCATCAGCAATAATAGCTGCTGTCAGCCCGTCTTTACCTTTTTGGAGAAGTTCTGAAGTTGCAATCACGCCATCAGCCACTTTTACCGGTTTCAAATCATATTCTTTACTTTTTGCTTTCACATGAAAATAAAGATACAATTCTGAAACAGCCATAGCAGGCACATAATCAAATGAAGCATTCATGGTGTAAGTACCACCTGCTTTATAAGAAATCACGTTGTCATTTCCTACCACTTTTTCTCCCTGGAATACACTCGGAGTCGATTTAACTGAATCGCCATTACTCATCTTCAATACAGGTGTTACTGTAACGATGGCATTTTTCTGGAAATACTTCACTGGGAAAGTTCCTGTGATCGTAGCATCTACCTTACCGGCTTTGGTTTCAAGCGGATTAGGCGTACATGTGAACATGCTCGGATCAAGATCGCCAAGATTCTTACATGAGCTGAACACAATAGCTACTAATATTGATAGCCCAAATAATAATTGTTTTTTCATACCGAAATTGTTATTAATTGATTGATTTATTATAATTTAATTTTCTTAACCTGTTGCAAAGATAAAAATTTCATTTCAATAATACATTGAATGATAAGAAATTTTTAGAAATAAAGCAAACTATTTGAAAAATGCCTTAAAAATATCGTTTCCATTTGCAAATATCAACAAAGAAAACAGTAATAGCATCCCGGCAGTTTGCGCATATTCCATAAACTTTTCCCCCGGCTTGCGACCGGTAATCATTTCATACAGTAGAAACATCACATGCCCTCCATCTAACGCCGGTATGGGTAAAAAGTTCATAAAGGCCAGTATAACTGACAATAGGGCAGTCATCGACCAAAAAATCTGCCAGTCCCAGGTATTCGGGAACATTTTCCCGATACTTCCGAAGCCACCCACTTGTTTTGAACCTTCTTTTGTAAATACCAGTTTGAATTGTTTCACATAGCTGACCAATGTTTCCCATCCGAGAGAGATACCGGCCGGTATGGACTCAAAAAAGCCGTATTCAGTTTTCTTGGTTTCAAAATAATTGAATACCGGTTGTAATGTGACACCCATTTTGGCATTATCGGTCAGATTGAGTTTAGTTGTTTGTAGCGTACCGTTCCGGTAAAAAGAAACAGCCACGGCAGTACCAGCAAAGTTTTCCAGCTCCACGGCTATATCCTGAAAAACACTACATTGCCTTTCATTGATGGCGACCACACTGTCGCCGTGTTGTAATCCGGCAGCTTCAGCCGGTGTTCCGGGTTGTACTTCTGCGACCACAAAGGGATAACGAACCGAAATTAAATTCATTTCTTCCGCAGCCAGTATCTGCTGGGCAAAATCAACCGGCAGTTGAATGTTTACCTCCATACTGTCACCACGCAATACCTGCACATTTCTTTTACCATCGATCAGAATTTTCTCGACAAAGTCAGCACGCTGTTCAACCGGTTCTCCGTTGACGGATAACACTTTATCTCCCTGTTGGAATCCATGTGCAACCATGGTTGGAGAAAATTGTAATCCATAACGGGCATTTTCAAAAGGCAGGTATTCCTGTCCCCACGTAAACAGCACCATAGCATAAATTACCATCGCAAGAATGAAATTCACCAATACGCCTCCAATGATTATCGGCAAGCGTTGCCATACCGGACGGGAACGATATTCCCAACTCTGCGGAGGTAAAGCCATTTGGGTTTTATCCATCGATTCATCGATCATTCCCGCGATCTTACAATAACCACCTAATGGCAACCAGCCTATTCCCCATTCTGTGGACTCTGGGTGTTTTCTCCAGTCATCATCCGGCAATTCGTTCAAAGGAATCAATTCCATCAGAGGTTTACCTTTGGCATCCACCATCCCCACACCTTCAGAGTTTACCATCTGGCGCTCGTTTGCCGGGACATTGGGAGCGAAAAACTTCACATCCCATTTACCATTTATTTTCTTGGCCCTGATCAGTGAGAATCTGGGATTGAAAAACATATAGAATTTATCAACCCTGACCTTGAAAAGCCGGGCAAAGAAAAAATGCCCGAATTCATGCAGGAAAACCAGAATCGATAAACTGAGTATCAGTTGCAGTGTTTTAATTAAGAAAGTTTCCATTTATGTGTTTGATTTGTTTTTATCTGTTAAATTATCTTATCATGCTTGTTGCCATTGCCCTGGCCTCCCGGTCGGTCGCCACATAATCATCGTAAGCAGGTTTGGATATAAATGACATCTTACCCATAACCGACTCTATGATATCGCTCATTTCGAGAAAGCCGGTCTTCTCTTTCAAAAATGCTGCCACAACCACTTCATTGGCGGCATTTAAAATACAAGGCATGTTCCCCCCCCTATTGATTGCATCATAAGCAAAGGCGAGATTGCGGAACCGCTCCATATCCGGTTTCTCAAAGGTAAAACGGGGATACAGACTGAAATCCAGTCTCGGGAAATTGGTCGATACCCGTTCCGGATAAGTAAATGCATACTGAATCGGGAGTTTCATATCAGGCAGCCCCATTTGTGCTTTGATAGAACTATCGGCAAACTGAACCATTGAGTGAATAATAGATTGTGGATGCACAACCACTTCTATTTGCCGGGGAGAAACGCCAAACAACCATTTGGCTTCTATCACCTCAAAGCCTTTATTCATCATACTGGCCGAATCAATGGTGATTTTGGCTCCCATATCCCAGTTGGGATGTTTGAGCGCCTGTGCCGGAGTAACATGTTCCAGTTCATTCCAGTTGTAGGTACGAAACGGTCCGCCTGACGCTGTTAGAATCAACTTCTCGACCGGATTGTTTCCTTCTCCCACCAGGCATTGAAAAATCGCTGCATGTTCAGAATCAACAGGAATGATGGTCGCACGATATTGCTGACACAACTCATTAATCAACTCTCCCGCCACAACCAGGGTTTCCTTATTTGCCAACGCAATTCTTTTGCCGGCTTTTGCCGCGTGTATCGTCGGTTTCAGTCCTGCATAACCTACCATAGCTGTCAGCACAATATCCACCGGCTCCATTTCGGCTATCTGCGCGATGGCATCGGCACCTGCGAATGTTTTAACAGGTAAATCCGCCAAGGCTTCTTTTAATCGCGGATATAGTTGCTCGTTGGCAATGACCACCATTTCCGGCTGAAAACGCCGGGCCTGACTGATTAGCAAGTCGACATTATTTCCTGCAGTGAGCGCATATACCTCAAACAAGGAAGGATTAGCTTCAATGACTTCCAGCGCCTGAGTTCCGATAGAACCCGTAGAGCCAAGAATGGCGATGTTTTTTTTCAGCGGTGCCAAATTATCTGTTATTGATTGAATTTAAAGTTAAAAAATTATCACCTCTTCCGGGTTGACCGGTTTTCCCTGTTTCCACAACTCAAAGCTGAAGTGATTACCTGATTTTGTTTCAGTTTCATCTCCGGTAAATGCGATCACTTCACCTGCCTTCACCATATCTCCGGGTTTCTTCAGTAACTGAGTATTGTGTTTATAGATCGAAATGTAGTTATCTTCATGCTGAATATGCATAACCCATCCGTAAGTAAACGAATAGGATGTGTACACAACAGTCCCGGCCAACACGCTAACCACTGCTTCCCGCGGTGCGGTTACGATGGAAATGCCGTATATTTTATCCTGTGCATTGAAAGACGACGAAATTACACCTTTAACAGGTTTAAAAAACACCAATACCTTTTCAACTTCTTTATAGGCGAGAGATGCAAGGTTATATTTTTCTTCCGCTTCGTAACGTTCAACAAATTCTTTTTCCGCCTTCGACTTCTCCATCATGATTTCAGCCCGCTCCTTGAGAGGGATCGTATCATTCATCTGAACCGAATCATGTTCAATATCTCCAGAAATAATCCCTTTGACTACTTCAAGATATGTAGATTGCATTTCCATCTGACTGAGCAGGGAATCGACCTGCATTGACTTACCGATAATCTCGAGGCGATCATCCGGACTTCCATAACCCGGGAGATAATATTTGAGAGGTGTATAGATGATTATAGAAGCGAGAATAAAAAAGGTAATCAGGATAAAGAAAGAGGCATATAAAAAAACGGAGAATCTGGACAACCGGACATGCCAGGACTCCTCCAGGGTATTTTCGTTCAACACCGAAACCCGGTACTGAAAACGTATCTTCCTGAGGAAATTTCTCCATTTATTCTTTTTTACTTTCACGTGAAATGATTATACATTATATCGGTTGATGTCTGATGTCAGTCGTTAGACCTTAGACCTGCTTATACAAATTAAATCATGCAAAAATAACTTATTTCAGCGGATATACAAACTTGAGAAGCCCAAACGCTTCACACGTTTGAGCTTCTTAACAATTTTGAATTATTTTTTATAGGGCGTTACCAATCATGAACACAGCAGCCAGCGAAACGATGGCGTACAATTCGGGGAATACCGCTAAGATCATGGTTTTACCGAACACGTCGTAACCTGATCCAATCCCTGCAATACCATTGGCACAAACCTGCCCCTGACGGATAGCTGAAATCAAACCAGTCAGGGCAAGCGTAAGGCTGGCTCCGAAAACGGCAGCTGCCACACCCCATGACATATCGGGTGCAAGATGTGTTTGCAACAGAAAGTATCCGAGAAATCCATACAAACCTTGTGTTCCGGGCAAGGCACTAAGCACCATGTAATTACCGAAAGCATCCGGATTTTTCTTTAAAGCTCCGATAGCAGCATTACCCGCGATAGTTACTCCGTAAGCACTTCCCACACCGGCTAATCCGACCATCAAACCAATACCGATATACGCTAAAATAATAGGTTCCATAATTTGTTGTTTTTTATTGAGTTTATTTATTTTATTCTTAAATTAGAAATTTACGATTGCTTTTCCACCTGTTTGAATGGCTTGTATTTCTTTCCCCCACCTTCAAATCCGGCATTTTTATAGAATTCAACAAAAGTCAGACGCATCGGATGCACAAAGCCTCCCAAACCGGCCATAAAAATATTGATCCCATGACCAATCAACAGGATCACCAACATGATAACAATATTCAACACCGGAATATCACCGCTCATTTTCATGGCCAAATCGTTGAACACAAATCCCATTACGGCTGATGAAATGCCCAATGCAAACAAACGGATGTAAGATAAGAGGTCACCAAGCAAACCGGTTGCCATATTGTAAGCATCCCAGAGTCCGGCTCCGATATTAATCAACGGATTACGTTTGATGTCATTCAAAATAAACACGAATATTCCTCCCAGCCCGCCAAATCCATAATACAGATATTTGGTTACCTGCGAATCAATTTCCATGAAATTCGAAACCGCGAAAGTTCCTCCCATTCCCAATATGATGATTAGCCAACCCCATGACGATAGTGAAGAAGCAAAACCAAAACGGATGACCTGTCCGATTGCTTTAATGAACATACCGAATAAAATCTGCACTACTCCAATAATCAGGGCTGTATAAAACAATTGATTCGAATCCAGCATGACCACCTTGAACTTTTCCAGCCACGGAATATCCGCTTCAATCAAGTTGAAACCGAGGAATGTTCCACTCACGAAACCAAGAATAACCGTTGAGACTCCCAACCAGATGGCAAGCGAGAAAACCGGTTTCATGGAAGGTTTAGCTTTTTTTCGCATGAAAACAGCTGCAAGTATAAAAATTAAGCCGTATGCTGTATCTCCCACACATAACCCAAAGAACAACAGGAAAAACGGAGCAAAAAACGGAGTGAGGTCAATTTCCCTGTAATTAGGCAAATCGTATAACTCACCAATCATTTCGTATAACCTCGCAAATTTGTTATTTTTAAGCTTAATGGGTACTTGCTCTTCATTTGTCGGTTCAGCAGACTCAAAATAAACATCCGAAGATTCAAGGTATTCTTCTAAAACCGAAACATTTTCCTCCGGGCACCAACCTTCGAGCAACATTACCTTATCTTCGACCTCTGAACGGGTATTCAAAACTACTTTTGAAAAATCAATTTCACCAGAAATCTCATCACTGTAAGCCTGCAGAGCATTGTAATGTTCAACAGCAAACTTCCGGATATTAGCTTTAACACGCGTGATTTCGTCCTGTATTGATTTAATTTCCATTTTGATTTCATCCGCATTCTTTTCTGAAAGTTTGACCGGATCTGCATCGATATTAACTTCATCCCCCAATTTGTTCACCGTCACAAAATAACGAAGCGTACCAACTGTATCAATTTCAAATACATTGTACAACATTTCCCATTCCGGATCAAATTTACGTACATTGCAGCAGAAAAATCTCAACTCAAAACCAGCATCCTGTAGTGTCTGTAATCTTTCGGCAGAAAAACTGCCCCACACTTCCATCCGATCCCACTCCCTTTCTGTCGATTGAAGTCTTTGATTGAGCAAATCGAGTAACTCATACTGTGCTTCTATGTTTTCCATCAATATTTTACCATCAACAACTGCACTAACAGCTTTTGGAATCACATCTTTCTGTAACTCGGCCTGCAATTGTCTGAGCAAAGATTTAAGCTTAGATCTCAATTGCATTCGCTGGCTTAAAGCCTCATTCTCCGACACACCTTCTGATTTCTCTATAACATGCAGCACCCCGATTTCTCTTATCTTCTCGAGAAAATCAAGGTATATCTGGTGATAAACCAGAAATGAATATTTTCGCATCTTTACAATCATAATGCTTCCTCCTCTTTGAGTTTTTGCTGACGCGATTTCACTATTTTTTGAGAGGATTTGGAAAGGTTTTCTTCATCCTCCATAAATCTTTTAATCTTCAGAATAGCATCTTCATAGCCCGGAATCTGCACTTTCTCGAACAGATTCACCTTTTGCGTTGTTTTCTTGCGGGCGTATTCGAGTAATTGTATTTTTTCTTCGCAGAACACCTGTTCAATCCCGATCTGAGCCAGTTCTTTCAGCAACGCCAATCCGTCGGCATACCATTTCGGAGCATTGAACATACTATAAGGTTTAATCTGATACACCACTTGATCCAATACAGGGATGCGTACCGCTGCAATCTTTTTGATACTCATCTCCACGTCTTCCACCTTCAACAGACTGGTATCAAACTCTCCCCACAAAGCCACCATTTTATCATAAGAAACAATGCGGTTTTCAAGTTCCTGTTCGAGTTTTTTATTCTCGTCTTTGGCTTTTTTCACCTCTACACGCAGGGCGCTCTCTTTATTCTTTATAGTAGGAAGTGCACGCACACGCATCTTCAGGTTCTTTTCCAAAGCCTGTAGAGATGTTTTGTTATATTGAAATTGTATCGCCATAAAAATCTATTTTCTTTTGACCGTGTGTTTCAGTTTTAACACAGCCAGATTCAGTTCTATACTGGTTTCCGTACTGTTTATTTCTAATTCTTCACCTATTATTTCCGAAAGGATATCAGTTCCCTTTTTTATCAGATTCTGCTGTTCTTCTTTTTCCGAGTTTACTGTAAAAGCCGATAAGGTTCTTGAAAACTCTCTTACTTTAGCAAAGGTTTCGATAATTGCCAAAGTTGTTTCTGTTGCTTTCGGACTTTTTAATACCGTAGCCAACATATACAAACCTTTTTCGGTGAATGCTTTGGGCATGTATCTGCTTTTGCTCAAATTTGCGGTCGAAAATTTCGACCGCAAAGCAGGTAAGTCTTTCCTTTTCAATTCGATAACATACCCGGAAGGAAATTTATCCGGATTGTTTCTGACGGCTTCATTGACACGTTTTGTTTCAACTTCATACAAGGTCGCCACATCAAAATCAAGCATTACCTGCTGTTTATTCAAAATAATCAGTTTGTTTTCAACCTGATTAAACTTTATAATATCCTTCATATCACTAATCACGTTAAGGTAATCAATTCAAAAAATGTAAACAATGATCTTCCACTGAAAATCGAACAGCAAAAAACTATTTCCAGTATTTTTCAACCAGCTCCTGTTTGATATTAACTTCCGTTTTTGTAAAGTGCTGACCGAACAAACCCCAAGCTACATCAAGCATTTGGTTGGTATCGATATTGACATCAATCGCAAGTAATTTATCAGCATAATCTTTAGCAAACGACAATGCACGTTCATCGTAATCAGTCAAATCGAAACCATTCTCCAGTTTTGTTTTCGCATTGGCGGCATCAGCATACAAACGTACGGCAGCATTCATCACCTGCGGATGGTCATCACGGGTTTGTTTTCCTATTACCAACTGTTTCAAACGCGACAAAGAACGGAAGGGGTCGACAACAACTTTGCCCACATCCGAGTCACGGCGCAGGAAAAGCTGACCTTCGGTGATATAACCAGTGTTGTCCGGAATCGCGTGAGTAATGTCGCCACCTGAAAGTGTTGTAACCGCGATGATGGTAATAGAACCACCTTCGGGGAATTGCACAGCTTTCTCATATATTTTGGCCAGGTCGGAATAAAGCGACCCCGGCATGGAATCTTTCGAGGGAATCTGATCCATACGGTTCGACACGATAGCCAGCGCATCAGCGTAAGAGGTCATGTCGGTAAGCAGCACCAATACATTTTCATTTTTATCAACTGCGAAATACTCGGCAGCCGTCAGTGCCATATCAGGAATCAACAGACGTTCAACCGGCGGATTTTCCGTTGTATTCACAAAACTCACAATACGGTCGAGTACCCCGGCATTGTTAAACACATTCTTGAAATACAGGTAATCATCATTTGTTAATCCCATTCCGCCCAGAATGATCTTATCCGCTTTCGCCCGCAGGGCTACACTGGCCATTACCTGATTAAATGGTTGATCAGGGTCGGCAAAAAACGGAATTTTTTGCCCGGACACCAGGGTGTTGTTCAGGTCGATACCCGCAATACCCGTAGCGATTAACTGTGAAGGTTGTTTACGACGTACCGGATTCACTGAGGGGCCGCCAATTTCACGTTCTTCACCTTCCACCTCCGGTCCGCCATCAATAGGGTCTCCAAAGGAGTTAAAAAAACGTCCCGCAAGTTGATCACTGACCTTCAGAGTCGGTGACTTACCCAGGAATATTACTTCGGCATTGGTAGGAATACCTTCCGTACCGCCAAATACCTGCAAGGTAACTTCATCGTTGTATATTTTCACTACCTGAGCCAGCTTGCCGTTCACCGTCGCCAGTTCTTCATTACCCACCCCGGTAGCATGCAAAGAGCAGGTTGCCTTGGTAATCTGGGTAATCTTCGTATATATTTTTTGAAAAGCTTTCGTTGCCATAATTACTATATCTTTATTCCGCTTATTTAATTCTTTCAGCCAGGATGGTTTTTAATTCACTTTCATACTTTGCAAATTGCTCCGACTTATAAGGCGAATAGTTCATTTGCTTGCAAACGTTGATTACCCGTTTGAAGTAATCCATTACCTCCATGAATCCGCTGAACTCGAATTTGGAGTTGCAAATATCCATCACTAAATTGAGCATGTACTCCTGACGTTCGAGCGGACAAACCGAGTCAATTTTATCAAAAGCATCCTGCTGAAGGATTACAAAGTCGATTACTTCCGATTTCCAGAAAGTAATATGATAATCAACAGGAACACCATCGTCACCAAGAATATTGATCTGCTCCTGCACTTCCTTACCGCGTTGCAGGATGGTTTTCATATCGTTTACCTGGGCAGTCCACTCCGGCGAAATAACACCCGAAATATATTCTTCAAATTCAGGATATTCAATATACTTGGAATAGCTGTCAATCGGGTTCACAGCCGGATAGCGTTTGCGGTCGGCACGTGATTGTTCGAGCGCATAGAAACAACGGGCGGCCTTTTTTGTACTTTCGGTCACCGGTTCTTTCAGGTTACCGCCTGCGGGAGATACCGTACCTATAAAAGTAATGGAACCTGTTTTACCATTCTTGAGATAGACATACCCCGCACGGGAATAGAAATTCGCGATAATAGCGGATAAATCCATCGGGAACGCATCCTGTCCCGGCAACTCCTCCATACGGTTCGACATTTCACGTAAGGCCTGCGCCCAGCGGGAAGTAGAGTCAGCCATCATCAGCACACGCAATCCCATGGCGCGATAATATTCCGAAATTGTCATAGCCGTATAAACCGATGCTTCACGGGAAGCTACCGGCATATTCGATGTATTGGCGATGATAATCGTACGCTCCATCAACTTCCGGCCTGTATGCGGATCTTCCAGTTCGGGGAATTCCACAAATATTTCCACTACCTCGTTAGCACGTTCACCACAGGCAGCAATAATAACTATATCAGCTTCAGCCTGTTTTGAAATCGCGTGCTGAAGCACCGTTTTACCTGTACCGAAAGGACCCGGAATAAATCCCGTTCCACCTTCGCATATAGGGTTAGCCGTATCGATGATGCGGACACCGGTTTCAAGTAGTTTGAAAGGTCTTGGCTTTTCAGTATGAACGGTAATTGGCTTTTTCACCGGCCACTTCTGGATCATATTGATTTCAATATCCTTTCCGTCGGCATCCGTAATTACGGCAATATTATCCATGATAGTGTATTCACCGGCAGGGACAACACTTTTAACGGTGTAACTACCTTCGAAAACGAAAGGTACCATAATTTTATGCGGTTGAAAATTCTCATCCACCTCTCCGAGCCAGGAACCGGCTTCCACCACATCACCCGGCGATGCCAGCGGCATAAATTTCCATTTAGCTTCCTTATCAAGCGGGAAATTATATTCTCCACGCTGCAGGAATACACCTGTTAATTTATCAAGGTCGTTTTGCAGTCCGTCGTAGTTTCTCGACAACAGACCCGGACCCAGTGTCACTTCGAGCATGTGACCGGCAAATTCCACTTCATTTCCAACCTGCAATCCGCGTGTACTTTCAAAAACCTGGACAAAAGCCCTGTTGCCGTTGACTTTCAACACCTCGGCCATGAGTTTGGTTTTTCCCAAAGCGATGTATGCAATCTCGTTCTGAGCAACCGGACCATCAACCTCAACGGTAACGAGGTTAGAAATGATTCCTTTTACGATTCCTTTTGTTGACATTATTTATAGGTATAATATTTATGCGTTTATTTTAATTCCCTGCTTCATGGAAGCGAGTAAATTTCTGAATATTTCAGAACCGGTTTCGAACGAAAGCATTTTCCAGCGCTGGAGCATTTCCGCCCTCAACACATAAGCCAATACCCTTTCTATTGTAAAATAATGAAAAAAGGTATGTTCTTCCAGCCAATCCCATTTCAGGGCATCGACCTTCTTCTCTCGTTCCAATAAATCGACCTCTTCTGCCAGTTTAATTACTTCCTCCGTATATTCAAAAAGTCCTCCGACACCATAATCACGGGCATGGCTGGTTCTGAGAATTTTAGCAACTTCGTTCTGACCCACAATTAGCTTTTCCGGGTTAATTTTATGTTTCCGGCAAAAAACAGCAGTCAGCAAATTATTTAAATTAAGATTAAATTCAAACCAGGACGAAACGAATTTATTGGAAGATTGCATGGCATAATCGTAATACAAACCCGCCAGAAAATCATCCGGTGACATGCCTTTCAGGAAATCTTCATCTTCCTGGGCAGATCTGAAGTAACTTATATAATAAGGTAACAATCGTTTATCTTTGGGATGATCCTCCTCTTGCATTAACCTGACCAGCTCTTCCCAATCCTGTGTATTTAGTACGCCGAAAGTTCCGGGTTTAATTTCTTTTTCACGGAGGAAAGTCAAAAAGTTCGTATTATCATACCGGGCATAAAGCAAACGAAGCAGTGCAGCATCTTCCTCCGAAAGTTGCGGACTTATTTCATCCAGCAATTCCGCAGGCGACAAAAAACCTTTTATATCATCTTTTTGAATGTCAGGCAGTCCGGCTACGAGGCAATAATAATTCATTTGTTGATTGAAAATCTTTTACATTAAAACAACATTTCGACTAATTTCGGTCTGAGAAACTCTTTAAAATAAGCTACAAACTCATCCTCACCGAAGTTGATTTTATATCCGCCATCAGCAGGAATAAGGGTAAAATCTGTCTTGATGTTGTTTACTTCTGTAATTTTCACCCCTTTGTTTAACAAATCCTTTGCATTTGATTTGAAATAAGCAGTAAGGGCTTCAGCTTGTTTTGTTTCGATATTGACAGCCTGATTTTTCGCCAGCTCTTCAACCAGTACCAAAATCATTTTCTGCATGAATTCCTTGTCGGTTGTAGCTGCTTTAACCGATGCAGTTACAATTTCACCACATACGATATTGGCTACTTCCGATTTAAGCGCATTCACGGCTTGTTGGGCAAAAAGTTTCAATTCGGCACGCGTATTTTTCATCAGCTCATTGGCTTTTTCTTCGGTCGACTGATAAAGCTTATCCGCCTCAGATCTTGCCTTCGAAACAATCTCAGCAGCCTCTGTCTCAGCCTTCGACACAATCTCAGCAGCTTCCGCCTTTCCCTTTTCAACACCTTCCAGATAGATCTTGTCGGTTAAATCCTGCAATTTTGTATTCATATCTTTGTTTTTATTTTTGGAGTTACAAAAGTAACTGTTTAATTTCTCAGAATAAAATATTTCCGACAAAAAAAAAGGAAAAAAGAAATTAATTTTAAGAAAAAACCTATACTTTTGACCTTTGTTTTTGAAGTTTAAAAATGTTTTAACATCTTTGCATAATTTTTTGTTTATAAAATCTCTAAATCAGCATTACAAAACTAAATTTCATAATCATGAAAACTAAACTTTCAATCTTATTGTTTTTTGCTGCTTGCAGCTTAATGGCTTTCTCACAGAACTATGACAATTCAGACTCGGATAAGTTTTATTTGAAATTCGGGCCAAAATTCGGATTAAATCTGAATGCAGATCTCAACAACATGCCCAATATGAATCAATTAGCCGCACAGGGAAATTATCAACTTGGCGGATTCCTGCAAATGGGCAGAAAGTTATACCTGCAACCTGAGTTCCATTATGCAGTTCAAAAAAGCCAGGGCGACAACGAGGAAGTAATTACGGATGAATTTTACAAGATTCCGGTACATATCGGTTTAAAATTCTTTGACATCGGTTTGTTAAGTTTGCATATTTCCGGAGGAGCCATGTATACGCACAACACCAAAGAGAACTTCTCCTTTAGTGTCGACAAGCTGGAATATCAACTTGGCGCCGGCGTAGATATTTTTGATTTCATCACTACCGACATCCGCTATACCCTGAGAAAAGGAAGAACGCTTGCCGAACAGATTTCTGATTTTCAGGAAAACGGGGGTATTATCAACCTCACGGTGGGTTTGAAGCTATAATTTATTCTAAACATAAAAATCCCGCTCATTGGCGGGATTTTTAACAGTGATTCAGCTGGGGCTCGAACCCAGGACCCCATCCTTAAAAGGGATGTGCTCTACCTGCTGAGCTACTGAATCAACAAAGTATATTCGCCTGAAAATCAAAGTGATTCAGCTGGGGCTCGAACCCAGGACCCCATCCTTAAAAGGGATGTGCTCTACCTGCTGAGCTACTGAATCGATTTTTCAAAAGCGAGCGCAAAGGTATTGTATTTTTTTTAACTGACAAAATAAATTTCTATTTTTTATGTCAATCAATCTGGTATTTTCTCTATCTTTGCACTGTTAAATTCCAATTAAAGCACTTGGGCACATTCTCATACATTATCATCACCCTCGTCCTCTCTGCATTTTTTTCAGGGATGGAAATTGCATTCGTATCGTCAAACAAACTGCGGTTTGAGTTGGAAAAGAAACAACGCAACCTGACTTCCGCCATCCTCAGCATATTCTACAATCATCCACAACAATTCATTTCGGCCATGCTGGTCGGAAATAACATAGTGCTTGTTGTCTATGGGCTGATCATGGCCGATTTCCTGAGCCCGCTGTTTAACTTCACGCAGAATCAGTTTTTCATCACCTTTTTACAAACCATAATCGCAACAATCATTGTACTGATAACAGGCGAATTTTTACCTAAAACATTCTTCAGAACGAATCCCAATCTTTGGGTACGTGTATTTTCATTACCTCTTTTTTTATTTTATATCCTGCTGTATCCTGTTGCCTTCTTCACCAGTTGGCTATCCAGAGTCATCCTTTCTCTTTTCAATCCAGGAAAAAAGGAGAATAACGACGGAACCTTATTCTCGCGCATTGATCTCAGCTATCTGATTCAGGAAAGTTTTGACAGGAATAATCAACAGGAAGAAATAGACAGTGAAGTAAAATTTTTTCAAAATGCGCTCGATTTTTCCAAAATCAAACTGCGCGATTGTTCTGTACCCAGGACTGAAATTATTGCCCTCGATTATGGAACAAGTCTGGAAACCTTAAAGCAAACTTTCATCGAAACGGGCTTTTCCAAAATCCCTATTTACAAAGAAAGCATTGACAATATCATCGGATATATCCACGCCTCGGAAATGTTTGAGCACCCGAACCAATGGAAACAATACATTAAACAAATTCCAATCGTACCGGAAAACATGACTGCTCATAAACTCATGAAGCTGTTCATGCAACAAAAGAAAAGCATGGCTGTTGTAGTCGACGAACACGGGGGCACCAACGGTATCGTTACACTCGAAGATATTATTGAAGAAATATTCGGTGAAATAGAGGACGAACATGATAACCGGGAATACATCGCTAAACAGTTGAGCGAAAAGGAATACCTGCTGTCCGGACGTATGGAAGTGCAACAGGCCAATGAAAAATTCGGGCTTAATATTCCTGAATCCGATGAATATGAAACCATTGCGGGTTTCATTCTGCATAATCACCAGCATTTTCCGAAACTGAATGAAATTATTCGCATCGGCAACATGAATATCAGGTGCATCAAAGTAACCAACAACAGAATTGAATTAATCAGATTATTTTTGGGTGGATAAAATTAATTTCGTATATTCGTGCCCTCAAAAAAACAGGTAAAAATTGACTTAAAAATACATTTCAAGTTTAAAAAATGGCAACATTAGAAAAAATCAGAAGTAAAGGTGTTTTACTTATCGTTGTAATCGGGGTCGCACTCCTGTCTTTCATTATTGGTGACTTCCTGACCCAGGGGTCCACTTTCTTCAGTAAAGCCAGGGAAACTGTTGCGGAAATCAACGGAGAGAAAATAAACATAGCTGATTATCAGGACTTACTGGATCAAATTACGGTATTCCAAAAATACGAAACCGGTCAGCAGGATATCGACGAACAAACCATGCAGCAAATCAGAGCATTTGTATGGGACCAGTTGGTACGTGAAAAACTACTGCTCGAAGAAGCTGAAAAAATGGGACTCACAGTAAGCAAGGAAGAGCTTTCTGATCAACTCATCGGTAATAATATTCATCCGATGATTCAACAACGTCGTTTCTTCGCCGACGAGTCAGGTCGTTTCAGCAGGGCTATGTTATTACAGTTTTTAAATTTCAAGGATGATGAGCCTACTGACTATCAAATGCAGGAAGTCCTGAATGACTACAAGAAACTCTGGATTTTCCTTGAAAAAACTGTGAAATTCTCGATCTTACAGGAAAAATACAATGTTTTGGTTTCAAATGCCATTGTAGTGAACAACCTGCAGGCTAAATCCAATTTTGAGGCAAATGCCAAATCCTATGATGTAAATTACATCATCAAACCCTATTTTTCTGTTCCGGATGCTGAATTTACGGTAACCGACAAAGAAATCAAAGAGCGTTACAACAACCAAATCAATCGCTATCGTCAGGAACCTAATGTTTCCATCAGTTACGTAAGCTTTGGCATCCAACCGCAGGAATATGATTTTCAGGAAGCAGAAAAATTCATCAACAACCTGAAAGATGAGTTTTACACGACCGAAGATGTGGTTGAAATTGTAAACATGAACTCTGATATTCCCTATACGGGCCGCAATTACACAGAAAAAACCGTACCGGCTCATTACAAGGATTTCGCCTTTAGTGGTAAGAAAGGTGACGCGGTAGGTCCGTTGTTTGTAAACAACACCTATACCATGGCCCGTATTACAGAGACTGGTATTATGCTTGCCGATTCGGTTAAGCTCAGACATATCTTCCTCCTAAGTGCAGATGAAACCAAAGCCGACAGCATCATCAAAGCAATTCGCGGTGGCGCTAATTTCGGACAACTGGCGATGCAATATTCAGCCGTTAAGCAAACAGCACAGAACAACGGGGAAATAGGATGGATTATGGACGGAGATCAGGCTTTAGACAAGGACATACTCCGGAATGCTTTTGCTAAGAATGTAAACGAGATATTTACATTTAAAAATGCACAGGGAACCCAAATCATCCAGATCATGGAAAAAACCGCACCCAGAAAAAAAGTTAAACTGGCAATTCTGGAACGCAGTGTAATCGCAAGCTCTAAAACACAAAGCATCATCTTCAACGAGGCTAAACGTTTTGCTGCCGAATTAAAAGCCGCCGATTTTGATACTATTGCCCACAAAAATAACTATATAGTTCGTCAGGCTAACGAGATCTATCAGACAAATGAAAATGTATTGAGCATTCCGCAATCCCGCCAGATTGTACGTTGGGTATTCGACAATCCAAAAGGGACAGTTTCAGATGTGTTCGAATGTGACAAAGAACTAATTGTTGCTGTTATTACAGATGTAAACAAATCGAAATACAGAAGCATCGATAAAGTTGCCAGTCAAATCCGCAGTGAAATCATTCGCGATAAAAAAGCGGAAAAATTCATCGCCGAGTTGAATGAAAAAACGACTAACGGAACTACACTGGATGCATTGGCGGGCAGCCTGGGTCTGGAAGTAAAACCGGCCGAGAATGTAAACTTCGGCTCTTATCAATTCGGCATGGAAGGTTTTGAACCGGCTGTAATTGGAAAAGCCGTATCCCTTGAACCAAATAAAATATCGGCTCCTGTAAAAGGTAATGCCGGTGTATTTGTACTGCAAAATGTAAATATTCGTCAGAGCGATGCCACTTTTAACCCGACAGCAGAAAAACAAAGCCTGGCATCACGTTACAGGTATTCACTACCTAACATTATTCTGATGGATATGCGTGATAAAGCTGAAATTACCGATAACAGACTGAACTTCTATTAATACGGTACCTATATTATTGTGAATGACGGGATGAAGACATTTCATTCCGTCATTTTTTTCATTTAATCAGATTGTGTATTTTTGGCAAAAATTTCAACATGACAAAAACTTCTCTTTTAGGCAAAACTTTAGATGAACTGAAATCCATCGCAACCGGACTTGGTATGCCTTCATTCACCGGAAAGCAAATCGCAGAATGGATTTATCAGAAAAGGGTAAGTTCCATCGATGAGATGAGCAATATTTCGCTTAAAAACAGGGCGTTACTCAACGAACAACATGAAGTCGGCAGAACATTGCCTGTTGAAAGTCAGGTTTCTGTCGACGGTACTGTAAAATATCTTTTTAAAACAGCCAAGAATCAGTTTATTGAAAGTGTATTCATTCCTGAAGAAGACAGAGCGACCCTGTGCGTTTCTTCACAGGTTGGCTGCAAAATGAATTGTCTGTTTTGCATGACCGGCAAACAGGGTTTTGGCGCTCAGCTTACTGTTCAGGAGATTTTGAATCAGTATTATTCGATTCCTGAATCCGGGCAACTGACCAACATCGTTTTCATGGGTATGGGTGAGCCACTCGACAATCTCGACAATGTACTGAAAACACTTGAGATATTGACAGCCGATTATGCGCTGGGCTGGAGCCCAAAAAGGATTACTGTTTCTACAATCGGTCTGATTCCCGGCATGAAAAGATTCCTGGAAAGCTCAAACTGTCACCTCGCCGTGAGCATGCATTCTCCTTTCGAAGAAGAAAGGCTGAAACTAATGCCGGTTCAAAAAGCTTATCCGATTCTGAAAGTACTGGAAGAATTGAAAAATTATGATTTCAGCAAACAGCGTAGGGTTTCATTCGAATATATCATGTTTAACGGACTAAACGACACTCCGCGTCATGCCCGTGAAATGGCAAAACTACTGAAAGGTATTGACTGCCGGGTAAACCTGATTCGTTATCACGCCATCCCCGGCATCGATCTGAAAACATCTGATGAAAATAAAATGATTGAATTCAGGGACTATCTGACCAATAACGGCATCATGACTACCATCAGGAAATCGAGAGGAGAAGACATTTTTGCTGCCTGTGGCATGCTCAGCTCCTCAAAACATGCTTAACGCCTTTCACCTGGCTGATTTTTTTAACAATCATATCCAATTCTTTGTTATCACTAACCATGATTGTCAGGTTCCCCTGAAAAAGACCGGCATTGGAGTCGATTGATATGGAACGCAGCGTCACCTGCTTTTCTTTCGAAATCAGGGAGGTTATATTGGCAACAATACCGATATCGTCGTGCCCTACGATACGAAGCGTGATCGGGTACTGAGATCCGACCGATTTACCCGACCAACGGGCTTTTACAATCCGGTAACCAAACCGGGCTATCATTTGAGGAGCATTGGGACAATCCGTACGATGAATCTTAATTCCACCGCTTACCGAAACAAAGCCAAATACTTCATCACCATAAATCGGGTTACAACACTTTGCCAGTTTAAACTCCACATTTTTAAGGTCTTGACCGATCACCAGCACATCTTCCTTTCCAGCAGTATCGGGTGCAGGAGCTTCTTTTGTGAAACTTTCAGCGCTTCTGGTTTCAACGGGGTTCTCAAACAGCTCTTTTCTCTCAAGTTCCAAATAAGCTTCCCTCACTTCCAGAATATCCAACTTCCCGGAAGCCAGTTCCTGATAAAAGTCGCTGACTGTTTTATAGCCTTTCTTTCTGGCTAATTTTGAAATTCGACCTTCTTCCAGATCTATTTTCCAGTTTTTGAACCGGCGGGATAAGATCTCACGCCCCATTTCAGCATCTTTGAACTCAATTTCCTTGAGGGCCTGCCTGATTTTATTCCGTGCTTTAGAGGTCGTTACAATCTTGAGCCATGACTGATTAGGCTTTTGAGTGGGAGAAGTAAGCACTTCCACCTGATCGCCGTTATTGAGTATGTATTTTATCGGCATATTTCTGCCGTTGACTTTAGCTCCAACACATTTCGATCCGAGCGCAGAATGGATAGAAAATGCAAAATCCAGTGCAGTAGCGCCTTTCGGAAGTTTGTGCAAATCTCCGTTGGGAGTAAACACAAATACCTCTTCATCATACAGATTCAGCTTGAACTCATCCATGAAGTCGATGGCATTCAGTTCCGGATTTTCCAGAATCTCACGGATACTTTTCAACCACTCATCCATATCCGAATCGCCCTGAACACCTTTATATTTCCAGTGGGCAGCCAGTCCCTTTTCGGCAACCTCATCCATCCTCCGGGTTCTTATCTGCACTTCAACCCACTTGTTTTGCGGTCCGAGTACCGTCGTGTGCAAACTCTCATAACCGTTTGATTTGGGTATAGAAAGCCAGTCCCGCAATCGTTTCGGATTCGGCTGATACATATCGGCTACCACTGAATATGCCTGCCAGCAAGCCGCTTTTTCCTTTTCCTGGGGTACATCAAAAATAATTCTGATTGCGAAAAGGTCGTAAATATTTTCAAACGAGGTATTTTGTTTTTTAATTTTATTGTAAATGGAATGAATTGACTTAGTACGTCCTTTAATCGAAAATTCATAGCCCATTGTAGATAGCTTTTCCTTTAAGGGTTCAATGAATTCACGAATATATTTTTCTCTTGACCTTTTAGTTTCATTCAGTTTGTGAGCTATTTCCGAATAAATTTCCCGGTTTGTAAATTTCAGCGACAAATCCTCAAGTTCCGTTTTAATAGCGTATAAACCCATTCTATGGGCCAATGGGGCATATAAAAACGAACACTCACGGGCAATATTCAACCGGGCATCATCAGGGTACGCCTGCAAAGTCCTCATTATCTGCATTTGCTCCGCAATGATGATCAGAATCACCCTGACATCTTCTGCGAAGGTCAGCAATAGTTTCCTGAAATTTTCCGATTCCAGGGAAGCACTCCTGGCATACAGCTCGCGAACGCGCAATAACCCGGAAATCACGGGGCCGACCGGTGTCCTGAACCGGGTTTCGATGTCTTCCACACGAATCTGATTATCTCTTACCATTTCGTGCAACAAAAAAGCCAGGGCGGCAGTTTTACCCAAACCAACTTCTTCGAGTATTATTTCAGCTACATTGAGTTTATACAATACCGGGTCGCCGGGATGTATTGATTTTGTGGAAACATGCAGGTAATACTGCTTAAATATGCGTCTTAACTCTAACCTTTCAGCATGAGAGAATAATTTCTCATGCGATTTAACAAATCGTATATATGACTGAGCAACAGTAGATTGATTTGACATTGCGTGCAGGATAAAAGTTTGATTAACACAAAAACAGCATAGTGCAAATATACGACAGATTTACCAAGAATAAGAGACAGAAGCCCGATTTTTGAAGAAATTCAACGAAATATAACAGACAAGATAAAATAAATCAAAAAAACCTATGATATTCTTGGGAAGATTGGATTTTCTTTTTAAATTTGCATGCTCAAAAGTTATTGGAGCAGGGTTGACTTATTCAACTAATTACAATTAATCCAAAGAGATGAAACGTGCATCAAAAGTTAAAACCAATTTTTAATGAACGTTTTTTAAGACCGGAAAAAATTAAAATTTCATATGAAAACAACAATCAAAATTCTACTGTTCGTTGCTATTGGAGTGCTTACATATTTATGTATCATGAGCATCCTTACTCCCATTAAGTTTGAACGTGAAAGAGCACAAAGAGAGAAGGTCGTAATCGAATCACTTATCAATTTGAGAACTGCTCAGATTGAACACAGAGATCAAAAGGGTTATTATACCGGAAGTCTGGACTCTCTGATTACCTTTATCAAAACAGGGAAAAAGAAAGTCGTTCTCAAAGAAGGTGTATTAAGTGACGCGCAATTACTTGCCGGTTTAACCGAAGCCAAAGCTGCTGCTATCGTGCGCAGGGGAAATCAACGTGAAATTACGGAAAACGGACTTGAAGGATTCCGTCGTGATACAACCACAGTTTCACTGGTGCGGGCTTTGTATGATAACAAATTCACTCCGGAACAACTGGAAAATTTAAAATACATTCCTTTCACGGAACAAGTTGTTTTTGAAATGGATTTAAACAATGGTTATGTAAGTTCAAATGGTATTTCAATCCCATTGTGTGAGATCCGTGCACCATACAGAACTTTCCTCTTCGATGTTAATCGTCAGGAAACATTAAACCTGATTGATTTGCAGGAAAAATTAGAAAAATATCCCGGTTTAAAAGTAGGAGCTGTAAACGAGCCTAACAACTTTGCCGGTAACTGGGAATAATAATCCGTTACACGGGGAGATATGCATATAAACCTCACCGATAAGTCATACAGTTTATCCATCCGGATGTCTCCGGATGGATTTTCTTTATCTGTATACTCAGAAGATAATAAAGTACTGTTTTCAGAACGTCACGACACGGGTGATACTGATTTGAAACAACTTTTAGATTCTGTATGCGGTTCATTACCCAATATTCAATCAGTCAGCCTGATAATTGTAACAGATGTTTATACGCTGATTCCTGCCATTCATTTTGATCAGGACAAAGCAAAAGATTTTCTTCAGCTGCAACATCCCATTTTGACAGATGCGTCACAAGTTCTTTACACATATTACAAACATGCCGACGCCATGCTCATTTATGCTTTCAACAAGCAGTCCATCAAAGCTGTACAAAATATTTTTCAACAGATAAACATACAACATCATCTGCATCAACTGATCGAAGAACATCAGAATATAACAGGAGAACAAGTATCACTTTGGATAAGACCAGAGAAAATTGACTGTCTGGCTTCCCGCGGTAACAACATACAACTATTCAACAGTTATCCCTGGCAAACCGAGGAAGACATTATTTACCACGTACTGAACATTTTACATCATTTGCACTTCAACCACGAAACAACAAAAATTACAATCTACCGGGGAAACGACATCGGCACACATCCTGACAATACACTGAGTAACTATATTCCATTGATTAATATTAAAAATATTCCGACAGATATATGAGAATCATCAGTGGGAAATTCAAGGGAAGACGCATACAAGCAAGCTCCAAAATCACAGCAAGACCAACAACTGATTTTGCCAAAGAAGGATTATTCAACTTATTAAATAACAGGATTGACTTTGAAGGAATCCGCATGCTGGACTTATTTGCAGGTACAGGGGGTATCGGCATCGAGTGCATTTCGAGAGCATGCAGAGAAGTTGTCGCCGTCGAATTAAACGACAAACACGGAGCCTTTATCCGCAAGGTTTGCAGTGAATTGAAAATCGACAATTATTTTCTTCATAAAGCAGATGTATTCAGATTTATACCGGTTTGTCACAGTAAGTTCGATTTAATTTTCGCTGACCCTCCCTATGATCTTGAGAAACTGACAACGTTGCCGGATTTAATTTTCGGTCATGATTTGCTGGAAGAAAACGGACTCTTTATCCTGGAACACGGGGCAAAACATCAATTTGACACCCATCCGAATTTTCTATTCCACCGGAAATACGGCAATGTCAACTTCAGCTTTTTTGAAAAAAATACAGACGCTTAAACTTTCAGGGTTTAATTGGAGTTTTCAGCTTTAAGATAGCATAATTAGAACCATACCCTCCTCCATCAAACTTCGCATCAGAAACAACCGTCATTTCAAGTCGGGCGTCATTTCCCGGCTCTAATGCAACATAACTGAACACCATAAACAATGAACTATAAAGAGGATCCAGATAAAAATCCCCTTTATCATAATCTGAATTTGAATTAAAAGTCGAATCCAGGTTTTCAACCGGAGGCAATATTATTTTTGCAGCATTAGCCGGCGTATGTTTCAGGCTCAATGCTGTCAAACGGTTTGCATAAGCCTCCATTCGCATCACAAAACGCACTGTATCTCCCACTTGTATGGTATCCAGCAACAACAAATCCTGTTCTCCGGCAATGCCAACTCTGATTGTATCCTTACTGTTTTTTATTGGAGACTGCAGGAAAAAAATACCAGGTGTATAATTTGATTCCCCCGAAAAATCACAGGAAACAAAAAAAAATGTGACCACGAACAACAAAAGGGAAAATGCTTTTTTCATACGTTTAAATTTTGTTTTTAGTTAAACACCAAGGTTATTGTGTTTAGAGAGTTTAGAAGAGCTTTGAAAAAGTCGGGGTGACAAGACTCGAACCTGCGACCTCTACGTCCCGAACGTAGCGCGCTACCAACTGCGCCACACCCCGATATTAATTTGGAGTCGCAAAAGTACAAAGTTTTTTTCAATAATGAAACAAGACGGACTGTATTTTTGTTAGAATTTAAACTGAAAATAAGTATCTTTGCAAAAAATAATTTTTACAAATGTTTATCCCTGAGATTAAAAAATTCATTCAACAAAATAAATATCCTGAATTTCAACTAAAAGCGGTCTTTTTCGACATGGATGGAGTCCTGCTTGATTCGATGGAAAATCATTCGCAGGCCTGGGTAAAAACAATGAACGGACTCAATATACCGTTTACAATCGAGGAAGCATACCTGAACGAAGGACGTGTAGGCCATGATACCATCAACAATGCTTACATGAGAACATTCGGCAGGACAGCGACGCTTGAAGAACAGGAAAATATATACGAAACCAAGACACAACACCTGGAAGCGCTGGGTGAGATATTATCCATGCCTTACTCGCATGATTTACTTAAAAAGGTAAAACAACAGGATCTGACAATTTTTCTGGTAACGGGCTCCGGGCAGCCTTCTCTGTTGAACAGTCTTGATGATTATTTCCCTGATATATTCCAGAAAGAAAGGATGATAACTGCTTTTGATGTAAAACAAGGCAAACCGTCACCGGAACCCTATTTAAGAGCTCTGGAGAAATCAGGATTGAATCCCTGGGAAATTGTGGTAATAGAAAATGCTCCATTAGGAGTTGAATCTTCAGTAGCAGCCGGCTTGTTTACCATTGCGATTAATACAGGTCCTATTCATCCTGACGCACTGATATCAAAAGGAGCAGATATTGTGTTAGAGGGTGGCATGGAAGAACTTTATCAAAAATGGGATGATTTTTATGCATCTTCCTTGTCTGTAAAAATTTAATTTAATTACAATACATGATCAGAAAACTAAACATCTTTTTTTTAGTAGCAATCAGTACAATTTTAACTGCACAGGAAAAAAACAATTATATACCGGAGATCGACGGAACCATAAGGGGAAAATATGAGTATTTCACTGAACTTGATGAGCACCGTTTTCAGATTCGTAATGCCAGATTCAGTGTCAGAGGGAATATCTCTCCCATTGCCGCCTATAAAGCAGAGATTGATCTTTCCGATGAAGGCAGAACCCGTATGCTGGATGCATTCGTAAGACTACAAACTGTTGATTGGATGAGTTTTACAATCGGGCAACAGAAAGTTCCGTTCAGTACAGATAATTTAAGGTCACCGCATCAGTATTATTTTGCAAACAGATCGTTCATGGGAAAGCAATTGACCAATTTACGCGATGTGGGTATTTCCTTCAATATTATGAATGAGAAGGCTGTTCCTTTTGACATGACACTGGGCATCTACAACGGGCTTGGCCTGTACACACAGGATAAAACGCTTAAAATGAACGAACTGAGCTATGCTGCCAGGGTTATGCTCTTCCCGGGTAAACCTATACAATTATCACTGAATGCAAATACCATAAATCCGGATTCAATCCGGATGACTTATTATAATGCCGGAATAAGTGCCGAATACCAACAATTTCATTTTGAAACTGAATATATCATTAAAACCTATGGTGAAAACAATTTATTGGACAGCAAATATACCACAGGCTATTTAGTGATGGCAAAATATGACATTAAGACGCCTAAATCAGAACATATTACTAAGATTTCTCCTGTTCTGAGATATGAAGGAATGACCAGAAATCTGAAATACGAAGTACAAAACTCGACTTCCATCGTTCCCAAAATGGATGAAGCCAGAAGCAGAATCACAGGTGGTTTAATTATCAGCCTGAATAAACCTTTCATTAACGATATCCGTTTGAATTATGAGCGTTATTTCTGGAAGGACGGATCACATGCCGACACCAAGTTTGTCGCCGAGTTCGTTGTAAAATTCTGATATGCAATCATCTCACGTTCAAATAAAACTTTAAAAAACCGGTTGAATTATGCAAATTATCAAATATCCCTCCCGTGACAGTTGGAATAGCCTGCTTACCCGTCCGGTATTCGACAGTTCCAGCCTTTTTGAAACTGTAAGTAAGGTACTGGATGATGTACGTGCAAATGGCGACAGTGCCATAAAAAAATACACCCAACAATTTGACGGGGTAAATGTCGATACTGTTGAAGTCACCAGAACGGAAATTGAAGCGGCAGACAAGCTGGTTTCGCCGTTATTGAAACAGGCGATTGAAATGGCCAAACGAAATATCTGGAAATTTCATTCGGAACAACAACCCGAACTAAAGGAGATCCAGACTTCACCCGGTGTTTATTGCTGGCAGAAAGCCATAGCTATCGAAAAAGTGGGGTTATATATCCCCGGCGGAACAGCTCCCCTGTTTTCAACGGTACTGATGCTGGCCATCCCTGCTCAAATAGCAGAATGTAAGGAAATCATCCTTTGTTCTCCTCCTGACAAAGAAAGTAATATTCACCCCGCTGTGTTATATGCAGCAAAAGTTGCCGGTGTGCATCGTATTTTTAAAATTGGAGGTACACAGGCAATTGCAGCAATGGCCTATGGAACGGAAACGGTGCCCAAAGTATATAAAATTTTTGGTCCGGGTAATCAGTATGTCACTGCTGCCAAGCAACTGGTCTCGCTTAGGGATGTAGCCATCGACATGCCTGCCGGTCCATCGGAAGTAGAAGTACTGGCTGATGAAACAGCCAACCCGGCTTTTGTGGCCTCTGACCTGCTTTCACAGGCAGAACACGGTGTCGACAGTCAATCCATTCTGATAACGACAAGCGAAGGACTGATTGACAAAGTGCTGGAAGAGATCGATATTCAGTTACAGGAACTACCCCGCAGGCAATTTGCGGAAAAAGCACTGGAAAACAGCAAAATAATCCTGGTTAAAACCATGGAAGAGGCGGTTGAAATGACAAATAATTATGCTCCTGAACATTTGATTATTTCGACAAGATATTTCAAAGGTGTTGCTGAAAATATTGTCAATGCCGGGTCAGTATTCCTGGGAAATTATACCCCTGAAAGCGCCGGCGACTACGCTTCAGGCACGAACCACACCCTGCCGACCAATGGTTATGCCAAAGCATACAGTGGTGTGAATCTGGATAGTTTCCTGCGCAAAGTCACATTCCAGGAAATTACGAAAGAAGGTTTGACCAACCTCAGCAATGCTATCATCCTGATGGCCGAAAACGAAGAATTACAAGCACACAGCAATGCGGTTAAGATCAGGCTGTTTGAATAAGCGAATAGCTGTTAATTGTGATTAGTGGTGAGTGATAGAAAACATTCATCAGAATGAAAGTGGCGTAGTGTTTATGAACATTTATGAGTTCTTACTCGAAAAAGATAGTTTGAAAGTGTAAAAGAATGATTGAAAAATAAAGTTAGTGGTTAATGGCTAAATTTTTATCAAAAACATGAACATCAAGAATTTATTAAGAAAAAACATTGCAAATTTGCAACCTTATTCCTGTGCACGGGATGAGTTCAAGGGAGAAGCATCGGTATATCTGGATGCAAACGAGAATCCATACAATGCCCCATATAACCGTTACCCGGACCCTTTGCAATGGAAAGTCAAGGAGGCTATTTCGGAAATCAAGCACGTTCCGGCAACCAATATTTTCTTGGGAAATGGCAGTGACGAACCTATCGACTTGTTATACAGGGCGTTTTGTGAGCCTCGTGTCGACAATGTGGTAGCCATAGAGCCAACATACGGGATGTATAAGGTGTGTGCCAACATTAACGACATCGAATACCGCAAGGTATTGTTAAACAACGCTTTTGATTTTTCTGCGGATGAAATGTTGCTCGCTGCTGATGAAAATACGAAACTAATGTGGTTGTGCTCGCCGAACAATCCAACGGGCAATACGCTGAATCAGGATGAAATCATTAAACTACTTGGGCATTTCAGAGGTATTGTTGTTGTCGATGAAGCTTATATTGATTTTTCATCTCAACCCGGATTTGCAACAAAGCTCCATGAGTTTCCAAATTTAGTCATACTGCAAACATTTTCAAAAGCCTGGGGTAGCGCGGCGATTCGCCTCGGTATGGCTTTTGGTTCTGTTGAAATAATTCAGGTACTTAATAAAATCAAATACCCTTACAATATCAATATACTGACACAGAAACAGGCATTGAAAGCGTTGCAAGAAAAAGAACTTGTCGACAATTGGGTAGAAACACTTACTTCGGAAAGAAGCTGGTTAATCGAAGAACTACAAAAACTGGATATCATCCACCACATCTACCCTACCGATGCCAATTTTGTGCTGGTAAGGGTTGATGATGCCAATGCGGTGTATCAATATCTGGTAGATAAGAGCATCATTGTGCGAAACCGCAACACTGTATCGTTATGCCTGGGTTGTATCCGTATCACTGTAGGAACCAGAGAAGAGAATAAAGTGTTGATTGAAAGTCTGAAAAACATTGGTGTTATTTAGACTGATTTATTTTTATGTGACTTATTGGGACGATATTCTGTAGATCTGAATAATCATACTGATGAATGCCGTCATCTGCAATCATCATCAGTACATTGTTGTAAGGGATAACATCGTAACCATCAAATCCTGTACTGAAATGTTTTATCAGATGCTTATCAATAGCTGTTACATCTGTCACATCATATACTTTCAGGCCATTATCACAGACAAACAATGTTTTATTATCAATACCCAGTCCTTTAGGACCATTCATCGGATAGGATTTTATCCTTTGCGGTTTTTCTTTATCACTTACATCTATCACAATAAGCTCATTATCTTCCTGTCCGCATTCATTTCCCGACCTGACTGTAACATAAGCAATATCATCGGCCACCACCACCGGGTCACAGCCATAAGCATGGGTAATCGTCGATTTCCAAACCGGTGAAACCGGATTCTCCACCGAATATATCAGCATACCGGTAGGGGTTCCTAAAAACAAATGATTCCCGTAACTGAAGATAGTTTCAACATTGAATCCGACAGGTAAACTTTCAACCACTCGCTGCGGAGATACTCCTGACAAATCAAACACCTGCATTTGGTTATTGATGAC
>VSSQ01000280.1_pt2 | contig 42758 bp, 45 predicted proteins | sample 4763081 | NCBI WGS metagenome assembly VSSQ01 (sample SAMN12137344, study PRJNA551015) | bioreactor metagenome | isolation source: SDC9 anaerobic chlorinated ethene degrading culture | place: USA: Knoxville, Tennesee | collected 2015-01-01
TCATTCATCAACTGAGCAGTAATACTTGCAAGTCCCTCTTTTCCTGCAGGGTCTAAAAGCATACCACCCTTCATATTTACCGATGCCTGGAAAATAGGAAGCTCTTTGTGCTGAATTCCGTAAAGTTTGACAGTGTTAGGAAGTTCAGTGTTCCATATAGCAGGGACTGTAATGGTAGGTGTATTTGCAAGAAAATCAGGCTCTACTGAGCGGTCAAATGCAGATGGAGTACGCTCGTATTCGTCGTCCACCAATTTGCCTGTCTGTGATTTCATTGTCTGGTCTGCTACATTCTCAACAGCTACAGTAGTAACAACTGACTCAGCAAGTGCAAGATCTGCCTTGCCGGCAGGAACCATACTAAGTGCAAAATATGGGCGCCCTTTGAAATATTTCTCGTAAACCCTTATTATGTCCTCTTTTGTTACAGCCAGGTATTTATTAAGCTCATCAAATGTTGCATCTGGTTTACCTGCAAATTCTGTGTCGCGGGCAATCATCATTGCCTTGCCTAGAATTCCGGACATTCTATTATAAATAGCAGCCTCCTGGCCTACTTTTAATTTTTCAAGCTCGAGTTCGTTAACACCCTCGGCCTCAAATCTTGCAAATGCCTCCTCAATTGCAGCATAAACATCGTTAAGATTGATGTCATTGAAAGCACGAATCTGGATCTGTGCCTGACCCGCAATCTCTCTTGTCATATTATAAGCACCAACAGACGGGGCAAGTTTCTTCTCCTCTACAACCACTTTATAAAGCGGAGCTGTTTTACCATTTGCAAACAGAGAGGTAAAGAAGTAAAGTGGATATGAGTCCTCGTTATATTGCTCAACTGTTGGAAAAGTTAGTGATAACTGAGGTAATTTAGCATACTGATCTTCAAAAACCAGCCTTTTGCTTTGTTCAAAAACAAGCGGTTGAACTTGAGGTTTAGGAACATCATTCCCCTTTTTAATCTCACCAAAATATTTCTGAATAAGCTCTTTTGCCTGGGCCGGATCAAAATCTCCTGTCACAACAAGGGTTGCATTGTTTGGAACATAGTATGTGTTGTAAAACTCTTTAACATCATCTATTGTGGCAGCTCTTAGATCTGCAATTTCACCAATTGTTGTCCAGCTGTAAGGATGGCCTGCCGGATACATCTGATTTGCCATAATGGTGCTGGAGTGTCCGTATGGCTGGCTGTCATAGTTCTGACGCTTTTCGTTTGATACAATGTCAATCTCTCTCTCTAAACCACCTTGAGTTACTGTATTGATAAAAAATCCCATTCTGTCAGATTCCATCCAGAGAACCTTCTCCAGGGCATCTCTTGGAACTACTTCGTAGTAGTTTGTTCCGTCTGAGTTTGTGGACCCGTTGAATTCACCGCCCAGTTTGGCAATTTTTGTGAAGAATGCGTTTCTAGGAAGATTCTCCGAGCGCTGGAAAAGCATATGCTCAAAGAAGTGGGCAAAACCGGTTCTCCCTGGTTTCTCCCTTCCTGATCCAACATGATACTGAATTGCAACAGCAACAATTGGATCTGATTTGTCCTGATGGAGAACAACCTTGAGTCCGTTATCCAGTGTGTACTGTTCATAATTGAGTTCTACCTTCTCTTTCTGGGTAGAGCAGGCGGCCATAGTAAAGACTAATGCCGTGAGCAGTAGTAATTTGAGTGATTTTGACATAATAATTGATTATAGTTAGTGAGTGAAAACTACCAAATTTAACAAAAATTTGTCCGTTACGTATAAAATAAGTTATCTTTGTGGCGTTCCAGCTTCAGGGAATCCCGTGTAATCCGGGAACAGTACCCGCTGCTGTAAAGCTCTCCCCATCAATTTGGGGTTTTCTTCAGTCGGCCACTGCCATTAGGTGGGAAGGCGAAGATGCAAAAGCTGAGTCAGAAGACCTGCAGGGACAAAACATATTTAATCGAACTTTCGGGAAAAAGAGAGCGATGAAAAACTATTTTTCATTATTTGTATTTATATGTGTTGTTGCCGTGCATCTTTTTGTACCGGTGAGTTCTCTTTTTGCACAACAGAGAGATACAGCCAAGGCAAACAGACTTGATTCGGTGATGGTTACTGCTTTTAAAAAGCAGGGGCCGGCAGATCTAAAGCGTTTCTCTCCAGGCACCAATATTATATCATATTCTGAGGAGGCTGTAAAGAAGATGCAGAGCGCAACTCTGGCAGATTTCATAAAAGCCAATAACGCGGCATACATCAAAGAGTACGGAAGAGGGATGAATGCATTTCTTTCAATAAGAGGTACCTCCTCTTCGCACACCACAATTGACTGGAACGGGCAGAATATGTCGCTTCCCACTATGGGTCAGGCCGACCTCTCTCACATCCCGCTGTACTTTTTTGATGAAATGGATATTCATATTGGCGGAGGTTCTGCTCTTTATGGAGATGGAAGTATAGGGGGTACAGTCAAGTTAAAAACAGGAGCAAAATGGAGAGGTGGTCACAGCGGAAATATCGCTCTGTCGGCTGGCAGCTATGGCTCTCTCTTTACCGGGGCTACCTACAGATACTCGGGAAAGATATTTGAGTCCAGAAGCTCTGTTCTCTTTAACAAATCCAGGAACAACTATACTTTTGAGAACAATACAAAACCCGGAAGGCCTGTTGAGAGACTTAATAATGCTGCAATCTCAAACTGGGGTGTTATTCAGGAGTTTTATGTAAAGGCGGGTCTGCTTGGAACCTTTAATACTTCAGTTATGTATCTCGATTTTGACAGAGAGATACAACCATCTGTATCGCTTAACGACAGGCCTGAAACACATAACTCAATTTACGACAATAATCTTAAGATTTCTGCATTACTGGAGGGGAGCACTGCCAATCTCTCCTGGAGAGTTGCATCCTCTTTTGCAAATGATTTGGAGAGGTATAAAGAGGATACAATATCTGCAAACAGAGTTATGGCCAGTGCAGATCTGGAGTATAAAATATCTGTTTTTGCCTTAAGAGGCGGGCTCAGCGGAGAGTATATAAAACCTTTTGTAAAATCATATATTGCAGATAGGGAGGAGAGCAGGGCAGGGGGCTATTTAATGGCTAAACTGGATGGTGCAGGATTGCTCTCGGCCTCTGTTGGAGCCCGGTATATTTACTCATCATCCGGAACTCTTCCTATAATGCCTATTGTTAATGCAAGACTGAGAATTCCTGCCGGAGGCGGTCACTCTATCTATATTAGGGGTTCGTGGTCCGGGAGTGCAAAGATTCCCTCTTTAAATGACAGATACTGGGGGGGTAATCATATATATCTTAAGAGTGAAAAATCCAGGAGTTTAGAGACCGGGATTAACTGGGGCTGGTATGAAGGGGTATGGAGTGCGTCAGCATTTGTGACAGCATACAGGAGTGTTGTAAATGACTGGATAAGGTGGCTGCCGGCAGGAGAGGTATGGAGGCCGAGAAATATTCCGGAGGTTCTCTCCCGCGGGGTTGAGGCGGGAGGGGAGGCAAACTACTCGGCAAATCAGATAGTAGTCTCCTTAAAAGGTAGTTATGCGTTTACAGATATCCGTACTGTCACTCCTCTCTGGGCAGAGGATCCTGCAAAAGGTGAGCAGCTGGCATATCAGCCAAAAAACTCATGGAGGGCGACAGCATCCTCCGAGTACTCCGGATTTACTCTGCATATCTCTTTAAATTACACAGGAAAAAGAAGCACACTTGATATTTATGATATTCTCCCATCATATACACTTACAGACGGAGGGATCTCCTACAAGGGAAAATTGAAGAATAACGAATATGTTGCGGGGTTGGTTTTTAAGAATATTTTTAATGTAAGCTACCAGAATGTGAAATTTTATGCAATGCCCGGTTTTAACTGGCTTATCAATTTTCAATACAGATTTTAACTAATAAAAAATAAAATATTTCCAGAAATGAAAAACAGTTTTAAATTTCTTCTAATTGCATTTGCAGCAATTCTATTATTTACATCTTGTGAAAAGGATACTCCTGGTACGGATGTTACCTTTGAACAGAAGGTTCTCATTATTAACCAGGGTAACTTTACAGAGCACTCTGCCAGTCTCTCACTCTTTGATGAGAAGACAATGACCATCACAAACAGAATTTATGAAACAGCCAATAGCGGAATTTCTATAGGTGCAACTATTATTTCAGGTACGGTATCTCCTCAGAAAGAGGCATACCTTGTCTGCAATAATCCAGATAAAATTGATATAGTGGATGCTGCCACAGGAAAGCTTAAGAGTTCAATAACCAATTCTCTGGCTTCTCCAAGAAATATGATTTTTGCAGGGGATAAACTCTTTGTTACAAACTGGGATTATAATTATGAAGTAAATGATTTGGGATGGTGGGAGTATCCTGATTCGTATATTGCAGTATATGACGCAGTTAGCAAAGCTCTTGTCAAAAGAATTCCTGCCGGGACAGATGCTGAAGGTATTGCTATGTTTGGGACAAGACTTTTTGTAGCTGTAAAGGAGGGAGTAAGAGTATTTGATGCATCCAGGGAGGACTATCCGGTAATTGCAACCATAAGGCCTTCCGGAGTTACAGGTAATGCAAAACATCTGGTATTTGACAGCTCTTATAAGTTATGGGCATCTTTCCCTGATAAAGGTCTGGTAAGAATTGACCCATCCTCTCTGGTCGCAGATAAAGTTGTTGATATACCTGTTGATTCAATGGACGGATTTATTACTTCAGACGGTAAGGGTAAAAAAATATATACCTATAAGACCGAATATGATTCAAACTACAATCCCACCGGAGCATCAATTTTCTCAATGGATGTTGCTAATTTCAGCATTTCAGAGGTTTTCACCGGAACATACTTCTATGGTGTGGGCGTAAGCCCTTCAACCGGGAATATATTTACAGCAGAGACAAGCTTCTCATCTAATTCACTTCTTAAAGTAGCTGGTCCGGATGGCATATTAAAAACATCGGCCGGTGCGGGAATTGGCACCAGCCGATATCTCTTCTTCTGATTATTGAAAGTTGTCGCTGAAGAGAGGGGCCCGGTCAACTGCCATTGACCGGGCCCTCTTTTATTTACTCTTCTGGTTGGTGATAAGTTATTGTTTTGATTATGTCCGGGTGTATGCTGTTTGCAACCGGGCAGGTCTTAACCGAGCTCTCGATAAATCTCATCTCTCTGTCACTGTATTTCCTTGGGAGGTAAATGTCAAGTTTAAGTTCTGCAACCCTGCGGGGGTTGGCTGCCATAATTTTCTCGGTTTCAATTCTCATACCATCTACGGAAAATCCGTGTGCCTGAGCGGCAATTCCCATGATGGTCATCATACAAGAGCCGAGTGATGTTGCAAACATATCTGTTGGTGAGAACATCTCTCCCTTTCCGTTATTATCTTCCGGAGCCTCTGTCATAATTTTGCTGCCTGATTTCAGATGCTCTGCCTCTGTTTTGAGGTCACCAATGTAAAATGTGCGAATCTTTGTCATTTTTAATATTTTTTTATTGAATAATCTCTTTTCCAAGCAGTGTTGCCGATGTGCAGGACTCTATCTTTACTTTTACATAATCTCCCTTTTTATGTGTTCCTGCAGGGAATACTACTGTCTTATTTTGTTGAGTTCTACCTGTAAGCTCTGCCCTGGATTTCTTTGAATAACCCTCAACAAGCACCTCAAACTCCTTGCCAAGATCTGCCCTGTTGCTTATCAGAGATAGCTCTCCCTGAAGTTTTATTATTTCGTTGAGTCTTCTGCTCTTCACCTCAGCCGGAACATCATCCGGATATCTTCTGGCCGCCTTTGTATTTGGCCTTTCCGAATACTGGAACATAAATGCGGTATAGTATCCTACCTCTTTCATTACAGACAGAGTATCTGCGTGGTCCTCTTCGCTCTCTCCGGAGAAGCCTGCAATTATATCTGTGGAAATTGAGCAATCAGGCATTATTTCTCTAATCTTTGAAACTCTCTCAAGGTATTGCTCTCTGGTATATTTCCTGTTCATCTTAAGCAGCATCGCATCACTTCCTGACTGTACCGGGAGGTGGATATGCTTGCAAATATTGGGATACATGGCCATTGTATAAAGAACGGCGTTACTCATATCCTTTGGGTGGGATGTTGAGAACCGGACTCTAAGCGATGGATCAATCAGTGCAACCATTTCAAGAAGCATTGCAAAGGATGTCTTCTCTGTAGGGTTTTCAGGGTTTACCCAGTGATATGAATCCACATTCTGCCCCAGAAGAGTTATCTCTCTGTAACCATTTTCAAAAAGCTCCCTGGCCTCCCTCTCAATACTCTGCGGATCTCTGCTTCGCTCCCCCCCCCTCACATATGGAACAACACAATAGGAGCACATATTGTTGCATCCCCTCATAATAGAAATAAAGGAGGATACTCCGTTTTTGTCCATTCTGACAGGTGAGATGTCGGCATAGGTCTCCTCCTGAGAAAGCAATGTGTTTATCTGTTTGTCTCCTCCGTCAAGGCTCTCCAGCAGAAACGGGAGTGATCTGTATGAGTCTGGGCCGGCTACAAGGTCTACAGCCGGATGGTTAAGCAGATCCTCCTTAAGTCTCTCTGCCATGCAGCCCAGAATCCCTACTTTTACACCTTTACGCTTTGTTTTTTCAATCCTGAAGAGGTCAAGCCTTCCCCAAATTCTTTGTTCTGCGTTGTCTCTGATTGAGCAGGTGTTAATAAGTATTAGATCTGCCTCTTTTATTGATTCGCAAAGAGTGTATCCGGCGGGCTGAAGTATAGATAGAACTACTTCACTATCGTTTACATTCATCTGACATCCGTATGTCTCAATGAAAAGCCTCTTCTCTCCAAATCCTTTAATGGGCTTTACGGAATGATATTTGTTTGTCATTATGATTAGTTTAATGGGTGCAAATATAGCTTTTTTATACCTTTGCATAAATCCTCAAAATAATATGAAGAAATTTTCACTGTTTATAATATTAGTAATCACATTACTGTCCGGATGTAATAACTACAGGGATATTGAGATTCTTGATGTCAAGCTTACTGATGTTAAAATTTTAAGCACATCAAGGGCTGAAGTTGAGCTGGAGTATGTTGTCAGAAACGGATCCTCAAGAGATCTTACACTTACCTCTACTGATGGTTTCCTTAAGAAAGAGGGGGTAAATTTTGCTCAATTCAGACTGATTGAGTCCGGATTAATAGAGAGGGGTAAAACATCCTCAAATAAAACAAAAATAAATGTTGAACTTCTTGATCCTATCTCTCTTTTCTCGCTGGGACTGAATATAAACAGCTGGAAAATGTCTGTATTTCAAGTTGATGTAAGAGGTGTTATTTCAAATGACAGAGGGAATAAGAGGGTTTTTAAATTTAAAAATCTTCCTTTGGAAAAATTGGTAAATAAGTTCTGAGATGAGAAAAGTATTTCTGATTGCTTCCCTGCTATTTTTAACAGGTACTCTAAAGCTAACTGCACAGGAGTTGATTGTCACAACACCGGATACAGTAAAGATTATTGCACCTCCGGTAATGGATTCCTCATTCTATTTAAAAAGTATTCTGGGTATTATGTCAGAGCCCGGAGATGGAGGGGCCAGGGTTACTCTCTCTCAGAGTGCCGGAGTGGAGAGGGCTGTAAATGCACATCTGCAGGCAGCCGGTTCAAGAAAATTAAACGGATATAGAGTAAGAATATTCTTTGATAACAAGCAAAATGCCAGATCAAGGTCCCAGGAGGTTATGAATGGTTTTTTAAGCAGGTATAATTCTGTAAGAGCATACTGGAACCACGAAAGCCCATTTTTCAAGGTTACTGTAGGTGATTTCAGAACAAAATCAGAGGCTATGAGATTGTTAAGGGAGATATCTTCTGAATACCCTTCTGCTTTTGTTGTCAGAGAGAGTATAAACTTTCCGCCGCTTTAACCGTATTATCTTTTTTTATTCTTGCTTTTCTTTCTCTTTGCTCTTGCAGCAAGCTCTTTTGTTGTGAGCCACCATTTTGTTCTGAACTTTTCTGCCAGGGCTAAAAGTGGTGTCATGTATCTCTCAATTTTTTCCGGATATACATCCTTAATACTGACAAGGATTCCTGTCTCTTCAACTCCGCCAAAATGCTCATTTATAGCGGTTCCAAACACCATCATGTTTGGAGAGAGATTCATATATGAGTTAATAAGAGGGGGGATGTGTTCGCCCAGGTCTCTTACAGCTTTAGACATAATCTTGTATGCATCTTTATAGTCAAGATTTTTGAACAGATCTCCATAGTATGGATTTATGCTGTCATAGTCGAGAGGTGTAATAGGTGTAACAAGCTTCTCATTATCCGGAAAATATATGTTTAGAAAATTCAAAAGAGTGTTTCTGGCACTCATATGATATGAGGTATACATTGTAACCTTTCCAAAGAAAAATTTTATATCCGGATGTCTTAGCATAAGTGCTCCAAGCCCATCCCAAAGGTTGTCAAGTGCAAACAGTCCCTTTCTCCTGATGTTGGTGCTCTGATAATTGGGCTGTATGAAGGATCTGCCTAGCTCAATTGTGTAGGGCATATACTCTTTAATAAATTTATCGGAGAATGAAAAGAGTTCGCTTGTAGCCAGGTGTTTTGTCTCTAATCCGGTACAGTGAATATATCTGTATCCTCCAAGTATCTCCTCATCTTTAGGATCCCATACAATAAGCTGTTTGTAAGGATATCTTATATCGGTGTCAAATTCGTCAATATCAAGCGGTTTGCCGGTTCCTCCGCCTGCAAGCCTGAAGGATATCTCCCTCAGCCGCCCCAGCTCTCTCATAGTATTGGGAGAGTTGTGGTAAGTTATCTCATATATTTTATTGTCACCCTTTCTAGTGTTCCTTATAAATTTGTCAGAGGTTAGCTCTTCTTTTATGAGCTCTCTGTCAACTGGTTGTATTACAGGTTCCATTTTGTTATCTGTTTAGATTGTACACTTCGCCTCTGAGTCTCTCGCTCCAGTATGCAGGACTCCCTTCGCTTACTAGCATTTGGTGAGTAACGGGGTCTCCAATGAATATGTCAAAGGTAGCATTTCTTTGTCTGAACATCTCTCCCGGAAGAAGGATAGTTTCATAATTAAACTTTATACCCAGTGATTTTCTGATGTTTGCAAACTTGTAAAAGAAGGTAGAGTTTCTGCCTCCAAAAAAAATTGGTATTATATCTCTTCCGTGTTTAATCGCTTGGTTTACAAAGCTTTTTTTCCAGTCAAGGTCCTTTATCTCTCCGTTTATCATTCTTGAACACAATCCGGCGGGGAAGTATAAAATCTGAGCATCTGAGTCATATGCTTCAAGAATCATCTTTGCATTGTCAATATTTTGTCTGCCGTATTTGTTCACCGGAACAAACACAGATCTTAAAGGCTCAATGTGCATAAGAAGGTCGTTAACAACAAACCTGACATTATCGAACATCTCCCCGAATACCTCAATAAGAATCATTCCGTCCAGCCCACCAAGCGGATGGTTAGAGACAAACATATATCTCCCGGGTCTTTTGATCTTTTCTATACCGTGGATCTTGTACTTTATACCCAAGTCTCCCAGGGCAGCACTTGCAAAAGCTCTTCCTTTAAGATGACCATGGTGCTCAAGTATCTCGTTTATCTCCTTCTGATAGATGACTCTCTTGGCAAAATTGATCAGAAACTTAGGAATAACCTTGAGTAATTTTGGGTTTTTGGATCCAATTATTCTTTCAATGTCAATCCGGAGATTATTCTCTTTTTCGTTCATTAGAGCGGGGTTTAATCTGAGTGCGAAGTTAAATAAAAATCATATCTTTGCATAAACGCATATCCATTTATATGTTAAAACAGGGTTTACAGCAAAAGTTGCAACAGAAGCTATCACCGCTCCAGATTCAGACCATAAAGCTGCTGGAGTTACCTACGCTGGAACTTGAACAAAGGATTAAAAAAGAGCTTGAGGAGAATCCTGTACTGGATGAGGGGGGGGATGACGAGGAGAGGGATGAGAGGGATGAGAGTGAATCAGGTAATCTGTCTCTTAGTGATTACAGTGCAGAAGACCAGATTCCCTCTTATAAACTGTATGCAAATAATCAGGGGAAAGATCTTAAGCAGGAGTACAGCATTTTTTCTGTAAAGGAGAGTTTTCACCAAAGCCTGATATCTCAGCTGGGGTTCAGCGATATGGATGAACATTCAAGAACTATTGCCAAATACATTATAGGTTCTCTTGATGATGATGGTTATTTAAGGAGGGATACCGACTCTTTGGCAGACGACATTGCGTTCCGTCAGGGCATTGTTACTGATGTGCACGAGGTGGAGAGAATTCTGGCGAAAATACAGGAGTTTGAGCCGGCCGGGATTGGTGCAAGAGATCTTAGAGAGTGTCTGCTCCTTCAGATAAAAAGCAGGAGGGAGTCAAAAGCCCAGAAAATTGCAAAAGAGATACTTGAAGACTTTTTCACAGAGTTTACAAAGAAGCATTATTCAAAGATTATATCCCGGATGGATATAACAGAGGATGATCTTAAAGATGCCATAGAGGAGATTGTACACCTTAATCCAAGACCGGGAGGGCAAATAGATGACTCATATGCAGAGCAGGCGCAGCAGGTAGTTCCGGATTTTCTTCTTGAATATAAAGATGGGGAACTTGTAATGTCAATGCCCAGATTTACCGTGCCTGAGTTAAGAGTCAATAAAAGATATGCAGATTTACTGGTCTCTTCAGCAAATTCATCCAGCAGAGAGGGAAAGGAGGCAGCGACCTTTGTTAAGCAAAAGCTTGACTCGGCAAAATGGTTTATTGAGGCAATCAGACAGCGCTACAATACCCTGGAGAATACCATGAACGCAATAATAGAATTCCAGAGGGATTATTTCATTGAGGGCGATGAGACAAAGTTAAGGCCTATGGTGCTTAAGAATATAGCAGAGAAAACCGGACTGGATATCTCAACTATTTCAAGGGTAGTTAACTGTAAATATATACAGACACATTTTGGGATCTATCCGCTTAAATACTTTTTCTCAGAGGGTCTCATGACCGATAGCGGAGAGGAGGTCTCAACCAGAGAGATAAAGAATATTCTTGCATCAAGTATTGATGTTGAGGATAAGAAAAAGCCATTAACTGATGAGGAGCTGGTTTCAGTTCTAAGTGATAAAGGTTACAAGGTTGCAAGGAGAACAGTTGCCAAATACAGGGAGCAGCTAAATATTCCTATTGCAAGATTGCGCAAGGAGTTATAAATATATATTATGAAAAAAATTTTCCTGGGTATTGCTTCAGCATTTACTATGTTAACATCTTGTCAGATGAAAGATACAGCAGATTTGATAATTTATAATGGTCTTATATATACGGCCGATTCTTCATTTTCAACATGCACTGCAGTTGCAGTTAAGGATGGTCTCGTTATGGCAACCGGTACAGATGATGAGATTCTTAATACATACAGATCTGCAAAGATGGTGGATCTTGAAGGAAACGCCATGTATCCAGGATTTAATGATGCTCACTGCCATATTACTGGTTTGGGTGCCGGCTTGCTTAGGGTAGATCTGAGAGGAACTCGTTCCTTTGATGAGATTCTCAATAAATTGGAGGCGAGGCAAAATGAGTCACCATCAGATTATCTGCTGGGAGACGGATGGGATCAGAATTTATGGCCGGAGAAGAGTTTCCCGGATAACTCAAAACTAAATGAGCTTTTCCCTGAGACACCTGTTATCCTTTCCAGGATTGACTTCCATGCTGTTATTGTTAATAAGGCTGCAATAGAGAGACTCGGTATTAAACCGAGTGATCCCTCAATACTTCCTGGAGAGGCAATAATGAAAGGGGGAGAGTTTACAGGAGTGTTTCTGGAGAATACTGCAGACAGATTTAAGGAGATTGTCCCTGAACCGGACTCAAAAGAGATGAGAAGAATGCTGCTTGCGGCAGAAGAGGAGTGTTTTAAATATGGTCTTACCTCAATATCAAGTGCAGGAGCAGATCTGAGACTTGTTGAAATTCTTGATAGTATGCAGAGTGAGGGGGATATGAAGCTGAGAATAGATTTGTGGCTTACTCCCGGAGATGAGATGTTTGCCAGAATAGACAAACCCTATACAAAAGGTCGTCTCAGAGTAGGGACAATAAAGATGTACGCAGATGGTGCCCTTGGATCCAGAGGTGCGCTTATGATTGAGCCATATTCAGACAACAAATCAATTTACGGGATACAGGCAACAACAGATGCGGTACTGGACTCAAATGCCAAATGGGCTTTTGAGCATGGTTTTCAGGTAGCCATTCACTGTATTGGTGATGCCGGAAACAGGCTTGCTTTGAATCTGTATTCAAAATACCTCCCTGAAGGAAATGATTTAAGATGGAGAATAGAGCACTCTCAGATTATTCATCCGGATGATTTCAATCTGTTTGGAAAATATAATATAGTACCATCAATTCAGCCTACACACGCAACATCTGATATGCTATGGGCAGTTGACAGAGTTGGAAAGAGAATCGAGGGAGCCTATGCGTATAAAAGATTGCTGGATCAAAACGGATGGCTCCCTTCAGGCACAGACTTTCCGATAGAACAGGTAAACCCTCTCTACACCTATTTTGCAGCTGTTCACAGAGTAAATCTTGATTTCATTCCTCAGGAGGGATTCCAGATGGAAAACGCACTTACTCCGGAAGAGGCACTCAGGTCAATGACAATATGGGCAGCAAAAGCCTCCTTTGAAGAGAATCTTAAGGGAAGTATTGAAAAGGGTAAATTCGCAGACTTCACTGTTCTTGACAGGGACATCATCACCACAGACCGTCAGGATGTACCCAATACAAAGGTTCTTAGAACCTTTGTAGCAGGAGAGGAGGTTTATAAAGCTCAATAATTTATAATAACAATCAGAGTTTGCTCCCGTAAGCAAGGTCTCCGGCATCACCAAGGCCGGGGACTATATATGATTTAATAGTGAGTTCCTCGTCAATTGCACCTACCCAGAGAGTTGTGGTTTTATGAGGCAGATGTCTGGAGAGATACTCAATCCCTTCTGTACTTGCAATCGGGCAGACAATATGTGTGTGCACCGGTGTTGAGATTTCGCAAAGTCTGTTATATGTAAGAACTACGGATGATCCTGTGGCAAGCATTGTGTCTGCAAGAATCAAAGTTCTGCCCTCGACTGACGGACTGCTGGCATATTCAATCTGTATAGTGAACTTATTGTCCTTGCCATACTTCCTGTATGCAGCTATAAAGGCGTTCTGAGCCTTGTCAAAATAGTGAAGAATCCCATCGTGCAAAGGGAGCCCTGCTCTCATAATGCTTGCAATAACCACTTCATTGTCGTGAGTTCTGCATTTAGCAATTCCTAGAGGAGTTACAACATCTTTTTCTGAATAATCCAGAGATTTGCTTATTTCATAGGCAAAGACCTCTCCAATCCTTTCAAGATTTCTCCTGAATCTCATACTGTCCTTTTGGATAACGTGGTCGCGTATCTCCGCAATGAAAGAGTTGAGAACGGAATCTTTCTCACCCAGGTTGATTATCTTCATCTGATTTTGATTGTGAAATTTTCACAAATATATGAAATAATCAGATTATCCCATCGTCTGCAAAACTGAAATACTTGTCACCGGCAATTATTATGTGATCCAGCAGAGTAATATCAAAAAGTGCAGCCGCATCCTTTAGTAATTTTGTTTGTGTCTTGTCACTCTCTCCCGGTCTGGCATTCCCGCTCGGGTGATTATGCGCTAAAATGATAGCACTGGCAAGCTTCTCCAGGGCCCCTTTAACAATGAATTTTACATCAACTACTGTCGCAGAGAGCCCCCCCTTTGACAGTCTGTTTTTGGAAATCAGTTTATTCGCTCTGTTAAGATAGAGTACCCAGCACTCTTCGTATGGCAGGTCTCTTAAAACCGGGCTGATTACATTAGCTGCACTTTGTGATGAGTGAATCTCAGGAAGCTCTTTTGTTCTGGCTGTATTCACCCTTTTCCCTATTTCAGCTGCCGCAAGCAGAGTTATAGCTTTAGTTTTGCCGATTCCCTTTACAGACATAAGGCTCTCTGCCGAAGCAGACATAAGCACTCTTAAACAGTTATCGTGCATTGAGAGTAGTCTTCTGGCCAGATCTAAAGCACTCTCCTCCCTGTTCCCGGAGCCGATAATTATTGCAGCAAGCTCAGCGTCGCTCAGGTTTTCTGCCCCGATAGCTGCCATCTTCTCACGAGGTCTCTCATCCTCTTTCCACTCTTTGATTGGTAGTTTTTCAGCCATAATTGACATATAATAAAAAAGCTTCCCAATATTAGGGAAGCCTCTCTAAATTCTTATGTCAAAAAGTAAAAAACTTACAATTTGCTTACATGGTTAGCAATACCGCTTTTTAGATTTGATGCTTTGTTGGCGTGAATTACATTAATTTTAGCCAGCTTGTCAAGCATTGAAAAAACTTTTGGGAGAAGGGCTGTGGCAGCCTCTTTATCCGTTGTATTGCGTATCGCTTTGATAGCGTTTCTTGTTGTGCGGGCATAATATTTGTTATGCACCCTGCGCTTTTCGCTTTGACGCGCGCGCTTTTCTGCAGAAGCGTGATTTGCCATTTTAAATTTTTTTTGTTTTTGGTAGTCCGTAGGGGAATCGAACCCCTATTGCAAGAATGAAAATCTTGAGTCCTAACCGTTAGACGAACGGACCATTTCCCAACCCTGGCCTAAGCTCTGTTTTAAGTTGGGAGTGCAAAGGTAGAAAGATTTTTTTTAGATGCAAAAAAATCTTAAAAATTCTCGTAGGAATAGATAATCGACTCTACCTGGCGCAGGTAATTTCTTTTATCATAGCGAGGTGCGTAAACAAAGGCTTCAAGTCCGATTATGTTTTTTCCCTCTTTGTCAAGGAAGAAATGGCTAACAAACGGGCCCCCCATAAAGTCGTTCTGAACCTCCCAGAGACCCCTCAATTCTGCAAAAGTCCTCTGTTTGTATGTAATCCATTTAAGGCCAGGCTCTATAAGCTGGTTTGTTATCATATAAGTATTCTCAAGTTGCCCGGGTACATTTTGTTGCATCACTGAATTTCTTATACTTATAAGGTTTTCACGACTGAAATTTGTGGAGTCAGTATAGGGGACCCTGTATATAAAGATGCCCTGGTTTGTGCCGGTTGTTTCATATGATATCCAAATAAAATCGTCAGTTTTTTTTCTGAGATTATAACCGGTAGGGTAGAAAGGAGAGCCTCCAAAAGCCTCTGATACCAGAGTTCTTAAGGCTCTCTCTTCATATTTCTTTGCATTTGCAATGTTTCTGTTCCTCTCCGCCTGGAGAATAGAGTTTGCCAGTTTATCACTCTGTTTTTGAATCTCTTCAGCAGCAGATTTTGCATCAGGGGCTGAGATAGTTATTACAATCTGAGGTGCTGCCCAAACATTTTCCTGGTAAACAATCTTAGTTGCTTTGTACTCCTCTTTTATTGATACAATTACAATATTTCTGTGAACTTGAAAAATACTTGAAAAAGCATTTTCGGGGATATTAACCAGCGTAAAAATCGGCTCTCTTTGTGGTAAAAATGGTTGATCCACAGCCAGGATTGATCTGAGAGCTATTCCGGGATCGCTCTCCCAATACCCCTTGTTTACTACAATAACAACCTCTCCCGCTTTGCCGCTAATGCTTGGCATAAGTCTCGGGCCGTTCGTGCAGGACGCCAGCAGTAATGAAGCTACTGCAATGAATGTTAAAATACTTTTAGCTCTCATAACTTAATCAGTTAAAAAGTCTGTAAATGTCATTTCCAAAAGCAAGGAACATAATTGCAAGAAGCACAAGCATTCCGGCAACCTGAGCATATTCCAGGAATTTATCACTTGGCCTTCTTCTGGTTATAATTTCATAAAGAAGGAATAGAATATGACCTCCATCAAGAGCAGGAATTGGAAGCAAATTGACAACAGCAAGCATTATAGAGAGCCAGGCTGTTAGATTCCAGAAAATCTGCCAGTCCCATGCAGATGGGAATATATTGCCTATTGCAATAAAACTGCCTACAGATTTGTATGCCTCTGTCTTTGGTGAGAATATTAATTTCAGCTCCTTCAGATAGTTACCAATTGTGGAAAATGCTTTGTCTGCACCTGCAGGAACTGCTGCTATCATAGAGTAGTCTGAGTTTGTTATTTTGAAAAATTTATGCAAGTCGCCATCCAGGACAACTCCTATAAGTCCATTTTCATCTACTGCGAGTCTCTTTTCAAATATCTCTGTACCCCTTGAGATTGTTGCCGTTACAGAATCTCCTTTGCTCTTCTGAAGGATTTGTTGAATGTCCTGAATAATATAGGCCTCAGTAGAATCAATCGCAACTATTCTGTCACCGGCTATCAGTCCGGAGGCTGCATTAATTGAAGAGTCCGGCACTGACTGAATCTGAAACGGAACTCTGAGTGAGAACATTCCGGGAGTATTTAGTACAGCAGGAATATATTGAGGATTAATATTAATCTCTTTGCTCTCATCTTTCCTGAAGATCTGAGCAGTTTGTGCCTGATTACGGGCAAGTACAACCTGGAGCTCGTTAAATTTTACAACTTTTTCTCCGTCAAAGGATATAATCTTATCACCATTCTCAAATCCAATCTCCCTGGCAAGATCATTGCAATGCACTCCGTAAACTGCATCTTCGGTTTTAAGATACTCTTCTCCCCATGTAAAAAGTGTGGCTGAGTATATGAGTATTGCAAGTATAAAATTGAAGAATACCCCCCCAAACATAACAAAGAACCTTTGCCAGGCCGGTTTGCTTCTGAATTCCCAAGGCTTTGGCTCTTGTTTCATAGCCTCTTTGTCCATTGACTCATCTATCATTCCTGATATTTTGCAATACCCTCCCAGTGGAAGCCAGCCTATCCCGTACTCGGTGTCGGAATTTTTAGGCTTGTATTTAAACAGGGAGAACCAGGGGTCAAAAAAGAGATAGAATTTTTCAACTCTTATCTTGAACAGTCTTGCAAAAAAGTAGTGACCAAACTCGTGTACAAGGACAAGAATGGAGAGTGCAAGAATTACCTGTAGAATTTTAATTAAAATAACCATTTTCCAGAATTGTTATGCTTTGTGTTTTTTTAGAATTTCCAATGCGAAGGCTCTGGCCCCGGCATCTGTTTTTATAATATCTTCCAATTGAGGTTCAGCAACAAACATCGTTCCACTTATAACCTCAGCTGTGATCTTGTGTATGCTTGTGAAGGATATTCGTCCACTCAGAAATGCATCAACTGCAACTTCGTTTGCAGCGTTCATTGCACAAGGGATGTTCCCTCCTCTCTCAACAGATTCGTATGCAATATTTATACTGGGAAACTTATCCCTGTCTGGTGATATAAAATCTAATCTTGACAGTTGTGCAAAATCAATCCTCTCTGTCTCCAGATCGAGTCTGAATGGGTATGAAAGGGCATACTGAATCGGCAGTTTCATGTCTGGTGTGCTCAGCTGTGCTGTAACAGATCCATCTCTGAACTGTACCATAGAATGGACTATTGACTGAGGGTGTATTATTATCTCAATGTTTGAGGGAGCCATGTCAAAAAGCCATTTGGCCTCAATCATCTCCAGCCCTTTGTTCATCATCGTTGCTGAGTCTACTGTCACTTTTGAGCCCATTTTCCACCTTGGATGGTTAAGGGCATCTGTAACAGTGGCTGTTTCAATTTCAGCAAGGCTTTTATTCAGGAATGGGCCACCGGATGCTGTAAGGATTATTTTCTCGGCTTTTATTCTCTCACCCTGTAGACACTGAAATATTGCCGAATGCTCTGAATCAACCGGAATTACTGGTGATCCGTACTCTTTTGCAAGTGCCATAACCAGTGAACCGGCTGCTACCAGTGTCTCTTTGTTTGCCAATGCTATTGCTTTACCTGCTCTTATTGCTGCAAGGGTAGATTCCAGCCCGTTAAACCCAACCATAGCGGCTAATACAATGTCAATATTATCTCCCTGAACAAGGGCGTTTATTGATTCTCTTCCTGTGAATACCTTAATATCGTGAGGCGAGAGAGCTTCGTTAACCTCTTTGTATTTGCTTTCGTCAGTAATCACAACGGCATTTGGAAGGAGCCTGACAGCCTGTTCAATCAGTAAGGCTGAGTTTTGCCGGGCTGTTAAAAGTTCTACACTGAAAACATCAGGGTGCCGCAGGCAAACATCAATTGCCTGAGTTCCTATTGAGCCTGTAGATCCAAGGATTGCAATCCCTCTTTTCATCCGGATTTTGTTTAGAAGTTGATGTATTTTGCCGGATCCACAGCAACCCCTTTGTACCAGAGTTCAAAGTGAAGATGTGCCCCTGTACTGAGTGTTCCTGTGCTTCCCACAAGTGAAATGGCTGTGCCGGCCTTAACTTTGTCTCCGGTTCTTTTAAGAAGTTTAGAGTTATGCTTGTATATGGAAATCAAATCGTTTGAGTGCTGTATCTGGATTGTAAAGCCTGTTTCATCTGTCCAGGTTGCCATGATGACCGTTCCGTCAAGAACAGCAGATACTACAGAGTTTGTGGGTGCAGCAATATCAATATAGGGGTGGTTGGTTGCCAGGTTAAACCCGTCTGAGACAATCCCTTTTACTGGAGGGAAAAAGTGAAGCCCTTCAATTTGATTTACCCTGTTGGATTCGTTCCCAATATTAAACTGCTCCTGCTTCATAACCTCCAGCCTTAGCAGAGAGTCTTCTTTTGATATTTTACCGGAAATGCCCTGGCTATTAGCGGAGTCACTTTTTATTGTAATGTCGCCCAATTCCAGAGGTGGCTGACCGGTAACAATTCGTTGAATGTTACTAAGCTGAAAATCCCATAGCTTAACTGTTTTTTCCAAAGAGTCCAGCTTAAGTGCGTTTTGTACAATCTCCTTTCTGGTCCTTGCATCCGGATATCCCGGGATAAACTCTCTGAGAGGAGTGTATGAAATCAGTACAGTTACAGAAATAACAATAAAAATAATTGACAGTACTATACTTAGTAGCATCATCAGTCCGTTTGCACGGAAAACAAACAGCTCTTCATGAGTTGTGTCGTTGAAGATTGAAAAGCGAAATTTATTTCTCAATCTGTTTTTGTTCTCTCTCTTTGCCTTCTCTTTTGCCATCTCTTCTGTAGTGGAACTAATCTTTAACCTTTACATAAACCTCTTCGCTTCTCCAGAGTCCGTGCCTGTTGCAATACGCAAGAGCGACCAGTCTCAGGCTAACCTTTGGTATAATAATAAATTCTGTCTCTATAAAAACAGGATCATCTCCGTAGCTTGCTCTTTGTAATTTAATCTCTCCTGCAAGGGTCTCAAGATTCCAAAGCTGTATGTACTCATAGTGGTGATCCGGAGCATTAGGGTGCTTTACATTTGTGCCAATTCTCACCTTAACCTTAAAAGGTTCTCCTCTTACAGCCTCCTCTTCACAAATAACTATTGGGGTATGTTTGTCTGCGTACTGCTTAACTTTACTGCTTCCGGACTCAAAGTCCTTGTATGAAAATAGTCTTGGCATAGCTCTGTTTAAACCTCAAAAGTACTAAAAAAAAACTAACTTTGCGACATGGAGAGAATTGTAGGTATTGACTTTGGACGGAAAAGAACGGGTATTGCCGTGAGTGACCCGCTCGGAATCTTTGCCTCTGCACTTGACACTGTCTCATCCGGTGATGTGCTTACCTTTCTCAAAAACTATACCCTTAAAGAGAAAGTTGTAAGAATTGTTGTAGGCTATCCGGTTAACCTGAATAATACGCCATCAGAAGCAGCAGGAGATCTGGAGCCTTTCCTGAATATGCTCAGGAAACAATTTCCTGATATTCCTGTTACACTACAAGATGAAAGGTTTACCTCTAAAATGGCAATGAGAGCACTAATTGATGGAGGAATGAAGAAAAGTGACAGGAGGATAAAGGGGAACATTGATAAGGTTAGTGCGGCCATTATACTCCAGTCTTATCTGGATTCCAGAGAGAGATCAGAAGATGATAAAAGAGAAGCATTATGATTTTACCAATTTATATTTATGGCTCAGAGGTCCTTCGGGAGAGGGCCGGAGAATTTGATTTATCGGCTCCTGATGCAGCCGAAGTGATTGCCAGACTAATCCCCGATATGTTTGAAACAATGTATCTGGCAGATGGTGTAGGGCTTGCAGCCCCTCAGGTGGGGAAATCCATAAGGGTTCTTGTTGTTGATGGGGCTCCGCTGGCAGATGATATGCCGGAGCTTAAAGATTTTAAACGGGCAATGATAAATCCTGTTGTGCTGGAAGAGAGTGAAGAGACTATTGAGTACAACGAAGGCTGCCTTAGTATTCCGGATATAAATGCCGGAGTTGTAAGGCCCAGGAGGATTACTGTTGAGTATTACGATCAGAATTTTGATAAAAGGAGGGAGGAGCTTGATAACTTTGCCTGCCGAATGGTTCAGCATGAAATAGATCATCTTAATGGGATATTGTTCACTGATTTATGCGCTCCAATCAGGAGGAAGATGCTACAGTCCAAGCTGGGCAATATTATGAATGGTAAAGTCAAGACTCATTATAAAATAGCCCAGGCGGCAAAAAAAAGATAGTTATGGGAGCATTTCACGCATACGATATAAGAGGAATCTATAATAAGGATTTTGACAGAGAGACTGTTTACAGGGTTGGTTTTTTTCTCCCTGAACTTTTAGGGGCAGATAAGGTGGTAGTTGGAAGGGACGACAGAGAGTCATCACCTGAGATTCATAAAGCACTTCTGAAAGGGATAACCGACGCCGGGGCCGATGTTTATGATCTTGGTCTCTCAACAACCCCTATGGTCTATTATGCTACAGGTAAATATGGATTCAAGGCATCTGCGCAAATAACGGCATCTCATAATCCAAGAGAGTATAACGGTCTGAAGATATCCAGGGAAAATGCCCTGCCTGTTGGCTTTGACACCGGCCTTGGTACAATCAAAGAGTGGATTGAGACAAGAGAACTTGTTGCAGCAGGAAAGAGGGGGGAGGTTCATGATCTTAATATCAGGCAGGAGTATATTGAGTTTTTGCTTAAATATAAAACTGATATGTCCGGACTCGGCATAGCTATGGATTTATCAAATGGTATGGCTGCTCTGCTAATCAAAGATATTATGGGAGAGGGCGGAGATAATCTTCATTACATTTATGATAATATGGATGGAACATTTCCTAATCATGAAGCAAATCCGTTAATCCCTGAAAACACTCTCGACCTTAGAAACCTTGTAGCTCAAAAGGGATGTGATATAGGGGTAATCTTTGACGGAGATGCGGACAGAGTAATGTTTGTTGATGAAAATTCAAGATTTATATCGCCTGACCTTATGATTGCACTTCTTGGTCACTACTTCCTGGAGGAGAGGGGAGAGAGAGGTCCTGTACTTCAGGATATAAGAAGTTCCAAAGCTGTAGGAGAGTATCTTACCCCAATGGGTGGTGAGATTCATACCTGGAGAGTAGGACGGGCTTTTGCAGCGCATAAGCTTAGGGAGATCAACGGCATTTACGGTGGAGAGCTTGCCGGTCATTACTATTTCCGCGACTTCTTTTATAGTGATTCCGGGATAATGGCTGCCCTTATAATCCTTGGAATTACCGCCAAGCTTAAGAAGAGGGGAGTAAAATTATCTGAAGCTATCGCAGCAATAGAAAAATATGACAATTCAGGAGAGATTAATTTCAGGATAGAGAAGAAGAGAGAGGCTATGGATAAGGTGAGAGATTATTTTTTATCAGAAGAGAGTGCTGTTGCAAGCTTTGATTTTGACGGATACAGGGTTGAATTCCCTGAGTGGTGGTTTAATATTAGGCCTTCAAACACTGAACCATATCTTAGGTTCCTTGCAGAGGCAAAGGGTGCAGATCTTCTTGCCCAAAAAGTTGCAAAGGTAAAGGAACTTCTTAAAGAATTTGAATAACAAGCAGATGTAAATGTGCCGAACTTGTTGAGAGAAACGGACTTGTACATCAGATGCTCTTTAACAGCAAGCTGGAGGAGAGGGATTACATTTTCTGGGGCAGCAGATGCTATGGTGAATACATAAGATGACATAAACAAGGCTATGAAAAGATATTTGTCACTAGATCTTCTCCGCGGACTAACCATCTTTGGGATGGTGTTCTCTGCGATTATTCCTTACGGAGTTTTGCCTGACTGGATGTACCATATTCAAAATCCCCCACCTGCACATAACTTAGATTTTTCAGTCTCAGGAATCGGGTGGGTAGATCTTGTATTTCCCATTTTCATATTTTGTATGGGTGTTGCAATACCATTTGCCGGATCTTCCGGTAAAATGGGCGTGAAATCTATCTTCTTAAGATTTCTGATGCTATGGATCTTCTCGTACCTCTATGTTTTTCTTGATTTTTCAACAGCTGACGGCTGGCTCCCCCAGTTAGCAACAGTTGGAGGATTTGCAGCTCTTTTTATGCTCTATATGTCAAAGCCGCCATATAAGTGGATTAGATTAGCAGGGGCACTTCTTTCAATTGTGCTAATCATCGCGGGTGTTCTTTTCTTTGATGAGAAGATTACTATATACAGGAGTGGGATAATTATTTTTCTTCTCTCATTCATCTACCTGTTTGGGGCATTAATATGGTTTTATACAAGAGATAACCTGAAGCTTAGGTTTATAGTCTTTTTATTAATACTACTTTTTGCATCTGTAACTATGCACTTCTCTTTACCGGTCAAGCTTTATGCAATTAAAGAGGTGAGATGGTTCTTCAATATTGAATATATCTATTTTCTGCTCATTCTTTTACCTGCAACATATGTTGGTGATATTTTAAAAGGGAGAGTCTCTCTCCCTGGTGGATTTGATTCGCATGAAAGAGCAACTGCTAATCTTTTTACCAGGATTATGATGTTTGCATATCTTTTGATGTTTGTTATCTGGATGATGATTGCTCTTTATACTGAATGGAGTCTTTATAAAATGCTATTCTCGGTGTCAGCTGCTTTGATAATATGGCTATTAAGCAAAAGGGTTTTTCCGCAATACGCTCAAATCTCCCTGATTGCATCTGTGATGATTTCCGGCGGAGGCCTTTTTCTCTTTTATGAAGGTGCTATCACAAAAGTCCCTTGTACGGTTTCTTATTGTCTTTTCACAACGGGCATTTCAATTTATTTGCTATTTATCTCTGATTTTGTGGTACACTGGTTTCCCGCTTCCTATTTCTCAAGGATTTTTTCAGGAGCAGGGAGTAATCCCCTGATGAGTTATATTACCTTTGGTGCACTTGTTATGCCGGTGTTTAAATTAACGGGTCTAATACACATATATATTGCAGCTTATCCTCAGGGGTGGCCCTGGATAGGTGTTGCAAGAGCCGCTGTGGCTGTAATCTTTACAATGGCTCTGGTAGCTTATTTAAGTGAAAAAAGAATTTTCTGGAGAGCATAATAATATATTTTGAGTTATTTATGAATACAACACTTCTGGTAATAACATATTTGGTCACACCTGCTGCAATATTATGGATGACAGCGAGGGTGCCATTTCTTAAAAAAATTGGTCCTGTCCTGCTACTCTATCTGGTTGGGATTGTATTAGGGAATTCAGGACTTGTTCCCCAGGGGGCATACGAGTTACAGGACTTAATTGTAACGGTTATTATACCTCTTGCAATACCATTGATGCTCTTCTCTTGCGATTTCAAGCGATGGGATATAAAGAATGCAATCCTTACTCTGATAACCGGCACAGTTGCAGTAGTTACAGCAGTAATCTCCGGTTATTTCATTTTTAAACCCCTGATTGGATCTGATCCGCTGATGGGTGCACAGATGAACAAAATTGCTGGTATGCTTACAGGTGTATACACGGGAGGAACTCCTAATCTTGCAGCTATTAAAATTATGCTGGAAGTACCTAACGAAACATATTTGCTTATACACTCATATGATATGGCAATAAGCCTGCTCTATCTCACCTTTGTGTTATCAATCGGAATTCCTCTTTTCAGGAGGGTTCTCCACTATCCTGTAAAGAATGGTATTCCAGAAAAGCATATGCCTGTAGACTCTTATGACGAAAATCCTTATAAAGAATTTTTCAAAAGGGAGAATCATCTGCCGCTTTTATGTGCACTGGCCCTCTCTGTTGGAATTTTTATAATAGCAGGAGGATTGTCTTTAATCTTACCCAAGAGTATCCAGATGGTTGTTGTTATACTGTCAATTACATCTCTTGGAATTGCGGCCTCTTTTGTAAAGCGTGTAAGAGAGATTAAAACCAGTTATGATGCCGGGATGTATCTGGTCTATATTTTTAGTATGGTAGTCGCATCAATGGCAGATCTTAGTAAACTTAACCTTTCAGGGGGAGTCTATCTGCTGCTCTACATAACTTTTGCAATATTTATATCTCTGGCAATACAGCTTTTACTGTCAAGGTTATTTAAGCTTGATGCCGATACCGTACTTATTTCATCGGTCTCCCTGATAAACTCTCCCCCTTTTGTTCCTCTTGTTGCAGCAGCAATGAAAAATAAAAATGTAATAATAACGGGTCTGACAGTAGGACTTGTAGGATATGCCATTGGAAATTATCTTGGATACATTATTAGTTTGATACTATCATGAAAAAAATTGCAGTAATTATTCTGGCAGTTATATTAGCTGCAGAGCCTGTTCAGTTACATTCTCAGACAAAGAGAGGCTGGAGTATAGGCCCTTTACCGGCTATTGGCTACAACAGTGACCTTGGTTTTCAATATGGTGCCCTTGCAGATATATTTTGGTTTGGAGATGGAAGTACTTTTCCAAAATATATTCACAAGTTTAATGTAGAGGTTTCTCAGTACACTAAAGGGACTGGTGTTTATCACCTCTTTTATGACTCTGAATATCTGCTTAAAGGAGTTAGAACTACTGTAGATGTGAGTTACATTACTGATAAAATGATGGATTTCACCGGATTTAATGGCTACTCCTCTTTTTACAACAATGAATTTGCAACTGAGAACCCCTCCTTTTTTAAAATGGACAGGAGGCTGTTCAGAAGTACTATTGACCTTCAGGGATCTCTGGGAGGAAATTGGAAGTGGGCTGCCGGTGCAGGCCTGTACTCTTACAGAGTTGGAGAGGTGAGACTTGAAAAATATGAGGGAGAGGATAACCTTTATACCAGATATCTTAACTCCGGAATAATTTCACAAGATGAGGCGAGGGGAGGAGTGCATATGGAGATTAAAGCAGGGGTAGTCCATGACACCAGAGATAATGAATCTGATCCATCAAAAGGCTTTTGGACAGAATCTATTCTCTTTGGATCTCCTTTTGGAAAAAGCTATCTTAAGATGTCATTCGTTCACAGAGGGTATATCCCTGTATATAAGACGAGGCTTACTTTTGCTTACAGGTTGGCTGCACAGGCAAATTTAGCGGGGGAGGCCCCCTTTTATATGCAGCAGAATATATCTACGCTTTACTTCAGACAAATTACATCAGAGGGACTTGGAGGTATTAATACACTACGAGGAGTTATAAGGAACAGAGTAGTGGGAAAAGGGTTGGCATGGGCAAATTTTGAGCTCCGATACAGGTTCCTTGATTTCAGATTCCTGAAGCAAGATTGGTATCTGGCTCTTAATCCCTTTTTGGATGCCGGAATGGTTATTCAGCCATACAAACTTGACAAAATGCGGTATTCTAATGACCCATATATATGGTCGTTTGCAGACGAAAAGCTCCATCTCTCTGCTGGAGCCGGAATAAAAGCGGTAATGAACAAAAATTTCATTGTATCATTCGAGTGGGGCAAACCATTTGATAAAAGAGATGGTAAGAACGGAATGAACATAGGGCTGAACTATATTTTCTAAAAAACAGACTTTTGCTGTAACATAGACTCTGTTAATTCGTCTTCTCTGCAGTATGACCTCTCAAGAGTTTAACATATTGGTTGGAAGGATAAGGCCTAAGCTTGTAAACTTTGCCGGAACTTTTGTCAAGGCAGGACCTGCCACTGCAGAAGATATGGTTCAGGATGCTGTTATTAAGCTTTGGAAGGCCCGGGATATCGAAGAGATTAAAAACCCGGAAGCCCTTACGCTTCATGTTTTGAAAAATGTTTGTCTGGATTACCTCAAACTTAAGAAGAACAACACAGAACAGCTTAATACCAATATGTTCAGAATCGGGACAGATGACCCCTCTTCTGCTCTTGAACACAAGGACCAGTTTGCCTATATTAAAAGTTGTATGGAGAGTCTCCCATCTGATCAGATGCTGGCTGTAAGGCTCAGGGATGTGATGGGATATGAGATGGAGGAGATTGCACGGATACTGGAGACATCTGAGGGTAATGTAAGAACACTGCTCTCCCGTGCAAGACAAAAATTAAGAGAAAAAATAATAATGCGATGAAAAGGGAAGATTACAAAGAGATTGAAATGCTTATTGAAAAGTATTTTAATGCCGAGACCTCTCTGGAGGAGGAGTCGCGAATAAAGGATTATTACAGAGCTACTCCTCATGCGGAGATACCGGAAGCAATACGCAGCTATTCAGAGATGTTTGGATTCTTTGAATCAGAGAAGAGCTATATTGACGTCCCTGTAATGAGGTCACACTCTTTTTACACTCCAATGCTAAGATGGGGTACAGTAGCTGCTGCTGCCTTATTGCTTGTAGGCTTTTTCTTGTTTAATACAGGTGGTGACAATTCGTTCAGGCTTATTATTGATGGTGAGAGTGTGAAAAATAGCCAGATGGCTGTTGATGTGGCAAATAATCGTCTTGATAAAGTAAATTCATTAATGCAACAGCTAAATAAGGCAAACAGTACATTAAACAGCGTTGCAAAAGTTGAGAGAGCTCTCTCACCAATGGAGAAAGTAAACTCTGCTTTGACACAAAACAAACAATAGTTCGTCTTAATGTTGAGTGCTCAAAAAAAAATGAATATTAAAAAATAATAATATGAAAAAGCTGATTTTAATTATCTGTGCGGCCATCCTTCTTCCCTCTGCTGTAATGGGCCAGTCAAAAGAGATCAAAGCAATCTTTGATAAATATGAAAAAAATGACAATGTAGAGCTTGTAAGTATATCCTCATCAATGATGAAGTTTGCCAATGCATTTGCTGATGACGAAGAGTCAAAAGAGTGGACATCCAAAATTACAGAGCTCAGAATTCTTACAGTACCCTCTTCAGTTATGGAAAACAATATCCTTCTCAGAGTAAGCCTCAAAAGAGACATGGATGGAATAATTTCAAAATTTGCTTTTGAAAGGATGCTGAGAGTTAAGGATAAAACAGAAGAGGTTGAGATGTATGTAAGCAAAACAAGCAATGGAGCTCTGATCTTCCTCAACAGTTCAGACGCTGAGTATACGGTAATTGCAATGTTTGGGAAAATTGACGATATGCTTATAAAGGCAGCTGCAAGCGGGAAGATTAATATAAAATAGTCCTCCCTGGCCTGCAGCATTAAGCCCTATTACTCCCAAGTTTCTGTAACCCCTTTATAAGTAATTTTACTGACCGTTCTTGTTGGAGATCCTGAAAGGACTTCAACAAGAATGTTTTCATTTGTGGCAGTGTTCTTAATGTCATTCACAACAAGTGAACAGGACCCAGAATATGGGATATATGTGTACTTTTTGCTTAATTCATTAATAATATGAGGATAGAAACTGATACCTCCTGGTATAATGTAACTGACAACCAGTCTCTGATTATCGTTTTCATACATTGAAGGGTTAAAATATCCGGTTCCCTTAATAGTGTATATATAACCTGCAGATGAGGCCAGTGACTCTACTCTCTTCCCCGATAACTCAGCTACAATATTGTTATTGCCGTTTATTCCCTCATCATCATAAGAGGTGACTTTCCATTTAAGTTCACCGATGCATTCAATACTAATGTGCATTCTTGGAATTGATGGATACTCATACATAAAGTCAGGAACAAGGACCTTCCATATTGACCCCTGAGTGTGAAGCGATTTATCATCCGGATATATATAGACAGGAGTGCCTGTAATATTCCATACACCTGTAACACTTCTTAGTTTATTACCTGGAAAGTATCTGTCTTCAAATTGATCTTTCATTTCCGGAGATGCAGTTATCCATAAGTCCAGCTTGAGTGCCAGATCTGCAGTGTAAAGGTTTTCGGCTAAAACATTAGATGTTGCATCCCAAATCAATTTTCCCGCCTCAGTCTTTCTTGGGATACGATCTCCATCATCAAGAATACAAGATTGGAATGATACCAGAAGGATCAGACTGAATAAAAAGGTTTTTATCCTCATCTCTGCCACCTCCTTTTATCAGGGGTAACCCTGAATCCGAATCCGGTGGTGAAAACCCCGAGAGTTCCTATTGTCTGAACCTCTGAAAACCAGAAAAATCGTTTACCTACAGAGATGCCAAATCCAGTCAGCTGAACAGATGGCCCCCATTCAATATAGGGTTCTGTTGCTCCTCCTGCATTTGTGCTGTAAGGATGCTTTATCATCATTCCAATACCAAGGCCTACAGATGAGTACATTCTAACCCACTCTCTGTTAAACCAGGCGAATCTCATTGTTGGCGTAAAGAAAATGCTGTTGGAGGTCTCCCTGCCAATTGCATTATTGGTTTCAGTTGAGTAAATATTACGGAAATTACCAACATAAGATAGTGTAGCACCCATCTCAAGCCATTTGGCAACTTTTACGCTGTGAGCCATGCTCAGGGCTCCGGTACTGTAGAGATTCCCTCTGTATGTCTGAAGATCATAATACTGATCAGATACAGATCTCGGAAAAAGGTCCCATTGCCAGTCAAAAAATTCAAAGTCGTAGGTTAGTGGAAGAAGTCCGTGGCTGAATCTTACTTCAGCTTCCGGCAGCTGCTTCTGGTAGTATTTGTTCCAGTTGCTTCTCTGCCCTTGCGCCTCAGTAACGGTCACCGCCGCCACCAGGCCAATTAACAGTAGTTTTCTGAACATTTGTTTAGATATTTCAATAGCTAAGGTAGATGATATTTTTTAAATATCCAGTATCCCCTCAGGTAAATCCAATGTGATTTTACCGTTTTCTAGATCCGCTTTAATTATTAAATCATCGTGGAGGGGCAGGAGTGACTCCCTTTCAGAGCCCGAAGTCTTAATGCCGATACAGGGATTGCCGGGATAATCATAGAATGTTGCAATTATTCCAATCAATGAATCCCCGGAGTCAAAAATATGCATACCAACCAGATCTCCACCGGAGAAGCTTCTCTTGCCTGATACACTTTTGGCTTTTGTCTCTTCCAGGTATACTATCTCTCCCTCAATCTCGGCCGCCAGTTCAAGAGAATTGATATTTCCCAGCTTTACAAAGGCTTTCTCTGCTCCTTTTGGCTCAATCTCATCAATAAAAAAAGGGACCGGAAGTCCATCAAAATAGATGAATACCGGTCTCTTTTTATTCAATTTGTTCTGCGTTCCGGGGGCAAACCTTATAAGCACGCCTCCGTCCGTTCCGAACGATTTGATAACCTTTGCTACAGGCAGCAACTTATTTGCTGACTTGTGCATTGAATTATGCTTCAGGTGTTTCTTCAACAGCAGGAGCTTCCTGAGCGCTCTCTGCTACAGCTTCTGCCTCAGCGTTAGCTTCAGCTTTAGCCTCTGCGGCAGCGGCCTCAGCAGCCTTGCGCTCATCTTCCTTTCTCTTTGCCAACTCAGCAGCTCTTGCCTCATTAACCTTAGCCTCTTCAGCAGCAGCAGCTTTCTTTGCATCGCGAGTACTTTGTGCAAGCTGAGATACTTTTCCTGAAACCTTGTTCTCTTTTTCGGCAGCCCAGGCGTTCCACTTCTGATCAGCGACCTCCTGAGTTAAAGCCCCCTTTTTAACACCTTCCTGAAGGTGTTTTTTTAGTAACACTCCTTTGTAAGAGAGAATTCTGCGGCAAGTATCAGTTGGCTGAGCACCATTGTAAAGCCATTTAAGAGCTCCATCTGTGTCCAGTTCAATTACTGCAGGATTAGAATTAGGATTGTATGTACCCAGTTTTGCGATATAACGACCATCGCGGGGTGCACGATTATCGGCTACAACGATGTGGAAGAATGCGAAATTCTTTTTACCGTGGCGAGCCAGGCGAATTTTAACAGCCATAATGCTTTGTTTATTAAGTTTTTAAATATTAACTTCCTTATCTTCCCGAGAAAAGGTCCGCAAATATACAACCTTTTTAGAGAACTGCAAACTTTGGCTATAAAGTAAATGTCGCTCCGGAAACCCGGAACGACATTACCCCTCTCTTAACCTAAAACCTAAACTATGAAAAAACTTCACTTTAAGATTTGCAAATCATGTGCCAAAAGTTCGTTTTCACTAACAAAAATGTTCAGGAAGATCATTTTTATTACAGAATCGTTAGCAGGGGCAGAGATATTAACTGAAGAGGACTTCCCAATCCAGATTTCTCTCTTTCCAAACTTAACATGGAATGGCATATCGCTCTTATTATGAATAAGATAGTCGCTATTTTTTCCGGTCGTTCCACTCTTACTAATTGTCAGGCAGGAGTTTACAAATTCAACGGCTAAGCCCCTTTTTGCAGCAATTATGTTATGAAAAAGCGCCAGAGTTCTTCCGGATTGTAATCCCTCCCTGATTCCTTCAATAGATCTCTCTTTTGCGAAAACTATAGTAAGAGGTCTCATAATTCCAAGTCTCTCCATTTGCCCCTTTTCTATACTGCCATGAGCATCTGAAGCTGCAATCATTGCCAGATTTTTATCCAGCGCCCATTTCATGCTTCTAGGATAGAACTCGGTATTGTTAAATACCTCTATTCCGTCAATTAGTCCCTCTTCCAAAACTTCTCTCTGGAAATCTCTTATGTATGTTGAGTCAACTGCCCATCCCGGATGATTCCAGATTATGTAAGCTCCCTGTGCTTTAGCTGCTCTTAATGCCTCTTTTGGGTCTTTAACATCAAGGGGATTTGAGTCTTTAAGAAATAGAGCGTTAAAATGTCCCATTGTGCTTTGTGTTCGGGTGATTTCAGAGCCCTTGATAAGAATAAGACCAACCTTATCTGCCGCCACCTTTGCAATTTCATATGAGGTGTTGTGGTCATTATTTGTATATTTTCTGTATGGCCTGTACTCAATATGGTCAGTAATAGCAATTGCATCAAGACCCTCTGTCCACGCTTCGCTTACCCTGATATCCGGCCATACCAGCCCGTCTGAAAATATAGTATGTGTATGAAAATCGCAAAGCATAACTTCATACTCTCCAATTTTTGGAAAGGATGGTCTGCTCCTCTCCATAACACCGTAAGATGGGTAGTAAACCTTATTGACATTTAGCGATGTCTTTTGAGGAGTGTTCTGGGAGTACCCTGATTGTGCAGTAAGTACAGCCAGCAGAATTGCAAATGGTAATATTTTCTTCATTTCTTTAATTTTTCAAGATCTTCAAATGAGATATTAAGTAATCCCATACCCTCCCTGTTGGCAAAATTATAGTGCCACCACTCGTGATCATATTGTGTAAATCCGAATTTCTCCATAACTGAGAGAAGTTTGCTCCTGTTGGCAAGGATAGTGCTATCCTGTGGAATAAAGGAGTGTGAAGCAGCCTCTGAGAACTCATCAAATGGGGTAGGCATCTGTAACTCCTCTCCTGTTGATAGGTTAACCAGGGTAAGGTCAACTGCGCAACCTCTGTTGTGTATTGATCCTTTCCACGGGGCAGCTACAAATGTTGTATCCGGATATACTTCGTAGAAATAGAGAGTAGCAGAATAGGGCCTGTAGGCATCGTAAATCTTAATGCCAAGGCCTTCTTTACCAAGCTCCTCCTGTATTCTGAGGAGTGAATCGGCAACAGCTTTTCTCAGATATGCTTTAGGTGCAGAGTATATTTTGGTGCCTGTAAAGTTATTTGTGTCAGCATAACGAATATCAAGGATAAGATTGGGAATGATATCCTCCAGGTCTGTGAGCATATTGGCGCTGTCTGCCTCAATGCTGGCCAGGTATTCTTCAGTTGTTGAAATAAGATCAAGCCCATAGGGATTTGGATCTTTGCCGGATTGGCACGCCGTAAAAAAGAGGCTCACCGCCAGGGAGGCGATGAGCACAACTCTTTGAACGGCAAATTTAAAAGATTTTGCGTTCATTTTTTTACTATTGTAATGGGGTTACTACTTCAATTAGTTCAGGTAGATCCATACCAATTCTCTTCAGATGTTCAATTGTAGGTACTCCGTTTTTGTTCCATCCTCTGCGATGGTATACTGCATCCAGAAGGCTTTCATATTGGCTTTCCCTGTATTCTCTGTGGATCTTCATCTTCTCCTGAAGGGTCATTTTGAGAGGATCAAGTCCCATTTTGTCAATTAGTTGCTTGTCATACCTCTCCTGACGGCTCAGATACTCCTCCTCGGTCACAGGCCCTGCTGCCCTGTAGGGTTGTTTATCAAACTCCCTTGTGCCAAATCCCAGGCGGATATTGAATATCTTCTGGAAGTTGTAAACCCGCTCAGACATTCTGATCATCTCCTCCTTGTCAAACTCTCTGCCTGTAACAGCTTTGAAAATTGTTACATAGTTGTCCACATGCTCAGGTACCTTGTTTGGTTCCGGCTGTTCTGCATTATCTGCAGGCTCCACATCGTTCCAGCAGAGTTTGCAGAATCCTGCCAGACCAAACCAGGTCCGGAAATATGGGAAATAGTGAAGTGCCTCAGCCTTGTTTTCAAAGGTAGGAATCATATTATTTACCATATCCATAAATATCAGCCAGGCCTCGTCGTGCTGAGGCCCTTTGTTGGTCATTGCATAACCGCCCTGCTGGGCAAGGGACTCTTTTGAAAGATACATTGAGTACTCAAGACCCTTGTTTTCCATTCCTATGTCTTCTAGAAACTGCCTCTCTCCCCATCCATTGTCAGCAAAAATTTTCTTGAGCCTCATAACACCAAGGCCGGCTGTTACGCCGAATCCCTCGCCTCGTGCCATTTGGTGGAGCAGTTCAAGAGAGGCATCGGCATTACCCCAGGAGAGATCTACTCCCCCTGTTCTCTCTGTATTCAAAATCCCGTTATCCCAGCACTCCATAAGGAATCCAACAATGTTTCCCCAGGTTATTGTGCAGACTCCGTATGTGTCGCAGTAGAAATTCTGTTCAATAATGTCCCGTGGATCAAAAACTGCTATATTAGATCCCAGGGCGGCAGCATTCTCGTATTCCGGCCCGTCAACTATTACTTTGCTTCCCTTGTATGGACCTGTCCTAAGTTCAAAATCATCCACCCCTTTTGCACAAGACATATTGCAACCTATCCAGCATCCGTCCGGAACACCCTGAGTGAAGAATTTTTTCCAAACTTCAAGATCAATTTTAGGGCAATCTTTGTGATCTCCGTATTTGAAATTCATAACAGGCAGGATGTCGTATTTTTCAAGGACTCCCATTAGGTGTGCGGTTCCTACCTGACGCATCTGACACTGGATATCATCAAGATCACGCATCTCTTTGTTAAACCTTTTCCCTCTCTCCATAATAGCAGGAAGATCAACTACATTGTTGAAATTACCGGTCACTTTTGGGATTTTTGCAACAATTGCTCTAACCCCCTTATGTCGCATAAGGGTTCCTATACCACCTCTGCCAGCCTGCTTTAGCCTGACTTTACCCCTTTTTACATCCCAGAATGTGAAATTGAGCATTCCGATCAAAGAGTGCTCTGCTGCTTTACCGGAAGCAACAACAGAGACATTGATCTTGTCCTTTTCGTTATCGGCGAACATCTCCATAAGCTCCTCTCCAAGAAGGTGAGAGTCATAGCTTAATTGTTGAGGAGTCTCAAAAATCTCCACAATATGATCTACTCCGTTTATGAATACAATCACATCTTTTGGAGAGTTACCCTGAATCTCCAGAGCATCAAATCCAGCAATTTTCAGGTGTGGCCCAAAGTGCCCTCCTACATTGCTGTCAATAATTTTTTCAGTCTGAGGAGATATCGCAACAACAATTGATTTGCCTGACCCGGAGTATTGGGTTATACCTGAGCATGGCCCTCCTGAAATAACGATTTCATTTTCGGGATCCTGCCATTTAGTTGTTGGTTTTACGGCATCCCAGAGCATTCTGAGTCCGTAGCCTTTTCCTCCGATAAATTTCTCTCTGGTCTCGGGTGAGACCTTGCGAGTTTCCATTTTTCCTGTCTCTACATTCACATACAGACTCTGGTCACTATAGCCCCGCTCCATTGGCTTCCAGGTGTATGGAAAGGAGGCAGTGATCTTTCTTCCGGATTTGATCTCCTGATAGTTCATCCTATATTTTTTTAGGTTTTTAATTTTTTGTAAATTTACGAAAAATCGCAATCCTGACAACCCCTTTTTATGCCAACCTTTAACCAAATCAGAGCGTTTTTGTCACAAAAAACAATAGGAATAGCCGGAGCCGGTGGGCTCGGATCAAATTGTGCTGAGTCTCTCTTAAGATGTGGTGCAGGAAAATTGATAGTTGCAGACTATGACAGGGTATCTGATTCAAACCTCAACAGACAATTTTATTTCCACGATCAGATAGGTGAGAAGAAGGTAGATGCTCTCAGGGATAATTTACTAAGAATTAGCCCTTTTGCCTCACTTCAGATGCATTTTTCAAGAGTCACACCAGATAATATAATGCTTCTCTTCTCTACATGTGATGTTGTTGTAGAGGCATTTGACGAGGCATCAGAAAAGAATATGATTATTGAGGAGATGTCGGCTCAGTTACCCCAAATACCTGTTGTTGCTGCTTCCGGTCTGGCCGGTTGGGGTAATTCGGATAAGCTGAGAGTCACAAGAAGCGGAAATCTTTATATATGTGGTGATGAGACAAGTGAAGTCTCTGATGAGTTACCGCCTCTGTCACCAAAAGTGAAAATTGTTTCAAATCTTCAGGCAGATTTAGTGCTTGAAATATTGTTAAGAGATTGGTATGAAAATTAAATTGAATAACAGGGAGGAGGAGTTTGCAGGGGATAAATTATCAGTAGAGGAGATTATCGCCGTAAAGTCATATGTATTTAAAATGCTTGTTGTTAGGCTTAATGATCACCTTGTAAAAAAAGATATGTATTCATCAACATTTGTTAAAGATGGTGATGATTTAAAGGTGATTCACCTGGTAAGTGGTGGTTAATTAAGCTTCTGGGAGAGCCCTGATCTGTTTATTATTTCAAACTGCTGTCTTACTGATTCTTCATGAACAGCCTCCAGTATTTGCTTTACAAAATCTTCATCAAGTTCAAGACCCAGAGCCTGTGCGATTCTGCTTGTTACCATTTTGTCGTACCTTACAGGTTGAAGAACCTGCATATTGTTCTGCATCTTGTATCTGCCAATCTCTCTTGCTACAGACATCCTTTTTGATAGAATGTTAAGAAGCCTGTCGTCCAGTTCATCAATCTCTCTTCTTAAATCAGCAAGATATTCAGATGATTCGCTGGTGTCTCTTATTACAATAAGTTTAAGAATTCTTTCCAGCAGTTCAGGAGTTATCTGCTGCTCCTTATCACTTAGTGCCTGCGAGGGATTAATGTGTGTCTCAATCATGAGCCCGTCAAATCCCAGATCCATGGCCTGCTGAGAAATTGGGTATATAAGATTTTGCTTTCCCCCGATATGACTTGGATCGCATAAAATTGTAACAGATGGGAGCCTTCTTTTTAGCTCAATCGGGATGTGCCACTGAGGTTGATTTCTAAAGAGCCCCTTTTCATATGCTCCAAATCCTCTGTGAACAAAAGCTATATTATCTGTGCCGCAGGCAATGAGCCTTTCGGCAGCCCCAATCCAAAGCTCAATATCAGGATTGATTGGATTTTTAACTAATACGGGAGTACCGGATCCGCCTGCTGCCTCGGCAATCTCCTGTACTGCAAAAGGATTTGCTGTAGTCCTGGCTCCAATCCACAAAATGTCAACTCCTGCTTTTAGCGCATCTTCAACATGCCTTGAGTTTGCAACTTCTGTGGTTGTTTTTAATCCGGTCTCCTCTTTGACGATTTTTAACCACTCAAGGCCTGCAGAGCCAACACCCTCAAAACCCCCGGGTTTGGTCCTCGGCTTCCATATTCCTGCTCTGAAAACCTCTACGCCCTGAGATGCCAGCAGACGGGCTGTGCCAATCATCTGATCCTCGCTCTCGGCACTGCAGGGCCCGGCAATTACAAAGGGCCTTCTAATCTCTTTTCCTTCAAAGCGAAATGAGTTAATTTCCATTTTTATTCTGTTCGCAAAACCTGTGCAAGTTAGCAGTTTTTTATATCTTTGTGAAAACTTAAAATATGAGAGAAAGATCACTTCTTGTGCTGCTGGCACTTTTTTTATCACTTACGAGTTGCAAATATTTGCATATTGATGGATATTCAGGATCCACACTTATTTGGGAATCAGGAGCAAATAATTATTTTAATACAGAATCTCCTTCTGATTTAAAAACTGTAAACGAGATTCTTATTACCGGAGAGACAGATGGAGATCAGAAAGTCTTGCTTGAAAAATTACCCTGGCACTCTGTAACTGTCAGAGAAGTTATAATGGAGAGTGATTCTGCTAAATTTCTGGGTGCATTCAGGTACGATGGGGTTGCTCTTTGCGACATATTAAGCTCTGTTAAGATTGATAAACTTTCTAAAGAGGATTTTTACCCTCCTGTTGATCTTTATGTTGAAGTTTGGAATGATGCCGGTGAATTTGCTGTTTTCAGCTGGGGAGAGATAATCTACTCTGCAGATGTTTATAACATAATAATAGCTAAAGCTGCAACAAGAGTTGTACCTAGCAAGACAGATGAAAAATGGGAAATACCGTCCGGGAGTAAATTAGTGGTGGGAACCGATCTTTTTGCCGAGAGGGGGATTCTTAATCCATCAAAAATTGTAATTAAATCTCTTAAGGGTGACTTTAAAGTAAACAGAGACCCGGAAATATTCTACTCAAACAAACTTGATGTTTTAAAAGGAGGAGAGTTGATAGCATCCTTTAACTCAATTCCGGAAAATCTTCCAAAACTTGACAGAAGAACAATTTACTATGGCCACGGAATGGGATACAAGGGGGTAAGAACATTTTCCGGGGTAAGGGCTGATGGTTTATTAAGAGGTATCCTCCCTATGGACAAAAGGAGTTTAAGAGAGGGTCTTATTTGTATAGAGGCAGTTGACGGGTACAGGGCATCCTTCTCTCTCTCGGAACTTATTAACAGAGTTGACGGAATGGAGCCTCTGATTATGTTTGGAGATGGAGCCGAGAAGGGACGTGAAACCTTCTCTCTCTATGCCGATAATGATATGTTTGCAGACAGGTCTATTAAAGGAATAAGTAAAATAACGCTATACTAAAATGGCAGGAAACAGAGGAGCCAAATACTATGATATATTCCTGGATTACAGGTTGTGGCTTACAAAAAGGGGAAGCGGAGAGGTGCTCGGACACGAACATTTTCTTATCCTTCAGAAGATTGAAGAGGGGGAATCTCTCCACTATGCAGCAGATAGTCTTGGTATAAGCTATAGAAAAGTCTGGGACAGAATCAGAGATTCTGAAACAGAACTGGGATTTCATTTAATTGAAACCTACAGAGGTGGAAAAGATGGGGGAGGGACTAAGCTCTCTCCGGATGGAAAAAGATTACTTGATTCATATCTCAAGTTAAGAGGTGATATTGATACTCTTATTAAGGGGAGAGTAAAGGAGTTTTTTCATACAGTAAATATGCTCCCCTTGATTCTTCTGATGCTGATATTAACCCTCTCATGTACAGGCAGAGGCTCAGACAACCGGGAGGGTTTAAACGGAGAGCTGGTTATTTTTCATGCCGGTTCTCTCTCTATGCCCTTTAAGGCAATTGCAGACAGTTTTGTTAAACTTAATCCGGGTGTAAAGATTTTAGCCGAGGCATCCGGAAGCATAGATGCCGCCAGAAAGATTACAGAACTGGGAAGAGATTGCGATATAATGGCTTCTGCAGATTACAATGTAATTGATAAACTTCTCATCCCGGGGTTTGCCTCTGAGAATATTAAGTTTGCTGCAAATGAGATGGCTATTGTATTTAACGAAAAATCAAGGTATTCATCTGAAATTACAAAAGAGAACTGGAAAGAAATTCTCATGAGGAAAGATGTAATTTTTGGAAGATCTGACCCTAACTCTGATCCCTGTGGTTACAGGACTCTTCTTGTTTGGCAACTGGCCGGAGCGGATATGAAGACAATGATTATCAAGGATGCAAGATATATAAGACCAAAGGAGGTTGATCTTCTTGCTCTGCTTGATGTTAATGCTTTGGATTATATTTTTTTGTATAAATCTGTAGCCGTTCAGCATGGATTAAAATATACAGAGCTAAGTGATTCTGTTAATTTATCAGATCCCTTACTGAATGACTGGTATGCTAAAGCAGTTGTAAAAGTAAGAGGCTCCTCTCCTGAAGATACAATAGCGATTAACGGAGAGGCCATGATATATGGTCTCACCATTCTAAAGGATGCCCCAAATAAAAAAATTGCAGAGGCATTTGTTGATTTCCTCCTCTCTGATAGGGGGGGAAGAAAGATACTCTCTCAAATGGGACAATCATCAGTATACTAATAACTAACAAAATATTTATGAAATTCAGATTTTTAGGATTAGCCCTGCTTTTTATGGCAGGCCCTCTTACGCATATTAATGCTCAGGAGGGCGACACAGCAAAAATTTATAACCTTAAAGATGTTGTTGTAAGTGCAACAAAGACAGGAAGAGAGATACTGCAGACTCCTGTGAGAATCTCAAATATTCCCATCCAGAGCATTAAATCTGCCCCTGTACTTAATGCGGATGATATTCTTAAAGGTGTTTCAGGAATTGTTGTAACCAGGAATATGGGAATATTCGATAAACATTCATCTGTCTCTGCAAGAGGAGTTGGTAAGGAACAGGCAAGAACATTAATTCTTATTGATGGGGTTCCTATCAACAAACTCTCAACAGGCAGCGCAAATTTCGGGATGATAAATCAGTCTCTTTTACAGAGTGTTGAGGTTGTTAAGGGGCCTAATTCAAATATTTTTGGAGGCAATGCAATGGGTGGCTCGGTGAATTATATCACAAGGGATATTAACGATGGTCTCAGAGCAAATATTCAGACTGATTATGGTTCATTTAACACAATTGGTACAAGGGCCTTCTCCTCATACGGAAAGGGTGGCTTTTTTGCGGGTGTAAGCGGATTTTTAAGAAAAAGTGATGGTTACAACCCTGCAACCGAAATAGATTCTGCTACTATTAATATGTCTCTGGATGAAAAAAATGGTGGAATAATACTGGGATATGGTAATAAAAAATTTGGTGTTATAAAGGCAGAGTTCAACTTTACAGATGCACTCAGGGGAAAGGGTGAGAGGATGTATGCATCAAATGGTATAGTAGATGGTTATAACCACTATGTAAACAGAAACTATAAATTATCATGGAACAGCTCTGCAGGAAATTCTTCATTTAATGTAACAGGTTATATTTCAACTGAAGATTATTCAGAGATAAAATGGAAAGGATCAGATATATATGATGTTATTGTAGACAGAAGTGACTATGGGGCCTGGGCATCATACAGTTATTCAGGATTAAAAAACAATACCTTTTCTGCGGGACTGGAGTTCAAGGGAGGTGCTGTAGATGGAAGGGATGTATACAGAACTTCAACGGACAGAGTTATAAACGGAGGCAAAAGTAATTCTCTGGCTCTTTTTATTCAGGATGAAATATCTCTGGCAGATGGGAGATTGCTTATCCTGCCATCACTCAGAGGGGAGAGAGTATGGATTAGTGAAGGAGGTTTCCGGATTGAAGGAGGAACATCAATCACTAACTTTCTGAAACCATACACCGGAGATCTAGACAATTCAGTCTGGAACTCTATCAGCCCAAAACTTGCCGCAAGGTGGCTGATGGGAGGGGGAAGCCGGGTATATGCATCGGCCTCTAGGGGATTCAGACCGGGCTCCCTCGAAGATATGACAAGAACAGGCTCAATAAGTGGCGGAGTCATTCTTGCAAATACATCATTAAGACCTGAATTTATAAATACATACGAGGCTGGAGGTGACTTTAAACTTGCGGATGGACTTCATATCTCTCCATCTCTCTACTACTCTTTGGGTACTGATTTTCACTATGCAGTCAATACAGGTCAGACTATAAGGATAGGTAACAAAAACAGACCTCTGATGAGTATGCAGAATGTGGGAAAAGTTGAGATTATGGGTGGTGAGGCCGATGTTAACTACTCGCCTGTTGCCGGGTTGGATTTATCTGCTAACTATACATACACTCATTCAAAAATTGTTGAGTACAGTGTAAATGAGCAAGCCGGTAATACAGATATTACCGGAAAGTATCTCACATATACCCCGGAGCACATGGTTAACGGAGCGTTAACATGGAGGAACAGGTACTTGAATATTAACATTATGTATCGCCATATGAGCAGCCAGTATATGAACTCTCTTAACCTCCCGGATGATGAGAGGGGAGTAAATAATATTCCTGCACTGGACTTCGTTGATGCTAAAGTGTGGAGAGGATTGGGAAGTCACCTTGTTCTCAGTGCAGGTGCAACAAATCTATTTAACAAAAGATATGTTGACTCGTCAGGAATGAACTCAATTGGGAGATTTCTCTTTTTACAACTGACTGTTAATATTTAAAATTCAGGAGTATATATTAGCTCATCAAGAGATCTTTTGGGTACATGATGGACACCCTCTGCATCTCTCCAGTATTTGATATCTCCTGCCTTAACATCGTCAATTACAACAACCTCTTTAGGCTTTCCAAGCGCTATTACCAGTATAGGTGTAAGATAGCCGGGAAGTCTGAGGAGGTTTATTAATTCCTGCTTTTTAAATGTTGCAATCATACAGCCTCCAAATCCAAGCTCTACAGCCTGAAGCAAAATGCTTTGAGCAAATATGCCATTATCACATGAATATGCAGGAGCAACAGAGGTGTCATGAAGAAGGATAATATAAGCAGATGGTCTCTCTCCCTCAACAGGTCCCTCCCAATCTTTAAGATACCCGGCCCAGCCCAGATTTGGAAAAATTTCTGAGTTTTTCTCCTGGTCATTACAAATATAAAATTTGATAGGCTGGATATTCCTTGATGATGGAGACAGCCTTGCTGCCTCTACCATCATCTTTAATTGCTCCTCAGATATCTCCTCACTCTGGAAGAACCTCCGGTAACTTCTGTTTTGTCTGAATGGTATCATGTTAATGTTAATTAGTTTCTCGATTTTATTCAAATAGATTAAGTGAGAGCCTGGGTGCCTTTTTAAGTCTTGGATGCTCAATCTCCTCTGTAACTTCGTGTGCCCAGATAATGTCTGATGGTATATAAATGGCACTTCCGCCTATTTCAAGCACCGGAAGTATATCGGACTTAAAGGAGTTTCCAACCATCAGAAAGTTCTCCGGCTGCACTGAGTGTTTTTTTACAATTTTTATGTAACTCTCTCTTTTTTTCTCACTCATGATTTCAATGGAAGAGAAATATTTATCAATGCCGGACCTCTCGATTTTTGACTCCTGTTCTTTAAGATCACCTTTTGTTGCCAGTATAAGAGGATATTTATGAGAGAGTTGAGAGAGGACCTCTTCAACCTCAGGCAGTAGCTCAATGGGTTTTCCTATAGTCTCTTTCCCTATCTCAATAAGTTCCAGTATCTCTTTGTTGCTTATTGTTCCATTGCTTATCTCTATTCCTGTTTCTATAAGAGAGATTATAAAGGGTTTTGAGCCATACCCCAGAAGAGGAAGGTTCATCTTTTCTCTCTTTAACAGTAAACTATTTGCTCTCTCCTCATCAGTAAATCTCTTCATCATTTCACAGAAACGGATCTCCGCATTTCTGTAGTGATACTCATTCATCCACAGAGTATCATCGGCATCAAAGGCTATAAGTTTTATCTCTTCCATATATTTACGAGGTGCAAATATAAAAAAAGCCCGGGCTAAACCGGGCTTTTATATTCATAAGTTGAAAAGTTTATTTAGCGACCCTCTCCAACCATTTAACCATCGAGAGCATTACCAGCATTGACAGCGCGCAAGCAACTGCAAATACCATCCAGCAAGCCCATAGTGGAACAAGTGTATAGAGAAGACCACCAATAAATAACAACAAGTTACCTATAGCTGTAGCTGCAAGCCAAGCTCCCTGCATTAAACCCTGAAGGTGAGGAGGGGCCACTTTTGATACAAATGAGAGCCCAAGTGGAGAGATGAATAATTCAGCAACAGTAAGGATAAAATACATTCCAATCATCACCCAAGGGGTAAGTTTCATCATATCCAGATCTCCGGAAGCCATAGATGACAAAGCCGATTTATCAGGAAGTGCCATTGAAACCACCAGTAGGAAAATGTAAGCAATTGCAGCAATACCCATACCTATTGCAATCTTTCTAGGTGTTGAAGGCTCGTTTCCTTTTCTCCTCATAGTTCCAAAGAACCACATAATAATTGGAGTAAGAAGAACTACAAAGAACGGATTAACAGCCTGGAATATCTCGGCCCCCTTAATAGATGTGAAACCTAAATCAATATTGATAACATCAAGATTGATGTAGTCTCTTGCAAAGTATGTAAGAGAGTAACCATTTTGGTGGAATGAGAACCAGAAAAATATAACAACTCCAAACACAGCAAACAGAGCATAAATTCTTT
>VSSQ01000168.1_pt1 | contig 42693 bp, 45 predicted proteins | sample 4763081 | NCBI WGS metagenome assembly VSSQ01 (sample SAMN12137344, study PRJNA551015) | bioreactor metagenome | isolation source: SDC9 anaerobic chlorinated ethene degrading culture | place: USA: Knoxville, Tennesee | collected 2015-01-01
GCGGTGCGGATGATGTCGAGGATCTCGCGCGCCGCGGCCGGGATGTTGGTGCCAGGCCCGAAGATCGCCTTCACGCCGGCGGCCTTGAGGAAATCATAGTCCTGCTGCGGGATCACGCCGCCGCAGATCACGATGATGTCCTCGGCGCCCTTCTCCTTCAGCGCCTCGATCAGCTTCGGCGCGAGGGTCTTGTGGCCCGCGGCCTGCGACGAGATGCCGACGACATGCACGTCGTTGTCGATCGCGTCCTGCGCCGCCTCTTCCGGGGTCTGGAACAGCGGCCCGACGTCGACGTCGAAGCCGATGTCGGCAAAGGCCGTGGCGATCACCTTGGCGCCGCGGTCATGCCCGTCCTGACCCATCTTCACCACCAGCATGCGCGGACGGCGGCCTTCCTCCTCGGCGAATTTCTCGACGTCCTTCTGGATCTGCTCGAAGCCCGCGTCCCCCTCGTAGGCCGCGCCATAGACGCCGGCGAGCGTCTTCACCTCGGCCCGATGCCGGCCGAACACCTCTTCCATCGCCATCGAGATCTCTCCCACCGAGGCGCGCGCCCGCGCCGCATCCACCGCGGCTTCCAAAAGGTTGCCGCCTTCCTTCGCACGCCGGGTGATCTCGGCCAGCGCCGCCTGGCAGGCCGCCTCGTCCCGCGTCGCGCGCATCTTCGTCAGCCGCGCGATCTGCGCCTCGCGGACCTTGACGTTGTCGATGTCGAGAATGTCGATCGGCTCTTCCTTGGCGAGACGATACTTGTTCACGCCGACGATCACCTCTTCGCCGCGGTCGATCATCGCCTGGCGCCGCGCCGCGGTTTCCTCGATCTTCAGCTTCGGCATGCCCGAGGCCACGGCCTTGGTCATACCGCCCATCGCCTCGACTTCCTCGATCAGCTTCCAGGCCTCATCGACGAGCTGCGCCGTCAGGCTCTCGACGTAATACGAGCCCGCGAGCGGATCGACGACATGGGTGATGCCGGTCTCTTCTTGCAAGATCAGCTGGGTGTTGCGCGCGATCCGGGCCGAGAATTCGGTCGGCAGCGCGATCGCCTCGTCAAGCGCATTGGTGTGCAGCGATTGCGTGCCGCCAAGCGCCGCCGCCATCGCCTCATAGGCGGTGCGCACGACGTTGTTGTAGGGGTCCTGTTCCTGCAAGCTCACGCCCGAGGTCTGGCAGTGGGTGCGCAGCATCGACGAGCCCGGCTTCTTCGGGTTGAACTCGGCCATCACGCGCGACCAGAGCAGACGCGCGGCGCGCAGCTTCGCGACTTCCATAAAGAAGTTCATGCCGATCGCGAAGAAGAACGACAGACGGCCGGCGAAGGCGTCGACGTCCATGCCACGGGCAAGCGCGGTGCGGACATATTCGCGGCCGTCGGCGATGGTGAAGGCCAGCTCCTGCACCAGGTTCGCGCCGGCTTCCTGCATGTGGTAGCCCGAGATCGAGATCGAGTTGAACTTCGGCATCTCGTTCGAGGTGTATTCGATGATGTCCGCAATGATCCGCATCGAGGGTTCGGGCGGATAGATATAGGTGTTGCGGACCATGAACTCCTTGAGGATATCGTTCTGGATCGTGCCCGAGAGCTTCTCGCGCGGCACGCCCTGCTCCTCGCCGGTGACGATGAAGTTCGCCAGCACCGGAATGACGGCGCCGTTCATCGTCATCGAGACCGAGACCTTCTCGAGCGGGATGCCGTCGAACAGGATCTTCATGTCCTCGACACTGTCGATCGCGACGCCCGCCTTGCCGACATCGCCGACGACGCGCGGGTGATCGCTGTCATAGCCGCGGTGGGTCGCCAGGTCGAAGGCGACCGAGACGCCCTGCTGGCCTGCGGCCAGCGCCTTGCGGTAGAAGGCGTTACTCTCCTCGGCGGTCGAGAAGCCCGCATATTGCCGGATCGTCCAGGGACGGCCGGCATACATCGTGGCGCGCACGCCGCGGGTGAAGGGCGAGAAGCCCGGCAGGGTGCCCAGATGCGGCAGCTCTGCGGTGTCCTCCTCGGTGTAGAGGGGCTTCACCTCGATCCCTTCGAGCGTGTTCCAGGTCAGGCTGTCGAGCGGCCGGTCCTTGAGCTCCTTCTGGGCAAGTTTCGCCCAATCCTCTTTCGTGTTCGTCATCGAACGATCCCTTCTCTCAGCACCGCCCGGCCGGGGCCGGGTGGCGTCCCTTCAACCCTGCAGCCGCGGCGACGCCTTGCGCCGCGGTTACGCTCCTCACCCCGGGCCGCCGTCAGCGGGCGGCCGGAAAATCCCGCGCTGCCGGTGCCGGGCCATGGCCCCCGCGCCGCGCAGCCCCTATAGTCTCCCCAAGGAGGCCCCGCATGAGACCCCGGATGAGACCCTTCTGCCTTGTGGCAGCAGCATCTTTCGCACTGATGACAGCGCTCGCCCCGGCCGGTGCCGAAGCCCCCATCGCGGCTCCCGTCTTCGCCCCGGTGCCCGGGGCCGAAGCCGATCTTGCCACGTATGTCTGGGAAAAGCGCCCCGTCGTTGTCTTTGCCGACAGCGCGGCGGACCCGGCCTTCGCCGAGCAGATGGCGGCGATTGCCGAGCGCTGGCCGGATCTGGCTGCGCGCGACGTCGTCGTCATCGCCGACACCACCCCCGAACCGATGAGCGCCTTGCGCCGCAAGCTGCGGCCGCGCGGCTTCTCGCTCGTGCTGATCGAGAAGGACGGCACCATCGCGGCCCGCAAGCCCCTGCCCTGGAGCGGGCGCGAGATCATCGGCGCGATCGACAAGATGCCGATCCGGCGCGAGGAGATCCGGCGCGGCGCCGGCAGCGGCGGAACCACGGGATACTGACCCGAAAACAACACCGGGGGCCTTGCGGCCCCGCGGCAGGTCGGAATGCATGCGCCGGCGGCCGCCGGGGCGGCGGGGCACTCGGCCCCCCTCCTCCGCGACGACCGCCGTTGCATCATTCGAACTCCATGATGATGTCGTCGACCTTGAGCGAGGCGCCCGGCGCCGCGTTGATCTTCTTCACCACGCCGGCACGCTCGGCCTTGAGGATGTTTTCCATCTTCATCGCCTCGACGGTGGCCAGCGCCTGGCCCTCCTGCACCTCCTCGCCTTCGGCGACCGAGATCTTCACGATCAGGCCGGGCATCGGGCAGAGCAGGTACTTCGAGGTGTCCGGCGGCAGCTTCTCGGGCATCAGCTGAGCCAGTTCGTGGGCGCGCGGGGTGCGGATGTGCACCTTCAGATCCGCGCCCCGCACGCGCACGCGGAAGCCCATCGGGATCAGGCCGATCTTCAGCACCAGCGGGTGACCGCCGACATCGAGCGTCGCGAGCGAATGGCCCGGCACCCAGTCCGAGGTGACGCGCTTGTGGCCGCCGTCATCCTCGAAGGTGATGGTCGAGCCCTCGTGGTCGGCCGCAACGTTCAGATGGTATTCGCGGCCTTGCAGCGTCACCACCCATTCGTCGCCCACCATGCGCTCGTGATTGCCGAGCGTGCCCGAGATCCGCGACTGCCGGATCTCGGTGACGCGGTTCATCGCCGCGACGGCGGCCGCCACGTTGCGCAGCGTCTCTTCGTCGAGCTCGACGCCGTGGAAGCCTTCCGGGTATTCCTCGGCGATGAAGGCGGTGGTGATGTTGCCCTTGATGAAGCGGTCATGGTCCATCACCGCCGCGACGAAGGGCAGGTTGTGACCGATGCCCTCGACCTCGAAGGTGTCGAGCGCGAGCCGCATCTCCTCGATCGCCTCGAGGCGCGTCGGCGCCCAGGTGCAGAGCTTGGCGATCATCGGGTCGTAATACATCGAGATCTCGCCGCCCTCGAACACCCCGGTGTCGTTGCGCACGATGCCACCGCGCGGCGTCGGGCCTTCGACCGGCGGGCGGTACTTGGTCAGCCGGCCGATCGACGGCAGGAACTTGCGATAGGGGTCTTCGGCATAGAGCCGGCTTTCGATCGCCCAGCCGTTGATCTTCAGATCCGCCTGCTTGAACGGCAGCTCGCGGCCATAGGCGACGTTGATCATCTGCTCGACCAGGTCGACGCCGGTGATCAGTTCGGTGACCGGATGTTCCACCTGCAGGCGGGTGTTCATCTCGAGGAAGTAGAAGTTCTTGTTCCCGTCGACGATGAATTCCACGGTGCCGGCCGAGGTGTAGCCCACGGCCTTCGACAGCGCGACGGCCTGCTCGCCCATCGCCTTGCGCGTCGCCGGGTCGAGGAAAGGCGAGGGCGCCTCTTCGATGACCTTCTGGTTGCGGCGCTGGATCGAGCATTCGCGCTCGTGCAGATAGACGCAGTTGCCGTGCTTGTCGCCGAGCACCTGGATCTCGATGTGGCGCGGCTGGGTCACGAACTTCTCGATGAAGATGCGGTCGTCGCCGAAGCTCGACGCGGCCTCGTTCTTCGAGCTTTCAAAGCCTTCGCGGGCTTCCTGCTCGTTCCAGGCGATGCGCATGCCCTTGCCGCCGCCGCCGGCCGAAGCCTTGATCATCACCGGATAGCCGATCTCGTTCGAGATCTTCACCGCTTCCTCGGCGTCGGCGATCAGCCCCATGTAGCCCGGAACCGTCGAGACGCCCGCTTCCTTGGCCAGCTTCTTCGAGGTGATCTTGTCGCCCATCGCCTCGATCGCGGTCGACGGCGGCCCGATGAAGACGACGCCTTCCTTCTCCAGCGCCTCGGCGAACTTCATGTTCTCGGACAGGAAGCCGTAGCCCGGATGCACCGCCTCGGCGCCGGTCTTGCGGATCGCGTCCATGATCTTGTCGATCACGATATAGGACTGGTTCGCCGGCGACGGGCCGATATGCACCGCCTCGTCAGCCATCTTCACGTGCAGCGCGTTCGCATCGGCGTCGGAATAGACGGCGACCGTCTTGATCCCCATCTTGCGCGCCGTCTTGATCACGCGGCAGGCGATCTCGCCGCGGTTTGCGATCAGGATTTTCTTGAACATGTCAGTCCCTTCCCTCCAGGCGCGGGATATCGTTCCGCGCCTTCTCAACATGATTGGTGATGTGATCCCCGAGAACGCACAATGCCACCGGGGGCTGTCCCCCGGTGGCATTGCAGGTCGGATGGCGTCGAGCGGCCGCGCCGAGGCGGGCCGTCAGAACGGTCTCAGTAGCCGCGCTTGTTGCACAGGCCCACGTCGTCGCACAGCGCACCGCCGGCCGCGCCGAGCGCCGCACCGGTGATGACTTTGTTGTCGGTCGCATCGGCGACGATGGCGCCCGCCGCGGCGCCGGCAAGGGCGCGCTGGCCGTCGGTTTCCATGCAGCCGGCCAGAGCGGCACCAGCGAGCAGGGCGAGAAGAATCGGGGATTTGCGCATGTCGGAACACTGCCTCCGTCAGGGGTTGTTATTGCGACGGAACCTAACGCAAGCCCGAGGGAAGAAAAGTGCGATTCGCACCCCCTCCCCCCGCCATCGGCAAGCCGCCGCCGACGCATCACGCGATCGACAAGGCCGCGCCGACCGGCATCGGAATGCGGCTGCGGTCCGGCCGCGAGGCCGAACCGCGACGTCAGGGAAGGGGTAGGGACGTGAGACCGGCAGCCCGACTGGAACCAGGCCCCGGCCATGGCATCAGACTGCGCCGCCCGCCCGGCTTTGGCAAAGCCATTCCGCCCGGCGAAACGCCGGTCGGCGGCAAGCTGCCCATCGCGCGGGAGGATCGGCGTGCTCATGCCCAGTCGTCCTCCGCATCATCATCCCAGCTAAAGGCCTCGGGATCCGAGAACACCTCGGGGAATGCGGCCTGCGCGCGCTTCACGTCGATCTTCAGCAACTGGTCGTAGGAGGCCGGGTCGAAGGGCTCCGCGGCGGCCACCACCTCGCGCCCGATCAGCCAGCTCAGCCGGCCGGCGTCGAGATTGCCGCGCTCAAACGGCTCTTCGCCGAAATGGTTCCACAATGCGGCCATGAAGCCGGCATCTGCCCGCCGGTCGGCCGGGGCGCGATCCTTGTAGCGTTCGCGCCGGACGATCTTGGTCGGGCCTTCCTTGTTCGCCCGCCGGATCGTGAAATGATAATCGGTGCCGGGTAAACGCCCGGGAAATCCGCGATGTTTCAGCATGTTCTGCCCTCCTGGCGGACCAGTTCGCACGTCCGCGGGCCCGAAGGCAACCACTGCGACGCGCAGAGGGAGGGCCGCCGGTCGCCGTGGCGCAGAGCCTGGGCGACCGACGAAAGGCCGGGGGCGGCAGCGATGCCCCGCCCCCGGATCAGATCACTTGTACTTGCCGGTGTAGGTCGGTTCGGTCGTGACGGCCGGAGCGACCGGCTCGGTCTTCGGAGCGCAGGCGGCGACAAAGGCGAGCAGAGCAACAGCGATGAGAGCTTTCGACATTTTGTTCTCCAATGGGGCTGGAGCTGCCGCGACGCAATATGCCGCGGTTCCTTTTCCCCGATCATGCCAAGAGCCGGATGATTCCGGCCCGCCGTCACAATATCTTGCGATTTCAGGGCGAAGAAGTGGCAAGATGCAATCGGCTGCGGATGTGGCGCCGCCGCATCAGCCTGATGCACGCGCGCCACGGCGCAGGTCTGCGGCCGGCGCGACGCCCGCGCGCCCGCCCCCTGCCCTGCTTTCCGGCTCCTCCCGCCACGCATCAGAACAACTCCCAAACGCAGGCCCCATCCTCGATGGAATAGGCCTCGAAATATTGCACCGCCTCGTCATCGGTCTCGCCGAAGGGGACAAGCCGGTCCGACAGGCTGATGACGATCTGCGCCGGCCTCGGCCCGACCTCGGGCACGCGCGGCAAGGCGAATCCATCGCACAGGGCCTGCATGTCCGCCTCGGCCGCCTCCTGCGAGACCGGGCTCCCGCCCCCGATTCCGGGAGCGAGGAAGCGGAACCGCAAGGTCAGCCCGGCGGGCCCCTGCGAATCCCGGATCGTCTCGATCCAGTGCACCTCCTCGCCGGAAGGCACCGGAACCGGTGCGCCGCCCCCCGCCGCCTCGGCGGAGGCGGGCCGGGCAAGCGCAATCCCGGTCAGGACGGCGAGTGCCACCCTGCTCAGGCGTTGCAACTGCCCGGCCGCGCGCCCCATTCCGCGCCCCTCAGAGCGGAATGTTGTCGTGCTTTTTCCAAGGGTTCGCGAGCTTCTTCGAGCGCAGCGAGGCGAAGGCCCGGGCGACACGGCGACGGGTCGAATGCGGCATGATCACCTCGTCGATGAAGCCGCGCTCGGCCGCCACGAAGGGGTTCGCGAAGCGGTCCTCGTAATCCTTGGTGCGCGCCGCGATCTTCTCGGCATCGCCGAGTTCCGAGCGATAGAGGATCTCGACGGCGCCCTTGGCGCCCATCACCGCGATTTCCGCGGTCGGCCAGGCATAGTTGAAATCGCCGCGCAGGTGCTTCGAGGCCATCACGTCATAGGCGCCACCATAGGCCTTGCGGGTGATGACAGTGACCTTCGGCACGGTGGCCTCGCCATAGGCGAAGAGCAGCTTCGCGCCGTGTTTGATGACGCCGCCGTATTCCTGCGTGGTACCGGGCAGGAAGCCGGGCACGTCGACGAAGGTCAGGATCGGGATCTCGAAGGCGTCGCAGAAGCGCACGAAGCGCGCGGCCTTGCGGCTCGAATCGATGTCGAGGCAGCCCGCCAGAACCATCGGCTGGTTCGCGACGACGCCCACGGTCTGGCCCTCGATGCGGATGAAGCCGGTGATGATGTTGCCGGCGAAGTCCTTCTGGATCTCGAAGAAATCGCCCTCGTCGGCGATCTTCAGGATCAGCTCCTTCATGTCGTAGGGCTGGTTCGGGTTTGCCGGGATCAGGGTGTCGAGACTTTCCTCGACGCGCTTCACGTCATCGAAGAACGGCCGCACCGGCGCCTTCTCGCGGTTCGACAGCGGCAGGAAGTCGATCAGGCGACGGGTCTCGGCGATCGCCTCGACGTCGTTCTCGTAGGCGCCATCGGCGACCGAGCTCTTGCGGGTGTGAGTCGAGGCGCCGCCCAGCTCTTCGGCGGTGACGATCTCGTTCGTCACGGTCTTCACCACGTCAGGACCGGTCACGAACATGTAAGACGAATCCTTCACCATGAAGATGAAGTCGGTCATCGCCGGCGAATAGACCGCGCCACCGGCGCAGGGGCCCATGATCAGCGAGATCTGCGGCACCACGCCCGACGCCATGATGTTCTTCTGGAAGACCTCGGCATAGCCCGCGAGCGAGGCGACGCCTTCCTGGATGCGGGCACCGCCCGAATCGTTCATGCCGATCACCGGCGCGCCGTTCTGCAGCGCCATGTCCATGATCTTGCAGATCTTCTCGGCGTGGGTTTCCGACAGCGAACCGCCGAACACGGTGAAGTCCTGCGAGAAGACATAGACCATGCGGCCGTTCACCGTGCCCCAGCCGGTGACCACGCCGTCGCCCGAGACGTGATCGGCTTCCATGCCGAACTCGGTGCAGCGGTGGGTCTTGAACATGTCGAATTCTTCGAACGAGCCTTCGTCCAGCAGCAGTTCGATGCGCTCGCGCGCAGTCAGCTTGCCCTTCTTGTGCTGGGCGTCGATGCGGCGCTGCCCGCCGCCAAGACGCGCAGCCGCGCGCCGATCTTCAAGCTCGCTCAGGATATCTTTCATGGGGTCCCCTCCGACGTTTGGCGCACCCTATACTTGCGCAAGATTATTACAAAGCGGATTTGCGAAAATTTGCAAATTGTTGGCAGCGCCTTGCGTGCGAATTGCATATTCGCGAACTCCGGCGCCGACTCCTCCCGCCTTCCGCTTCGACCTGACGCAAGGTGATCCTGCCGGAAAGGACATGCAACCCCTTCCCATCGCCCCACTTTCCGCACCCTGCGAAGCCTCTGGCGGGGCGCCGCGGGGCGCGTTAATCGGGAGCATTGCCCCCTTGCCGCAGGCCCGCCATGTCGCTTCCCGCCCCGCTCGTCACCGTGCTTCTGCTCACCGCGTCGAACCTGTTCATGACGGTCGCCTGGTATGGCCACCTGCGCTTCAAGTCGGCGCCGCTGATCGTCGCAATCCTGATCAGCTGGGGCATCGCCTTCTTCGAATACCTGCTGCAGGTGCCGGCGAACCGGATCGGCTATGGCGCGCTGTCCGCCGCGCAGCTGAAGACGATCCAGGAAGTGATCTCGCTCACCGTCTTCGTGCTGTTCAACGCCTTCTGGCTGGGCGAGCCAATCACCTGGCGCACCGTTGCGGGCTTCGTGCTGATCGTCGCCGGTGTCGCGGTGATTTTCACCGGCCGCGGCTGATCCCCCCGCCCCCGCGCCCCGACGCCTTGTGCCGACACATTTTCGCGATGGACAAAGCCCGCCCGGCCCCCTAGCGCTGAGCCATGGCCTTTCTGAACCGTCATTCCCCGCCCAATATCATTACCCTCGTGCTCGTGTCCGGGCTCGCGGCGCTCAGCATCAACGTGTTCCTGCCCTCGCTGACCGGGATGGCGCAGCATTTCGGCGTGGATTACGCAGTGATGCAGCTCGCCGTTTCGGCCTATCTCGGAGTCTCGGCGCTCTTGCAACTGGTGATCGGGCCGATCTCCGACCGCTTCGGCCGGCGCCGGGTGCTGATCGCGGTCTATGCCATCTTCACCCTCGCCTCACTCGGCACGCTGCTGGCGCCCTCGGCCGAGACCTTCCTTGCCGCGCGTTTCGCGCAGGCGGTGATCGCCACCTCCTTCGTGCTGTCGCGCGCCGCGGTGCGCGACATGTTCCCGGGGCCCGAGGCGGCCTCGATGATCGGCTATGTCACCATGGGCATGGCGCTGGTGCCGATGGTCGGGCCGGTGGTCGGCGGCTTTCTCGATGTCACCTTCGGCTGGCGGGCAAGCTTCCTGCTGCTGTTCGTTCTCGGCGCCCTCACCCTCGCCCTCGTCTGGGCCGATCTCGGCGAGACGCTGAGCGCAGGCGGCGTGCCCTTCCGCGACCAGCTGGCGGGCTATCCGGTGCTGCTGCGCTCGCACCGCTTCTGGGGCTACAGCCTGTCGGCCGCGCTCGCCTCGGCGGTCTATTTCGCCTATCTCGGCGGCGCCCCCTTCGTCGGCGCGCAGGTGTTCGGGCTGAGCCCGGCCGAGGTCGGTTATTTCTTCGCCGTCCCGGCGGGCGGCTATGTGATCGGCAATTTCCTCTCGGGCCGCTTCGCCACGCGCCTTGGCATGGACCGGATGGTGCTGATCGGCGCCCTCTTCGCCACCGCCATTCTTGCGCTCTCGCTTGCCGCCGAGGCGGCGGGCCTGCACCACCCGGTGCTCTTCTTCGGCACGGTCGGGCTGACCAGCATTGGCAACGGGCTGTCGCTGCCCTCGGCCAATGCCGGGCTGATGACCGTCCGCCCGGAGCTCGCCGGCACCGCCTCGGGCCTTGGCGCAACGCTGACCATCGGCGGCGGGGCCATCGCCTCCTCGGTCGCGGGGCTGATCCTCGGCCCCGGCACCGGGGCGCTGCCGCTTGTCGTGCTGATGGCCGCCTGCTCGGCCGGCTCGGTCGCCGCGATCGGCTGGGTCCACCTGCGCCGGCGCCGCGTCCTCGGGATTTGACGTCAGACCTTTGCAAAGCTAGGACTGGCTTTGCAAAGGGAGGGGCGCCATGGCGACTCAGAAACTCTACGCCGGGGTGAAGCTGCGCGAGACCCGGGCGCGGCTTGGTTTGACGCAGAAGGCCTTCGCCGACCGGCTCGGCGTCTCGCTGCCCTATCTGAACCAGATGGAGAACAACCACCGCCCGGTCTCGGCGACGGTGGTGCTGGCGCTTGCGGGCGAGTTCGGGCTCGACGTGACCGAGCTGTCGGCCGGCGATGCCGAGCGGCTGGTCAGCGACATGCGCGAAGCGCTCGCCGACCCGGTCTTTGCCGATGGCGCGCCGCCGCTCGCCGATCTGCGCCTGACCGCCTCGAATGCGCCGGCGCTGGCGCGCTCGTTTCTCGAGCTGCACCGCGCCTATCGCCAGGCGCATGAACGGCTCGCCTCGCTGGACGAGGCTTTGGGCCGCGAAGGCGCGCAGACGGTCGTCAGCCCCTGGGAAGAGGTGCGCGACTTCTTTCACTATTGCGACAATTACCTTGACGCGGTCGATCGCGCGGCCGAGCGCTTTTCCTGCCCGAATGGCAACAGGTTGGACCCGGTTTCCCGGGCCGTCGAGGTGCTGGCGAAGCGCGGCGTCGACGTGCAGTTTTCCGACATCTCGGCGCTGCGCACCCGCGAGGGCGAGACGCTGCGCATCTCCTCGCATGCCGGGCGCCCGACACAGGCCTTCCAGCTGCTGCACCAGGTCGCGCTGATCACCCAGAACGAGCTGATCGACGCCACGCTCGATCTCGCCCGGTTCCAGTCCGAGACCTCGCGCGCGATCGCCAAGATCGGGCTAGCGAACTATTTCGCCGGCGCCGCGCTGATGCCCTATCGCGCCTTCCTCGAGGCCGCGCAGGAAACCCGCCACGACCTCGAGCGCCTCGCCGACATCTTCGGCGCCTCGATCGAGCAGGTGGCTCACCGGCTCTCGACGCTGCAGCGGCCGGGCGCGAAGGGCATCCCCTTCTTCTTCGTCCGCGTCGATCAGGCCGGCACGATCACCAAGCGCCACTCGGCGACGCGGCTGCAATTCGCCCGCTTCGGCGGCGCCTGCCCGCTGTGGAACGTGCACCAGGCCTTCGAGACGCCGACCCGCTTCCTGCGCCAGCTGGCCGAGACGCCCGACGGCGTGCGCTATCTGTGCCTGGCGCGCGACGTGTCGAAATCGGGCGGCTCCTTCACCGCGCCGGTGCGGCGCTATGCGATCTGCCTTGGCTGCGAGGTCAGCCATGCCCGCGGCCTCGTCTATGCCGACGACATGGAGCTGACGAACCCCCGCGCCTATCAGCCAATCGGCATCTCCTGCCGGATCTGCGAGCGCAAGGATTGCCACCAGCGCTCGGTGCCGCCGCTGGAACGGCGGCTGCGCGTCGACCCGGACCGGCGCGGCCTGCTGCCCTATGACATCGCCTGACGGAAAAGGCCCCGGGTTTCCCCGGGGCCTTGCCGTTCCTCCCGGCCACCTCAGGCGGTGGCGAGCATCCGCGCGATCTCGTCCTTGATCGCGGCACGCTGCTTGCGCAGTTCGACCTCGGCCAACTCCTCGACCGGATCGACATGCGTCTCGGCGCGGTGCACCCGGTCGTTGATCGCGTCATAATCCGCAAGCAGCTTCGCGAAACGCGCATCTGCCCCCTTCAGCGCCCGCAGTTTCTCGATCTCGAACGGGAATTCTTCCTGCAGCGTGTGCGGCGTGTTGGACATCTGGCGTCTCCCTCTTTGAATTTCATCAAGAGCTTAGCGCGAAAACGCCGGGCCGGCCTTGACCCGTGTCAAACCCGCGGTGACGTATGCAGCGCTATCGCGATTTCGTCGAGCCGCGCCTCGAGCTCCTTGAACCGCCCCTCGATCGCCACCAGCCGCATGTCGTCGAGCTTCTCGTGCAGGCGCATGATCTCGAGCTCGGATTTCAGGTTCACCTCGTAGTCATGCGCCGCCGCCTCGCGGTCCTTCTCGGCCTGGCGGTTTTGCGACATCATGATCACCGGCGCCTGGAACGCCGCCACCATCGACAGGATCAGGTTGAGAAAGACGAAAGGGTAAGGGTCGAGCGGCGTGAACAGCAGCAGCGTATTCAGCACCACCCAGGCCACAAGGCACCCGAGGAAGATGAAGATGAAGGTCCAGGAGCCGCCGAAGGCCGCCACCCGGTCGGCGACGCGCTCGCCAAGGCTGCCGTGCTCGACGCTTAGATCGCGCGAGATCGTCGCCTTCTCGGCCACCCGCTTCAGCACGCGCCGGTCGCGTTCGCTCAGCTCTTCGACCGGCTTGCCGAGAAGGCGCTCGGCCAGGGTGCGCAACTTTGCATCCATGACATTCTCCCGAAAGGACTGGCGGCAACTCTGCGCTGCGGCGGAGCGCTTGTCCACGGCGCCAAGGCGCCTGCCTCAGTCGCCGGCGTGACGCCAGCCCGCGGCGCGCGCCGCAGCCTCGGTGCAGAACCAGCGCTCGCCCGTCGCGGTGTTGATCCGGGTCCTGGCATAGCTGCGATCATCCGGCAGGTGATAGATCCGCCCGCGCGACGAGATGTTGCCCTTGATCGCGCAGCCCCCGGGCGCCGCCTGCACCGGCCGGGTGCCCGCGCGTACCGCGGCGGGGTTCTCGGCTGCACCGGCCCAGATCCCGCGCCGGGCCGCCTTCGCCCGCCCCTCCTCGGCGACGTAATCGAGCGAATAGCGGCGATAGGCGAAGGCCATGCCGTCATGCACCATCGCCGCGCCAAGGTCGCGCCCGGCGACCGTGCAGCGCGCCACAAGCCGGCCGTAGCGGTCCTGCTCCTCACCCGAACAGCGCACGGCCCGGCCCCGGGTCAGATCGCGCAGCGTCTCGGTCGCGCGTGTGCCACAGGCCCAGGGCCGGCCGGCCGCATCGGTGCAGCGCTGGTCATGCTCGGGCGCGTCGATGCCGAAAAGCCGCACCCGCTCGCCGGAAATCTCCAGCGTGTCGCCGTCGATCACCCGCACCGGGCCGTCGAGCATCGCCCCGAAGGCCGGTCCGGCGCAGAGGGCAAGGAGTAAACAAAACCTGAACATGCCCCAGATATGGCGGAACGCCCCCGGGATGCAAGCCAGATCCTGTGGGGAACCTTACCGCTGCGCGTGCCCCCAGGCGGGGTTGATCCAGGGCTCGAGGTTTTCGGCCGGAAGGCGCCGGCCCAGGATGTGATCGGCCATCTTCTCGCCGACCATAATCGAGGGACCGTTCAGGTTGCCGTTGGTGATGCGCGGGAAGACCGAACTGTCGGCGACGCGCAGGCCCCGCACGCCGATCACCCGCCCCTCCGGATCGACCACCGCCATCGGGTCATCCGCCCGCCCCATCCGCGCCGTGCCGCAGGGGTGGAAGGCGCTCTCGGCATGCGCGCGGATGAAGCCGTCGATCTCGTCATCCGAGGCGACGGCCCGTCCCGGCTGGATCTCATGCTTCACATGCCCCGCCATCGCCGGCTGGGCAAAGATCTCGCGCGTCAGGCGGATGCACTTGCGGAACTCGGCCCAGTCGTCGGGGTGCGACATGTAGTTGAAGCGGATCACCGGGTTCTCGCGCGGATCGGCCGAGCGCAGGGTGACCGCCCCGCGCGACTTCGACCGCATCGGCCCGACATGGACCTGAAACCCATGCCCCTCGGCCGCCGCGCGCCCGTCGTAGCGCACCGCGATCGGCAGGAAGTGATACTGGATGTCGGGGTATTTCACCCCGGCGTCCGAGCGGATGAAGCCGCAGGCCTCGAACTGGTTCGAAGCGCCAAGGCCGCGCTTCGTCAGAAGCCATTGCGCGCCGATCGCCGCCTTGCCCCAGAGGTTCCAGTATTTGTAGAGCGTCACCGGCTGTTTTGCCGCGAACTGCATGTAGACCTCGAGGTGGTCTTGCAGGTTCGCGCCCACACCGGGCCGGTCCACAACCACCGCGATGCCGTGTTCCGCGAGATGCGCCGCCGGCCCGATGCCCGACAGCATCAGGAGTTTCGGCGTGTTGAGCGAGCTTGCCGCCAGCACCACCTCGGCGCGGGCGCGCAGCACCTCGACCTTGCCGCCGCGCTCGTATTCGACGCCCACGGCGCGGCCGTCCTCGATCACCACGCGCCGCGCAAGGCCGCGCAGGATGGTCAGATTGCCGCCCTTCAGCGCCGGCCGCAGATAGGCATTGGCCGCCGACCAGCGCCGCCCCTGCCAGATCGTCGCCTCCATCGCGCCGAAGCCTTCCTGCTGGCGGCCGTTGTAATCGCCTGTCACCGGATAGCCCGCCTGCGTGCCAGCCTCGACGAAGGCGCCGAAGAGCGGGTTCTCGCGCGGGCCACGGGTGACATGCAGCGGCCCGGAATGGCCGCGCCAGGCGGCATCGCCGCCGTCATCGCCGCCGTGCCAGTTTTCCATGCGCTTGAAATAGGGCAGCACGTCGGCATAGCTCCACCCCGTCGCGCCGCTCTCCGCCCAATGATCGAAATCGCAGGCGTGGCCCCGCACGAAGACCATGCCGTTGATCGAGGACGAGCCGCCGATCACCTTGCCGCGCGGCGTCACCAGAGACCGGTTGCCAAGGCCCGGCTCGGGCTCGCTCTTCATGCCCCAGTCGTAAAGCCCCATGTTCATCGGATAGGACAGCGCCGCCGGCATCTGGATGAACGGCCCCGCGTCCGAGCCGCCATGCTCGACGATCACCACCTTGTGCCCGGCTTCGGTCAGCCGGTAGGCCAGCGCCGAACCACCCGAGCCCGCGCCGACGATCACATAATCCGCTTCCATCACGCATCCCTCCGGGCCCGGGGCCCCTGTTCATCTTGCCCGAAATACCTCGGGGGCCCGGGGGCGGCGCCCCCGGACATCCCCGTCCCGGGCCACCGCTCAATAGGGGCTGTCGACCGGCCCGGTGCCGACGTAGACCGCTTTCACCTGGGTGTAATGCTCGACCGCCGCACGCGAATTCTCGCGCCCGAGGCCCGAGGCCTTGACTGCCCCGAAGGGCATCTCGACCGGGGTCAGGTTGTAGGCGTTGATCCAGCAGGTGCCGGCCGCGAGCTGCCCGATCACCCGATGCCCGCGGGCGAGATCGGCAGTGAAGACCCCCGCCGCCAGCCCGAATTCGGTGCCGTTCGCGCGCGCGATCACCTCGTCCTCGGTCTCGAAATCGAGCACCGCCATCACCGGGCCGAAGACCTCCTCGCGCGCGAGCGTCATCGCGTCGGTGACATCGGCGAAAACGGTGGGCTGCACGAAAAGCGGCCCCTCGTTGCCGGCGGACCCGCCGCAGACCAGCCGCGCGCCCTCGGCCCTGGCCTTCTCGATATAGCCCAGCACCTTCTCGTGCTGCGCGGCCGAGACCAGCGGCCCGAACTGCGTGTCCTCGGCCAGCGGATCGCCGGCGACGATCTTCGCCGTGCGCGCGGCAAGCCGGCTCAGGAACGCCTCCTTCACCGAGCGCTGCACGAAGACCCGCGTGCCGTTCGAGCAGATCTGCCCCGAGGAATAGAAATTCCCCAGCATCGCGGCGCCCACCGCGCTGTCGAGATCGGCGTCCTCGAAGACGATCAGCGGCGACTTGCCGCCCAGCTCCATCGTCACGTGCTTCATCCCGGCGGCCGCCGCGGCATAGACCGTGGCCCCGGTCGGCACCGAGCCGGTGAGCGAGACCTTGGCGATTCGCGAATCGGTCGCCAGCGCCGCGCCGACCTCGCCGCGCCCCTGCACGACGTTGAAGAGACCCGCGGGCATCCCGGCCTCGATCAAAATCTCGGCAAGTTTCAGCGCGCCGAGCGGCGTGACTTCCGAGGGTTTGAACACCATCGCATTGCCAAGCGCGAGCGCCGGCGCGGCCTTCCAGCAGGCGATCTGGCTGGGGTAATTCCATGCGCCGATGCCAGCGCACACGCCCAGAGGCTCGCGAATCGTATAGGCGAAATCGCCGCCCAGCGGGATCGTCTCGCCGGTCACCGTGGGCGCGAGCCCGGCGAAATATTCCAGCGCATCGGCGCCCGAGGGCCAGTCGGCGACGCGGGTCTCCTGGATCGGCTTGCCAGTGTCGAGGGTCTCGAGGAGCGCCAGCTCCTCGCCCCGCGCACGGATGATCTCGACCGCCTTCATCAGCACCCGCGCCCGTTCGACCGGACGGCGCCGGCCCCAGGCGGCCTGCGCCGCGACCGCACCCGCAATCGCCGCCTCAAGCACCGCAGGCGTCGCCGCATGCAGCCGCGCGATGGTCTCGCCGGTGCCCGGATAGATCACCTCGATCGGCGCCCCGGCCGTGTCCTCGAGCCAGTCGCCGTTGACGAAATGGCTTGCCTTCGGTTGTGCCTTCATTCCCGCACCTCCAGTTCGCGATCCAGATATTCCGTAACGATTTTGAGCGCATAGGCTCGGTCCGGCGCACCGTCAGCGAGCGCCGCGCGGATGTAGACACCGTCGATCAGCGCCCCCAGGCCGCGCGCCACCGCCTCGGCCCGCGCGCCCACCAGCGGGCGCAGCTCGTGGCGCAGGTTCGAGCGCAGCCGGCGCTGATAGACCCGCAGCAGCCGGTGCGCCTCGGGCAGGGTCTGCGCCAGAACGTAGAAGTTCAGCCAGGCCGAGATCGTCTCGCGGCGGAAGCTGCCGGGCGCGAAGCTGCCAGAGACGATCGCGCGCAGCCGGCTCTCGGCCGTCGTCGCGGTCGAGAGCGCCCCGCGCACCTCGGCGCCATAGAGCGTCAGGATCGAGCGCATCGCGGCAAGGAAGATCTGTTCCTTCGAGCCGAAGTAATGATGCGCCAGCGCCGAGCTCATCCCCGCCCGCCGCGCGATCTGCGCCACCGTGACTTCAAGCGAGCCGGCTTCGCCCACGGTCTCGATCGTGGCTTTCACCAGTGCTGCCCGTCGAATAGGCTCTGCCCCCAGCTTCGGCATGGTTTGCGACCCACCTTGAAAAAAAGTCCTTGCCATCCGGAGCTACAGGCAAGTTTATTGACTCGTCAATCAACAAAAACGCCTGACCCTGAATCTGGGCTACCAACGGGAGACCAACATGATCCTTCGTTCCCTTCTTCTGGCCGGCACCGCCACGCTCGCCCTTGCCTCGGGCGCCGTGGCTGCGGGTTGCGACAAGGTGACCTTCTCGGATGTCGGCTGGACCGACATCACCTCGACGACCGCCGTTGCGACCACCGTGCTGCAGGCGCTCGGCTACGAGACCGACGTCAAGGTGCTCTCGGTGCCGGTGACCTATTCGGCGCTCGCCTCGGGCGATGTCGATGTGTTCCTCGGCAACTGGATGCCCTCGATGGAGGCCGACCTTGCCCCCTATCGCGACGACGGCACGGTCGAGACGGTGCGCACCAACCTGACCGGCGCGAAATACACCCTTGCCACCAATGCCGCGGGCGCCGCGCTCGGGATCAAGGATTTTGCCGATCTCGCCGCGCACAAGGCCGAGCTCGACGGCAAGATCTATGGCATCGAGCCGGGCAATGACGGCAACCGGCTGATCCTCGACATGCTCGAGGGCGACGCCTTCAAGCTGAAGGGCTTCGAGCTTGTCGAAAGCTCGGAACAGGGGATGCTCGCCCAGGTCGCGCGCGCCGACAAGGCCGGCAAGCCGGTGGTCTTCCTCGGCTGGGAACCGCACCCGATGAACGCCAATTTCAAGATGACCTATCTGGCCGGCGGCGACGACTTCTTCGGCCCCGATTTCGGCGGTGCGGTGGTCGACACCAACGTTCGCAAGGGCTATGTCACGGACTGCCAGAACGTCGGCAAGTTCCTGCAGAACCTGTCCTTCTCGCTGCCGATGGAAAACGAGATCATGGGCAAGATCCTCGACGGCGGAGAAGAGCCCGCCGCGGCCGCGAAGGAATGGCTTGCCGCCCATCCCGATGTCGTGACCCCCTGGCTCGACGGCGTGACGACGAAGGACGGCGGCGACGCCACGGCCGCCGTCGCCAGCGCGCTGAAGTAAGCGCAGCACTCGCCGGCCCTTCCGGTCTCCGGAAGGGCCCCTCCATCCAACCGCGGCGAAGGGAGATCGCGCGATGGATTGGCTTACAGCCAACAAGATTCCGGTCGGCAAGGTGGCGAAGACCATCTTCGACTGGCTCAAGGACAATGCCGGCGGCTTCTTCGACACGCTCGCCGCGATGATGCAGGCGCTGATCGACGGCATCCTGTGGGTGCTCGAGACACCGCATCCGCTGATCGTCGCGGGCGTGTTCACCACGATCACCTGGCTCGTGCAGCGCAGCTGGCGCACCACCGCGCTCGTCGCCGCGGGGTTCCTGTTCATCCTCAATCAGGGCTACTGGAAGGCGACGATGGAAAGCCTGACGCTGGTGCTCTCGGCCTGTGTCGTGTGCATGGCCCTCGGCGTGCCGATCGGTATCGCCGCCGCGCACCGCCCGCGCCTGTTCAAGGCACTGCAGCCGGTGCTCGACCTGATGCAGACCCTGCCGACCTTCGTCTATCTGATCCCGGCGATCGTGTTCTTCGGCATCGGCATGGTGCCCGGGCTGATCGCCACAGTGATCTTCGTGCTGCCCGCGCCGATCCGGCTGACCCATCTCGGCGTCGTCTCGACGCCCGAGTCGCTCCTCGAGGCCGCCCGCGCCTTCGGCGCCACGCCGCGCCAGGTGCTGTGGAAAGTGGAGCTGCCCTGGGCCACGCCGCAGATCATGGCAGGCCTGAACCAGACGATCATGCTGTCGCTGAGCATGGTGGTGATCGCCGCGCTCGTCGGCGCGAACGGGCTTGGCGTGCCGGTGGTGCGGGCGCTCAACTCGGTCAATACCGCGCTCGGCTTCGAGTCGGGCTTCATCATCGTCGTAGTCGCGATCATCCTCGACCGCATGCTGCGCCGGGAGGCCCGGAAATGAGCGATACCCCCCGTCGCATTGCCGTCGAATTCGACAAGGTCTCGATCGTCTTCGGCGACGCACCTCAGGCGGCGCTGCCGCTGATGGACGACGGCCAGAGCCGCGCCGAAGTGAAGAACGCCACGCGCCAGGTGCTGGGCGTGCACGATTGCTCGCTGAAGGTCGCCGAGGGCGAAATCCTCGTGCTGATGGGCCTCTCGGGCTCGGGCAAGTCGACACTCCTGCGCGCGGTGAACGCCCTGAACCCGGTGGTGCGCGGCGAGGTGCGCATCCTCGATGGCGACACCACGCTGACCTCGGTCACCCATGCCGATGCCGCGACGCTGCGCCGGTTGCGGCTGACCCGCGTCGCGATGGTGTTCCAGCAATTCGGCCTGCTGCCCTGGCGCACGGTGCGCGAGAACGTCGGCCTCGGGCTCGAACTCGCCGGGATGAAACCGGCCGAGCGACAGGCGAAGGTCGACGCGCAGCTTGCCCTCGTCGGGCTGTCGGACTGGGCGAACCGCAAGGTCGGCGAGCTTTCGGGCGGCATGCAGCAGCGCGTGGGCCTTGCCCGCGCCTTCGCCACCGAGGCGCCGATCCTGCTGATGGACGAACCCTTCTCGGCGCTCGACCCGCTGATCCGGGCAAAGCTGCAGGACGAACTGCTCGAGCTGCAGGCGAAACTGCACCGCACCATCATCTTCGTCAGCCACGACCTCGACGAGGCGTTCAAGCTCGGCAACCGGATCGCGCTGATGGAGGGCGGGCGGATCGTGCAATGCGGCACCGCGCACGAGATCATCGCCAATCCGGTCGACGATTACGTCGCCGATTTCGTCGCGCACATGAACCCGCTGGGCGTGCTGACCGCCGACGATCTGGCCGAACCGGGCCCGGCCGAGGGCACGCCGCTGCCGCTTGACACCCCGGTGAGGACGGTGATGGAGCAGCTTTGCGCCGTCGATGCGGTGGCGATCGAGGGCGGACGCCGGATCACCCGGCAAGGCGTGCTTGCCCGGCTCATCGCGCCGCAGGGCAGCGCCGCCGGCTGAGGGCCTGAGTATTTTTGCCAAGAAAAAGCCCCCCATCCGCACCAGGGACGGGGGGCTTTCTCATTCGGACCGGACTTTTTCTTGGCCCAAATACTCACACGACGGCCGGGGCACGCGCCGGCGCCGGGCGTTCAGACCTTGGTCTCGGGCACTGTTGGCGTGGCACGCCGCTTCAGCTGTGCCTCGCGCCAGGTCATGTAGCTGATCGCGCCGATGATCAGCGCGCCACCGAAAATGACCCAGGGGTCGATGCGCTCGCCAAAGAAGAGCGTCCCCGCCAACGCCGCCCAGACCAGCTGCAGGAAGGCCACCGGCTGGGTGACGGCGACCGGGGCGGCGGCAAAGGCGCGGGTCATGCAGTAATGGCCGAGCGTCGCGAAAGCGGCGGTGGCGCCAAGCCAGGCGACTTCGGCCAGTGTCATCGGCCTCCACACCGCAAGCGCGAAAGGCGCAAGGTAAAGCGTGACCATCACCGTCATCATCGCCACCACGACGCTCGCCGGGGCGAGCGTGGTGAGCCGCTTCATCACCAGATAGGCGATACCGAAGAAAAAGGCCGCGCACAGCTGCGCGAGATGGCCCGGCGCCACCTCGCGGATGCCGGGACGCAGGATGATCAGCGCACCGAGGATCGCCACCGCCACCGCAAGTCCGCGCCGCCAGGCAAAGCCCTCGCCGAGCAGAAGCGCGCCGCCGATCGTCACCACGATCGGGTTGAGATAGCCGATCGCCGTGACATCGGCGAGCGGGATCCGCGCCATCGCATAGAACCACAGCAACACCGCCGTCGCCTGCAGGAAGCCGCGCAGCCCGAACAGCGCCCAGACCCGCGCCGGAAAGCGGCTGCGCGCGATCTGCACGATCGCCGGGGCGACGAAGACCCCGCCCCAGAGGAAGCGGATGAACGAGCTTTGCGCCGCCGGCACCGACGAGCCCAGGAGATGCACGATCACATTCACCCCGGTGAAGCTGAGCGTGGTGGCGAGCATCCACAACACGCCCTGTACCGGGCGATCCAGTCCTTCGACGGTTGGGGCAGATATCGTGCGCATGCCTTGTTCTGCGGCCTGCGACAGACGGCCGCAAGGCCGCGATTGTATGCTTACAGGGCACCGAGGGCGAGCCGCGCCGCGACCGAGGCGAGGATCAGCGCGACGCCCGCATCAAGGAGCCGCCAGGCCGCGGGCCGGGCGAAAAGCGGCGCGAGCAGCCGCGCACCATAGGCCAGCGCAAAGAAGAACAGGACCGAGGCCGTCGCCGCCCCGGCGCCAAAAGCCAGCCCCTCGCCCGGGAACTGCGCCGAAACCGCGCCCAGAAGCACCACGGTATCAAGCCAGACATGCGGGTTCGCCCAGGTCAGCGCGGCGACAGTCGCCAGCACCGCGGCCAGCGACGGCGCCGCCCCCTGCCCCACATCAAGCGCCGCGCCACCGACCCAGGCGGCGCGCGCGGCACGGATCGCATACCAGCTCAGGAAGGCGACGCCGCCCCAGCGCAGCGCCTCGGCCAGCCACGGCAGCCGCGCCGTCACCGCGGCAAAGCCCGCGACGCCCAGCGCGATCAGCACCGCGTCCGAGAGCGCACAGAAGAGCGCCACGGCAAACACATGCTCGCGCCGCAGCCCCTGGCGCAGCACGAAGGCATTCTGCGCACCGATCGCGACGATCAGGCCAAGGCCAAGGCGAAAGCCCGCCAGCGCGGCAACGAGGGATTGGGTCATCGGGCACCTCCGGCGAATTCCCTCGCATGACCGCGCCTTCAGCGCTACTGAATTGAGCTAATCCAGATGAAGGAACGCTAATGTTCGACTATGCCGCGCTCGAGGCGCTTTCGGCGGTGCTGGCCACCGGTTCCTTCGAGGCGGCGGCGGCGCGACTGCGTGTCACCCCCTCGGCAGTGTCGCAGCGCATCCGCGCGCTCGAGGACCGGGTGGGGGCGGTGCTCGTCGTGCGCGGCGCGCCCTGCACCGGCACCGAGGCCGGGCAGCGCCTCGCCCGTCACGCCGAGGTGGTGGCGCTGCTTGAGGCAGAGCTTGCGCCTCCCGAGGCGGCGCCGGTGCTGCGCATCGCGGTCAATGCCGACAGTCTTGCCACCTGGGTGCTGCCGGCACTCGCCGCGGTGCCCGACCGGCTGTTCGATCTGGTGATCGACGATCAGGACCATTCCGCCGATTGGCTGCGCCGCGGCGAGGTGGTGGCGGCCGTGACCTCCTCGGCGCGGGCGGTGCCGGGCTGCGACGTGCGCCCGCTTGGCGCGCTGCACTATCTTGCGACCGCCGCCCCCGCCTTCGTCGCACAGCATTTCCCGGCGGGGATCAGCGCTGCGGCCCTCGCCCGCGCCCCGGCGCTGGTCTTCAACGAAAAGGACGGGTTGCAGGCGGCCTGGCTGCGGCAGGTGACGGGGCAGAGCCCGCCGCTGCGCGCCCATCGCATCGCCTCCACCACCGCCTTCGTCGAGGCGGCAGAGCTCGGCCTTGGCTGGGGGATGAACCCCGAGGTGCTGGTGCGCGGCGCAATCGCGGCCGGCCGGCTCGTGCCCTTGCACCCCGAGCCGCTGGCCGTGGCCCTTTACTGGCAAAGCGCACGCCGGCTTGCAGGCCCGCTCGCCCCGCTCACCCGCGCGATGCGGACGGCGGCGGCGCGGGTGCTGCGGCCGGCCTGATCACTCCTTGGCGGCATCGTCCTTGCGGGCGGCCGCCGCGGCCTTCATCCGCGCCAGCAGCGCGGCCTTGGCGTTGGCCCCCGCCCCGAAGGGGTTCTTGTCCGAGCCCTTGGCATTGTGTTCGGCATGGCGCGGCGTGTTCTTGCCAACCTTCGCCCCGCCCGATTTCGAATAGTCCATCTGTGCCTCCCGGCGCTGATCCTGGGATTCGAGTCCCGGCACCAGGAAAAGGCAATGGCTTTTCCCTGGCAAAAATACTCACGGCCCGACGTTTCCGCCGGGCCGGTCGTTCGTCATTCGCCGCGCGCTCAGAGCTGCGCCGCCACGTCCTCGGGGACGTCGAAATTATGCGTCACCGTCTGCACGTCATCATCTTCCTCGAGCGTGTCGATCAGCTTCATCAGCTTCTGCGCGGTCTCGAGGTCGACCTCGGTCGTCACCTGCGGCTTCCAGATCAGCTTCGCCTCGGCCGATTCGCCGAGGGTCTTCTCCAGCGCCTCGGAGACGTCCGACAGGCTTTCGACGGCGCAATAGATGTAATGGCCGTCCTCGTCGCTTTCAACGTCATCGGCCCCCGCTTCGAGCGCCGCCATCATCACCGTGTCGACATCGCCCGCCGAGACCGGATAGGTGATCTCGCCCAGGCGGTCGAAACCATGGCTGACCGAGCCGGTCTGGCCGAGGTTGCCGCCCGCCTTGGTGAAATAGCTGCGCACGTTCGAGGCGGTGCGGTTCAGGTTGTCGGTCATGCACTCGACGATGATCGCGATGCCATTCGGGCCATAGCCCTCATAGCGGATCTCGGTATAGTCGGCCGCATCGCCCATCTGCGACTTCTTGATCGCGCGGTCGATCACGTCCTTCGGCATCGAGACGGCCTTCGCCGCCTTCACCGCCAGACGCAGGCGCGGGTTCTTGTCCGGGTCCGGGTCGCCCATCTTTGCGGCGACGGTGATCTCCTTCGCCAGCTTCGAGAACATCTTCGAGCGGATCGCATCCTGCTTGCCCTTGCGGTGCTGGATGTTCGCCCATTTCGAATGGCCTGCCATGACCTTCTCCGTGGAAATTCCGTGAAATCGTGGCCTCTATAAGCCAGCGAGGGGCCGGGCTGCAAGCACCCGGCGCCCCGGCGCGGGCCGGCAACGCTCAGAAATAGTGGATTGCGCTCGTGGGCGTGCTGCGATGCGTCCCCTCACCGGGCTGCGGCGTCTGCCAGACCCAGTGCCGCCCGTCGGCCGGACGATCGAGGGTGATCGTCGCATAGGGCTCGAAGAGCGGCGCGAGCGGCGTGTTCGCGGCGAGCGCCGGATGATGCACGACGACGGCGTAGTCCATCGCCTGCGGACAGTCGGCGAAGCGGCCCGAAGCGGCCTGCCGGATGTCGGCGCGGCACACCGAGCCGTCGAAGAAATGCACGGCAAGCGTGTCCGAGAGCAGCGTCACCCGCGACGGGTTGGCGGGCGGCAGGGTGCCCGCGGCACAGGCGGCAAGCAGCACGGCGGGAAGGAAGGCGAAAAGCGGGCGGCGCATGGTGTTACCCCTGTAGCGGCCAGAAGAGAGGGATGATGAAGGTGGCGGTCAGCGCCAGGATCAGGTTCAGCGGCGCCCCGACCTTGAGATAGTCGGAGAACCGATAGCCGCCCGGACCATAGACGAGGGTGTTCGTCTGATAGCCGATCGGCGTGGCGAAAGAGGCCGAGGCGGAGAACATCACTGCGACGACGAGCGGGCGCGGATCGAGCCCGAGCGTGTGGCCGAGCTGGATCGCGATCGGGGTCAGGATCACCGCCACCGCGTTGTTCGAGACGACCTCGGTCAGGAAGGAGCCGAGCGCATAGACGGCCAGCAGCGTCAGATGCGGCGGCAGCCCCTGCAGCCAGGGCGCGACGGCATTCACCATCAGCTCGACCGCACCGGAATGATCGAGCGCGACGCCGACCACCAGCATGGCGAAGATCAGCGCCAGCAGCCGCCCCTCGACGAAGGAGAAAGCCTCGTCCGGGTCGACGGCGCGGGCAAGCAGGATCACCGCGACGGCGAGCGTCGAGAGCAGCAGGATCGGCGCCACGTCGAAGGCCGACAGCGCCACCACCGCGACCATCGCGCCAACGGCGATCCAGGCGCGGTTGCGCCGGAACGCCCGCACCGTGGGTTTCGAGACATCGACGAGGTCCATCTCGGCGGCAAGCCGCGCGATGTCCTCGGGCGCCCCCTCGAGCAGCAGCGTGTCGCCCACCACGACGACGAGGTCGTCGAGCTGGCGGCCGATGTTCTGGTTGCGGCGGTGCGCAGCCAGCACATAGACGCCGTAGCGGCGGCGCAGGCGCAGCTCGCCAAGCGAGCGGCCGATCATCCGGCAGCCGGGCGAGATCAGCACCTCGACGGTCTCGGTCTGCACCGAGGAGAGCTTGTCGACCATGCGCAGGTCGGCGTTCTGCTGCAGGCTCATCAGCTCCGCCATTTCGGTGCGCAAGACGACCCGGTCGCCCGCAGCAAGCACGGCGTTCTGCAAGTCGCGGCGCAGCGAGGCGTCGCCGCGCAGCACGTCGATCACCCGCACCCCCTCGCGCTTGAACAGGTCGACCTCGAGCACCGGGTGACCGATCAGCGACGAGCCCTCGGGCAGCGCCACCTCGGTGAAGAACTTGAGCTTGCGCCGGTCGCCGAGCAGCGCCCCCATCGAGGTGCGCTCGGGCAGCACGTGCCGGCCGATGAAACCCATGTAAAGCCCGCCGATCAGCACCTGGACAAGGCCGAAGCCCGAGATCTCGAACATGGTGAAGGGGGCCATGCCCTTGGCACGAGCGACGCCATCGACCAGCAGATTGGTCGAGGTCCCGATCAGCGTGATCGTGCCGCCGAGGATCGCCGCGTAGGAAAGCGGGATCAGGAGCTTCGACGGCGACACGCCAAGCCGGCGTGCGAGCGTCATCATCACCGGGATCATCAGCACCACGACCGGCGTGTTGTTCAAGAAGGCCGAGGCGGCGGCGATCGCGGCGAAGATCGCGATGACGGCAAAGAAGGGGCGGTCGTCGATGTGGCGTTCGGCCTGGCGCGTCAGCCAGTCGAGCGCGCCGGTGCGCACCAGCCCGCCCATCAGCAGGAACATCATCACGATGGTCCAGGGCGCCGAGTTCGACAGCACCTCGGTCGCGTCCTTGTAGGGCACGATGCCGAGCAACAGCACAAGCGCCGCGCCGCCGATGGCGATCACCTCGGTGGCAAAGACCTCGCGCATGAAAAGCAGGAACATCCCGAAGACGATCACAAGCGTCACATAGGCCTGCGCGGTCTGACTGAGCCCGAGATCGATCACTGAATACCTCTTGGCCGCCCCTGTTATGCCGGCGATACTACAAGTGCCCCGGCGCCCTGCAAGCGCTCAAATCGCGGGCGGGCGCGAATTGTCCGGGCACTGAGGGGCGGTGTCACACTTGCCGACGGCCCGGTTCAGAGCGGTGTCGAGGGCGGCAGCCGCCCCCCTACCCGCACCGACAGCACGCGCGTGGCCTTGCCCGAACGATCGTCGGTCTCGACATAAAGCCCGCTCAGCGTCGCCTCGCCCGCAGCCGGGGTGAAGCGGTCACGCGCCATGCCGGTGATGAAGCGGCGCATCGGCTCGGCCTTGTCCATGCCGATCACGCTGTCATAGTCGCCGCACATGCCGGCGTCGCTCAGATAGGCGGTGCCGCCGGTCAGGATCATCGCATCGGCCGTCGGCACATGGGTATGGGTGCCGACGACGACCGAGGCGCGACCGTCGCACCAATGCCCCATCGCCATCTTCTCCGACGTCGCCTCGCAATGCACATCGACGAGGATCGCCTGCGCCAGCCCGCCCAGCGGATGGGTGCGCAGCGTCGCCTCGATCGCCGAGAACGGATCGTCGAAGGGGCGCTTCATGAACACCTGGCCGAGCACCTGGGTGACCAGCACCTTGCGCCCGCGCCGGTCCTCGAACAGGCGTGCCCCCTTGCCCGGCGCGTCCTTGGCGTAATTGAGCGGCCGGATCACCCGCGGCTCGGTCTCGATGAAGCGCAGCATGTCCTTCTGGTCGAAGGCATGATCGCCGAGCGTCACCACATCGGCGCCCGCGGCCAGCAGCAGCTTGGCGTGCTCGCCCGTCAGCCCCATGCCCGAGGAGGCGTTCTCGCCGTTCACAACGACGAAATCGAGCCCCCAATCGGCGCGCAGCTTCGGAAGCCGCTCCGCCACCGCGGCGCGTCCCGCGCGCCCCATCACATCGCCAAGAAACAGGATCTTCATGCCGCATGCCATAGGCGCAAGCCGCGAAAAGGGCAAATCCTTTCCCGACGCCGCGCGTCATCTTGCCGAAAATACCTGCGCGGATCTGGCGGGCAGACCGCTCCGGCGGCAGGATCAGGCAGGGACGGGGTGGATCGTCTCGGTCTCGGTGACGATCAGATCGAGGGCCGCGTCGGTGGGCTCGGTCGGCACCTCCTCGACCTCCTGCGCGGCGAAGGCGAAGCCGATCGCGGTGACCGGCCCCGCCGCGCGCAGCCGCGCGAGCGTGCGGTCGTAGAAGCCGCCACCATAGCCGAGCCGGAAGCCGCGCCGGTCGAAAGCCAGAAGCGGCACGATCAGCACCCGGGGGGAGACTTCCTCGGCCTCGGCGGGGATGGCCGCACCGAAGGGGCCGTCACACATGACGCAGTCAGGCGTCCAGCGGTGAAAGCGCAGCGGCAGCCCGGTGCCCTCGATCACCGGCACCGCGACCGGGCCGAAATGCGCGACCATCGCCGGGCGCGGGTCGATCTCGGTGCGGATCGGCATATAGCCCGCCAGCGGCGCCCCGGCGAAGGGCTCGAGCGCCTCGGAAAGCCGCGCGCAGGCCGTGCCCTGACCGCGCGCGAAGGCCTCGCGCCGCGCGGCAAAAGCGGCCTTGCGGGCAAAGGCCTTGAGCTCGGCCAGCGTCACAGCAGCACCGCCGTGGCCAGGCCGAGGAAGGAGAAGAAGCCGAAGACATCGGTCATCGTGGTCACGAAGGTGCCCGAGGCCAGCGCCGGGTCGGCGCCGAGCCGTTCGAGCGCCACCGGCACCACGATCCCCGCAAGCGCCGCGATGAACAGGTTGATGATCATCGCCGCGCCGATCACCAGCCCAAGCGCCGGCGTGCCGAACCAGATCCAGGCGACGACGCCGAGGCACAGCGCGAAGGTGCCGCCGTTGATCAGCCCGACCAGCACCTCGCGGCGGATCACCCGCCAGACGTTGCTGTCGGTCAGGTTCTTGGTGGCAAGCGCACGCACCGCGACGGTCAGCGTCTGCGTGCCGGCGTTGCCGCCCATCGAGGCGACGATCGGCATCAGCACGGCAAGCGCCACGAGATGGCCGATCGAGGCCTGAAAGAGGTTGATGATCGAGGCCGCCAGCAACGCCGTGCACAGGTTGATCGCCAGCCACGGCAGACGCTGGCGCGCGGTCTCGATCACGGTATCGGCGATCGAGCTCTCGTCGCCAACACCGGCGAGGCGCAGGATGTCCTCCTCGTGCTCCTCGTCGAGAACGGACATCGCGTCGTCGATGGTGATCACGCCGACAAGCCGGTCGTGGTCGTCGACGACCGGGGCCGAGATCAGGTGATACTGGTTGAAGGCATAGGCGACGTCGCCCTCCTCCTGCCAGGCCGAGATCGTGCGGAAGCTGTCCTCGGTGATCTCGCGCAGCCCCATGTTGCGCTTCGAGGCAAGGAGCTTGCCGAGCGTCACATAGCCCGTGGGGTGGTGCCCCGGATCGACAAGGATGACGTGATAGAACTGATCGGGCAGCTCGTCCTCGCGACGCAGGAAGTCGATGGTCTCGCCCACCGTCCAGTGCTCGGGGGCAGTGACCACCTCGCGCTGCATCAGGCGGCCGGCCGAATATTCGGGATAGGTCAGCGACTGCTCGACCGCGGCGCGGTCGGGCTCGTCGAGCACCTTCAGGATCGCTTCCTGCTGCGGCTCCTCGAGATCCTCGATCAGGTCGACGACGTCGTCCGAATCGAGTTCGCGCACCGCCTCGGCCAGCACCTCGCGCGGCAGCGCCGCGATGACCTCCTCGCGGATCGACTCGTCAAGCTCGGTCAACACCTCGCCGTCGATCTCGCGGCCCCAGAGCCGGACGATCTGGCGTCGCTCGTTGCCGCCGACCTGTTCCAGAAGGTCGGCGATGTCGGCGGCATGCAGCGGTTCGAGCAACTCGGTCAGGCGGCCGGCGTCGCCCGCATCGGCCGCGGCAAGGATGCGGTCGACGAGTTCGCCGTCGAGGCCGTAATCCTCTTCCTCGCGTTCGATGTCCTCTGCCCGTTCTTCCGCCATGAAACCCCCGTTCCGATCTGGCCGCACCTTAGCCCGGGGCCGCGGCAGGCGCGAGGGGGCGACGGCGAAAAAGACCGGCGCCCGCCCCCGGTTGCTCCCGGACGGGCGCCGCCCTAGCATGGGGTGGAAACAGGGGGCATGCACGATGGAACTGCTGATCGGACAGGTGATCCGCTTCGAGGGCGACCCGATGGCCGAGGGGCCCGCCGCGGCGCGCCATCTCGCCCGCGGTGCGGTGGCGGTCGAGAACGGCAAGGTCGCCGCCGTGGGCGAGGCCGAGGCGCTGCGCGCCGCTTACCCGGGCGCGAAGGTCACCGACCTCGGCCGGCAGCTGATCTCGGCGGGCTTCATCGACGCCCATGTGCATTACCCGCAGACGCAGATGATCGCGAGCTGGGGCAAGCGGCTGATCGACTGGCTCAACAGCTACACCTTCCCGACCGAGACCGGCTTTGCCGATCCGCGCCATGCCGCCGACGTCGCGGCGCTCTATTTCGATCTGGCGCTGAGCCACGGCACTACCTCGATGTGCAGCTATTGCACAATCCATCCGGCGAGCGTCGACGCCTATTTCGAGGAGGCCCGCGCGCGCGGCATGCGCGTGCTCGGCGGGCGCACCTGCATGGACCGGAACGCCCCCGACGGGCTGCGCGACACCGCACAGACGGCCTATGACGAAAGCGCGGCGCTGCTCGCACGCTGGCACGGGCGCGACCGGCTGGGCTATGTCATCACGCCGCGTTTCTCGCCGACATCGACGCCCGAGCAGCTGCGCGCGCTTGGCGCGCTCTGGGCCGAGCATCCCGATTGCCTGATGCAGACCCATCTGAGCGAGCAGCTCGACGAGATCGCCTGGGTGAAGGGCCTCTTTCCCGAGGCGCGCGACTACCTCGACACCTACGAGGCCTTCGGCCTTCTCGGCGAGAACGGGGTCTATGGCCACGCCATCCATCTCGAGCCGCGCGAGATCGTGCGGCTGAAGGAGGTCGGCGCGGCGCTGGCCCATTGCCCGACCTCGAACACCTTCATTGGCTCGGGGCTTTTCGACATGGCCGGGATGACCGCCGCCGGGCTGCGGGTGGGGCTGGCCACCGACACCGGCGGCGGCTCGAGTTTCTCGATGCTGCGCACCATGGCCGCAGCCTATGAGGTGGCGCAGCTGCGTCACCATCCGCTGCACCCCGCGCAGCTGTGGTGGCTGGCGACGCAAGGCTCGGCCCGGGCGCTGAAGATCGACGGGTTTGTCGGCAACATCGCGCCGGGGATGGAGGCCGACCTGATCGCCGTCGACCTTGGCTCGACGCCGCTCATCGCGCAACGCGCGGTGCGGGCGGAGAACTTCTGGGAAGAGCTGTTCCCGACGATCATGATGGGCGACGACCGCGCCATCGCCGGGGTCTGGATCGGCGGCAAGCGGCAGCGCTGAGGCCCCGCCGGCGTGCCGCAGCGGGCCAGGCGCGCCCGTGGCGAAACACGGGCCGGTACAAAAGCGAAACGGCAGGGATTTCCCCCTGCCGCTCCACCTCCTGGTGAGAAATCCAGCGAATATGATCGGCTCGACGTGGAGCCCTACCGCACTCAGCTGCCTCACCAGGAATGCCACCCGCCACGCGGGCGGTGAATGCCGTTATTCCTGGATCCCATGCGCCAGCGCAGGCCGGCAGTCCGGGGATCTTTCGGTGGCGAGGCTCAGGAAGAACTCATGCCAGCCAAGGCTGGGGCGGTCTTCCATGTGGGACATCTTTCTTGCCCCGTGGGTCTTGCCCGAAGGCTTCTTTTCGGCAGCCATGTTCGGTCCTCCGTAACATCCCGAAGAGAACCTCCGGGAATCTCAGTCTGACGGGCGCTTGCGCCGGTCAGACGCGCGGCTTCGCCGTGCCGGAGACCGGACCGGCTTCGGTGCCGCGACCGTCCCGCGCGATGCGCGCGGCGCGCAAGCTCGCCGTCAGGTCCGCGCGCTTCTCGGCCTCGGTCTCGCGGATCAGCCGGACCGCGGCGTCGGTCCGCTCCTGGGCCGTGGTCGGCGCCTGAGCAATCTCGCGAAAGAAACCGGTCGTCTTGTTCTTGCGGGGCATGAAGCCTCCCTGATCGCGCGATCCGGCCCTTTCGGGGCCGGATCCGGGACCGATCCGCTCAGGCGAGGGCCAGATCGCGGGCAGCCTCGCGGCCGTCGCGGCCGGTTTCGATTTCGTAGGTAACGGCCTGCCCGTCATTGAGCTGCGCGATACCCGCACGCTCAAGGGCCGAGATATGGACAAAGATGTCCCGTCCGCCATTCTTCGGCTCGATAAAGCCGAAACCCTTGGTGGCGTTGAACCATTTCACGGTGCCATTGGCCATCGTGAGATCTCCTGTAATGTATACTGTCCGCAGAATACGACAGCCCGGCTCAGTCAATTCTAAAAGGCAGACTGAAGCCGACAAAGGAGACAGGGTGCAGATGGGAACAACGTAGCCAGGAACATATACAGGAACCGGCGGCCTTTGGCAAAGGAAAACGCATCCCGTCCGTTTTTCCTGCCGCGGCGGCGGAAAGCGGGGACGGAACGCGCGCCGGTTGCCGGCGGCTCAGGCGATCTGATCGGTCCAGACCTCGAAGCCGGTCAGGACGTTCATTCCGAAGGAATGGATCAGCGGCACATCGGCGGCATCGCGCCCCCGCGCCACCAGCACACGGCCGATCCGGGGCGTATTGTTGCGCGGATCGAACACCCACCAGCGGCCGTCGAGCCAGACCTCTGTCCAGGCGGCGAAATCGCCCGGCGCATAGGGCGGCGGCATGCCGATGTCGCCCAGATATCCGGTGCAGTAGCGCGCCGGGATGTTCATGCAGCGGCAGAAGGCGATTGCCAGATGCGCATAATCGCGGCACACGCCCTGCGCCTCGGCATAGGCCTGCGCGGCGCTGCGTGTCGAGCGCGCGGCGAGGTAGTCGAAGCGGATATGGTTATGCACGAAATCGCAGATCGCCTGCACCCGGGCGCGACCGGGAGGCGTGTGCTCGAACAGCCGCCAGGCGGTGTCGGAGAGCACATCCGTCTCGCAATAGCGGCTGCCCAGCAGGAAGGCGAGCGTCTCGTCGGGCAGGGCCTCAACCGCGCTCTGGCCGCCGTCGGGCGGGCGCGCGTCCGGCAGGCCGCTGTCGCCGATCACCCCCTCGGTGCCGATGCTGAAGTCACCCGCGGGCGCGACGAGCCGCGTGCACCAGTTGCCGAACCCGTCGCGATAGGCGCTCAGCGGCACCGGCGGCCAAGTTTTCACATGGTCGGGAAATTCGAGATCGCCCACGCGCGAGAAATGCACGTTCAGCAGGGCGATCATCGGTGTCGGCTGCGGCAGGCGCAGGTTGAACCGGCAGCCGAGCTTGATGCGGATGTTATTTGGCGACATCGCGCACCTCGCGGATCATGGAAACGGACAGGCGGCGGTCCTGGCCGATGGCCGCCGGCCTCATTGCTTCTTGCGATCGAAGCGCGACCAGGCCTTGCGCAGTTCGGCGCCCTCGGGCGCATAGGAGGGGTCGAAGATCGACTTGCGCGGCTCGCGGTTCGACGCTTCGGGCCGTTGCGATGCCGCGGTCGAGGGGCGCGCAGCCGCCTCGGGCTTGCGGCTGTCGGTTTCGGTTTCGGGAGATTTCATCTTTCGGCGTCCTTTTCTGGCAACACGTCCACATAGGGTCTGATGCCGCGTCGCGCGGGCGGAAATCGCCGTCACGATCAGGCCTTCGGCCTGCAGGCCCGTTCCGTCATTTCGGCGAGGCACCGCTCCGGCATCCCGGTCGGCGCCCCGCGGCGCCCGCCGGGGCTTGCGCCCCGCCGCGAGATGAACACTGCAGTCCCTTATGATATGGGGGGAACGCCCCCGATTGCGAGCCCCGGTTCCGAAGAACCGCGCGAAACCGGCCGGCGCGGCTGCAAAGGCGGCCCCGGCACGGCGGAAGGCCGCCTTTGCAGCGAAAATAATCTCCTTTCGGCGGAATGGCTTGCATCGGGACGCGCGGCAAAGTGCTTTATTTTCTCGCAATCCGGGGGCCGAACCCCTATGTAGCGTCTGCATCTCTTCTACTCGGACCCTGTTCCTTCCGGCTCAGCTTCGATCTTGAGCTTTGCCTGGCCGCTGCACTCTGCGGGCGGCACATTGGAAAGGAACTCACGATGGCCAAGGATGGCAGCGTGAAACGGGTCGCGCGGACCGGGCTTGACGGCCTCGCCGGACCCGGCGACCACGGAAGGGATAGCCTCCCCCATGCCCCGGCGTGCCGGCGAACGGAGCTTGCCGTGCCAAATCGCGGCCGGACCGCGATGCCCGGCGCCGAGCCTGCCCGCAACGGCCGGAGCTGTGTCAGGAGCCTTGCGCTCGCCTGACCTCGCGCCGAACAGATCAACCTGGTGCCATCGGCCATCGGCCGTAAGCGCCTCCCGGTGAACGGGAGCCCTCGCCAAGGCCGGGCCCCTCACTTTTTCCCTGAAAGACAAAGAACTTGATAGAAATCTACTGGGGTGAACCCCTCTCTCTCGTCGTCTCGCCGCAAGGCGATGTACAGAAATTCAGCACGATCGAGCAGGCACAATACTGGCTGCGCAAGAAATGGCCTGTGGCCGATGATGCCCGCCATCGCGCCCTGCTCCGGCTCGAGGCCGCCATGGACTGCATGGGCTCGGTCGGAGAGGCACGCCACGCCTTCCTGTCCGCCGCGCGGACCGCCGGCTTCGTACCGCAGGACCAGTCACATCGACCGCTTGCCGCCTGAAAGCGCCCCGCCGGGGGCAGAAGAACCGACCACAGGCACATCCCTCATTGCGCGAGGCCGAGGATGCTGATCGTCCGATCGAGACTGTTCGACGTGCTTTTCGGGATTTGGACATTGCTCCAAAGCCCGTTCATCCCGGCGCTTGCGCTGCTGCAGCGTCCCGGGCTGACCCGCGCCGCCATCCGGTTCTGGACCGGCGGCGTCCTCGGCCTGTCGCACCGGATCCTCGGGTTGCGCCTGCAGGAGGAGGGGATCGAGAACAAGCATCTCGAGGCCCCCTGCATCTATGTCTGCAACCACCAGTCCACCTGGGAGACCCTCGCGTTCAACCAGCTGGTGCCCGACATCTGCATCGTCGCCAAGCAGGAGCTGCGCAAGATTCCGGTGTTCGGCTGGTTCCTCGGCCATGCGCCGATGATCCTGATCGACCGCAGCGGCGGTGGCCGGGCGATGGCCGCGATGATCTCGGAAGCGCGACGCGAGGTGGCGCGCGGCCGCTCGATCCTGATCTTTCCCGAAGGCACCCGCGTCGGCATCGACGAGCAGCGAAAGTTCCAGCCCGGGCTGATCGCGCTCTATCGCAAGCTCGATCTGCCAGTGGTTCCGGTGGTGCACAATGCCGGCCGCTTCTGGGGCAAGGGCACGAAGACCGGCGGCACGATCACCGTCTCCTATTTTCCGCCGATCCCCGCGGGCCTGCCCGCGGCCGAGGTGATGGCGCAGGTCGAGGCGCTGCTCAACACCGAGAAGGCGCGCCTCGCCCGCACCGAGGCCTGACCCCCGCGCCCTGAGCCACGCCCCGGCCGTTGGCACGGGGCGAGCCCCCCTCGTGACTGCCCCGCTCGATCTCAGCGCCGGCCAAGGCCAAGCAGCGCCTCGAAGCCGAGCCCGGTGCGGCGCTCGGCATGCAGCACCACCTCGGCCGCGGCGCGCGCGTCCTCGCCCGCATCGTGATGCTCGAAACGCAGGTCGAGCTGTTCCTTCAGATGGCCGAGGCCGTGACCGCCATTGCCGATGAACTCGGGCCAGGCACGGCGCGCGATCCGCACGCTGTCGCCCCAGCGCCAGGCGGGTGCCGCGCGCCCGGCCGCACCATAGGCGCCCTCGATCGCGCGGCGGTCGAAGCTGCTGTGCTGGATGATGAGATGGCGCGACAGCAGCGGTTCGAGCGGCGCGATCGCGCGGGCGAAATCGGGCGCGCCCTGCACCTGCTCGGGGCCGATGCCATGCAGCCGCACGTTGAACGACGAAAAGCGCACCTGCGGATCGACCAGCGTGACCCAGCTTTCGATGCCACCATCCGCGCGCACGCAGGCGATGCCGATCTGGCAGATGCTGGCGGTCTCCGAACAGGCGGTCTCGACATCGAGCGCGACGAAGCGGAAGGCGCCTTCGGGCACCCGCATCAAGCCCGCGGCGCTCATGCCGCGCCTCCGCATCCCGATTGCCGCCCGTCCTGCCTGTCCTGGTCCCGCATCGCCCGCCCCTTGCCTGAATTCGCCCGCAAGATAGGCCGCCCGCACCGGCCGGCGCAACGCCGATCCCCCCGCGCAGGCCCCGGGGGGGCCCATTCGTCGCAGCCGGTGACGGGGCGGAAGCGCCATCGGGGCTGGCGCAGCCGCATGCCGCGGCAGTATGGCGGGGCAACGCAACACAGACCCCGAGGAATCAATGTCCTATTTCCCGACATGGCGCCCCGCGACGGGCAATGTGGTGATGCCGGACGAACGGCTGCCGGCTGCCGCCTCGCTCACCATGGGCGTCCAGCACCTGCTGGCGATGTCCGGCTCGACCATCGTCGCGCCGATCCTGATGGGCTTCGACCCGAATGTGGCGGTGTTCTTCTCCGGCATCGGCACGCTTTTGTTCTTCATCCTGACCGCCGGCCGGGTGCCGAGCTATCTGGGCTCGTCCTTCGCCTTCATCGCGGTGGTGCTCGCGGTGACCGCCCAGCCCGGCGCGACGATCGCCACCGCGCTTGGCGGCATCGTCGCCTGCGGCGCGATCTATGCGCTGATCGGGCTCATCGTGATGGCCGTGGGCGCCGGTTGGGTCGAGAAGCTGATGCCGCCGGTCGTCACCGGCACCATCGGCATGGCGATCGGGCTCAACCTCGCACCGGTCGCGGTGAACCAGCTCAACGCCTTCGGCACGCCGACTGCCGGGCACCTGACCGTCGCCCTGCTCACCGTGCTGTGCATGGCGCTGATCTCGAGCTATGGCCCGCGCGCCACCCGCCGGGTCTCGGTGCTCCTGGCGCTCGCCTTCGGCTATGCGCTGGTGCTGGTGCTGGGCAACGGACTTGGCTTCGTGCCGGGGATCGACTTCGCCAAGGTCGGCGAGGCCGCCTGGTTCGGCCTGCCGAAATTCGTGTCGCCCGAGTTCCACTGGTCGGCGGTGACCCTGATCGCCCCGGTGGCGATCGTGCTGGTGGCCGAGAACCTCGGCCATATCAAGGCGCTCGGCGCAATCACCGGGCAGAACATGGACCGCTTCATCGGCCGCGGCTTCGTCGCCGACGGGCTGGCGACGATGGTCGCGGGCTCGGGCGGCGGCACCGGCGTCACCACCTATGCCGAGAACATCGGCGTGATGGCGATGACCAAGGTCTATTCGACCCTCGTCTTCGTGGTCGCGGCGCTGGTCGCGATCCTGCTCGGCCTGTCGCCGAAATTCGGCGCGCTCCTGCAGACGATCCCGGCGCCGGTGCTCGCCGGTCTCTCGGTCTCGGTCTTCGGGCTGATCGCCTCGGCGATGGCGCGGATCTGGATCGAGGCGAAGGTCGATTTCTCCGATCCGCGCAACCTCTTCACCGCGGGCGTCGCGCTGATCTTCGGTGGCGGCGACTTCACCCTGCGGATCGGCGAGTTCGCGCTTGGCGGCATCGGCACCTCGACGCTCGCCGCGCTGCTCCTCTATCAGCTGCTCGGCTTCGGCCGGAAGGCCTGAGCCCCCCGCCAACGACCTAAACGGCCCCTGCCCCGCGGGGGCCGTTTTTCGTTGCCTCAGTCCGCCAGCGCCCGCGCCAGCCGGGTCTGGTCCTCGATCACCCGCGGCAGATCGAGGGTGGTCAGCCGGCCGTCGCGCACCACCTGCCGGCCCTCGACGAAGAGGTGCTTCACCCGCGGCGGCCCGGCCAGAAGCAGCGCCGCGACCGGATCCCAGGCGCCGGCCGCCTCGAGCCCCGAGACATCCCAGACCGCGATATCGGCGCGCTGCCCGGGCGCCAGGCTGCCGCAATCGTGCCGGCCCAGCACCTGCGCGCCGCCCAGCGTCGCAATCTCCAGCGCCTCGCGCGCCGACATCGCATCGGCGCCGTTCTGCACGCGTTGGAGCAGCATCGCCTGCCGCGCCTCGGCGATCAGGTTGCCGGCGTCGTTGCTGGCCGAGCCGTCGACGCCAAGCGCCACCCGCACGCCCGCATCGCGCATCGCCCGCACCGGCGCGATGCCCGAGCCGAGCCGGCAGTTCGAACAGGGACAATGCGCGACGCCGGTGCGGCTGCGGGCGAACAGGTCGATCTCGGCCGTATCGAGCTTGACGCAATGCGCGTGCCAGACGTCATCGCCGGTCCAGCCCAGATCCTCGGCATATTGCCCGGGCCGGCAGCCGAACTGCGCCAGCGAATAGGCGATGTCCTCGTCATTCTCGGCCAGATGGGTGTGCAGCATCACCCCCTTGTCCCGCGCCAGCAGCGCCGCGTCGCGCATCAGCCCGCGCGAGACCGAGAAGGGTGAGCACGGCGCCACGCCCACCCGCACCATCGCCCCCGGGCGCGGGTCGTGGAAGGCGTCGATGACGCGGATGCAGTCGTTCAGGATCGCCTCTTCGCGTTCGACCAGACTGTCGGGCGGCAACCCGCCCGCGCTCTCGCCGATCGACATCGCGCCGCGCGTCGGGTGAAAGCGCAGCCCGATCTCGCCCGCCGCGGCGATCGTGTCCTCGAGCCGCGCGCCGTTCGGGAACAGATAGAGGTGGTCCGAGGTCAGGGTGCAGCCGCTCAGCGCGAGCTCGGCCAGCCCGGTCAGCGCCGAGACCCGGATCTCTTCGGGCCCCATCTTCGCCCAGATCGGATAGAGCGTGGTCAGCCAGCCGAAGAGCAGCGCATCCTGCCCGCCCGGCACCGCCCGCGTCAGGCTCTGGTAGAGGTGGTGGTGGGTGTTGACGAGACCTGGCGTCACCACGCAACCGCGTGCCGAAACCACCTCGCCCGCGCTGCCGATCCCCTCGCCCACCGCGGCGATGACGCCGCCGCGCAGCAGCACATCGGCGCCCTTCAGCTCGCGGCGCGCGCCGTCCATGGTGACGACGACCTCGGCGCCGCGGATCACGATCTCACGCATGTTCCCTCCCCCTTCCAATTGCCTCAAATATCCTCGGGGGGTGAATTTCGCGCAAGCGAAAGAGGGGGGGCGGAAGGCCCCCTCGCCCGGCCCCGGCCGGTGGCCCGCTCAGGCGTTGAGCACCGCCATCGCGGCGGCGTGGATCTCGGGGTTTGCGGCGGCCAGAACCCGGCCACCCCGCCAGGCGGGGCCGCCCTGCCAGTCGGTGACGACACCGCCCGCGGCCTCGATCACCGCGATCGGCGCGCCGACGTCATAGGGCTGCAGGCCGGCCTCGACGACGAGGTCGATCTGTCCCGCCGCGATCAGCGCATAGGCATAGCAGTCCATGCCGTAGCGGGTCAGCTTCACCGTGCGGGCGAGCCGGGCGAAGGCCGCGCCCTCCTCGGCGGTGCCGACCTCGGGGAAGGTCGAGAACAGGATCGCGTCAGAAAGCGGGCGCGGTGCACGCACGGCGAGCGGCGCGCGCCCCATCGGGCCCGTCACCTGTGCTGCGCCGAACCCGCCGACGAAGCGCTCGCCGATATAGGGCTGGTCGATCACCCCCAGCAGCGGCTGGCCCGGGCCCTCGGCGGTTTCCTCGGACAGCGCAACGAGCACCCCCCAGGTCGGCGTGCCCGACATGTAGCCGCGGGTGCCGTCGATCGGATCAAGCACCCAGGTCAGCCCGCTTTCGCCGCGGATCACCCCATATTCCTCGCCATAGATGCCGTCCTGCGGCCGCCGCGCGGCCAGGATCTCGCGCATCGCCTGCTCGGCGGCACGGTCGGCGACCGTCACCGGATCGAAGCGCGCGGTTTCCTTGGTCTCGGCGGCCAGCCCGCCCGCGGTGCGGAAATGGCGCAGGCTCTCGCGCCTCGCGGCATCGGCGAGCGCCTCGGCGGTGGCGATCAGCTCGGCGGTTTCGGTGGACGACAGTTGCGGCGACATGGCACCCCTCCAAATGACAAGGGGAGCGGTAAACGCCCCCCTGCATCGGGTCAACCCCGCGGTTCCGCCGGCGGCTTTCAGGCCGCGTCGGACAGCACCTTGGCCAGTTCGAACAGGCGGCGGCGCTGCGCCTCGGGAATGGCGTAATAGGAGCGCACCAGCGCAAGCGCCTCCTTGTCGGCCATCAGATCAGCCGCCGGAGCGGCGGCGCCGGCCTGCGAGGCCTCGCCCGCCAGCCCTTCGAAGAAGAAGGAGACAGGCACTTCGAGCGCGTCGGCGATATCCCAAAGGCGGGAGGCCGACACGCGGTTCATGCCGGTTTCGTATTTCTGAATCTGCTGAAATTTAATGCCGACCTTGTCGGCCAGCTGCTGCTGGGTCATGCCGATCATCCAACGACGATGGCGGATGCGCTTGCCCACGTGGACATCAACCGGGTGTGTCATTTAATCGTCCTCAAGCCACTCTATTTGCTCTGGATACCACGGCTCAGAGCGGGGAATCCGGCGCAAAACCGCAAACCTATCCAAAAAGACAGGTGTCTGCGCCCCCCTCCGCCGGGCCGACTTGTCCTTTTCGTCAGGTTCAAAGAAATCAGCCCAAAGGCGCAGCGTAGAAATTGATTTCCCGCTCAGCGTGTTTTGCAATTTGCAATGCAATTTGCAATTTTCCCGAAGGAATCGTCCCAGCCTGCAACAGCTTTGATTCGCCCCGGACAAATGGCGGACTGGTTCAGTCTGCGCCGCCCCGCTATCCTGCAGCCGATTTCGACCGGCCCGTCCGGCCCGGCCAAGCGACCCGAGGAGACGATGCGCGCCATCCTGCTGAGCGAGACCAAGACCGCCCCGACCCTGACCGAGCTGCCCCTGCCCGCCCCGGGTCCGGGCGAGCTTGCCGTCGCGATCGCCGCCTGCGGGCTCAACTTCGCCGACCTGCTGATGATCGAGGGGAAATATCAGGACACCCCCGCCCGCCCCTTCGTGATGGGGATGGAGCTTGCCGGCACCGTCACCGCGGCGGGGCCGGACACGACGATCCCGCCGGGCACCCGCGTTGCGGTGTTCTCGGGCCAGGGCGGGCTGGCCGAGGCGGGGGTCTTCGCCGAGGCGCGCTGCACCCCCCTGCCCGCGGCGATGAGCTTCGAGGAGGCCGCCGCCTTCCAGATCGCCTATGGCACCTCGCATGTGGCGCTTTCCACCCGCGCCCGGCTTGCGCCCGGCGAGACCCTCGTGGTGCTGGGCGCGGCGGGCGGAGTCGGACTGACCGCGGTCGAGATCGGCAAGCGGATGGGGGCGCGGGTGATCGCGCTTGCCCGTGGGCCCGAAAAGCTCGCGGTGGCGCAGGCGGCGGGGGCCGACGTGCTGATCGACAGCGAGACGCCCGATCTCAAGGCGGCGCTGAAGGCCGCGGGCGGGGCGGATGTCGTCTATGACGCGCTTGGCGGAGCGGCAGGCGAGGCGGGCTTTGCCGCGCTGAAGCCCGGCGGGCGCTTTCTGGTGATCGGCTTTGCCGCGGGCGCGCCGCCCATGCTGAAGCTGAACCATGCGCTGGTGAAGAACCTCGAGATCCACGGCCTCTACTGGGGCGGCTATCTCGCGCTCGATCCCCAGGTCCTGACCGCGTCGATGGCCACGCTGTTTCGCTGGTTCGCCGAGGGCGGGCTGACGCCGCATATCTCGGCCCGCTTCCCGCTCGAACAAACCGCCGAGGCGCTCGAAATGCTGCGCACCCGGCGCTCAACCGGCAAGGTGGTGGTGCTGACCGCGCCTCAGGCGGCGGCAGAGGCCGCGGCGGGCCGGTAGGCCCGGACGATCTCGGCGCGCAGCGCATCGGCGATCGCGCCCCGCACGCGGCCGCCGTCATACAGGCAGATGCAGGACCGGCCGAGATCGGGCAGGCCCGCATCGGGGCCAAGCTCCATGCAGCCGGGCGGGTAATAGCCCTCGAGCCGCACCGAAACCCCCAGCCCCGCGGCGACGGTCGCATCGACCACCTGCTCGCTGTCACCCTCCATCGCGTTGCGCCAGGCGATGCCCGCCCCGTCAAGCGCGGCAATCGCGATCGGGCGGAAGGCGCAGATCTCGGCAAAGGCGATGCGCAGCGGGCGCTCGTGCTCGGCGCGCAGCCCCGGCGCGCCGAGCCAGACGAGGCGACGCTCGTCGAGCACCTCGCCCCCCGGCCCCGGCGCGGTTTCCGTGGTCAGGATCAGGTCGAGATCGCCCGCCTCGTGCCGCACCCTCAGCTCGCGGCTGGCATGGGTGGTCAGGGTGATGCGCAGCCGCGGCGCCTGCACCGCCATCATCCGCAAGATCGCCGGGATCTGCGGCGCCACGATGTCGGGCGGCACGCCGAGGCGGATCTCCTCGATCTCCTCGGTCAGGCCGAGCGCCTCGAGCGCCTCGTCGTTCAGCGCCAGCATCCGGCGCGCATAGGTGACCAGACATTGCCCCTCGACCGTCGGCTCGAGCCGGCGGGCGCGGCGGTTGAACAGCGCCACGCCAAGCGCCTCCTCGAGGCGGCGGATCTGCATCGAGACCGCCGATTGCGTCAGGTTGAGCAGCGCGGCGGCCCGGGTCACCGAACCGGCCTCGGTGACAACCAGCACGGCGCGCAGCGCGGCAAGGTCAAGGTTGCGGGCCATCATCACGATCCTTGATAGTAACCGACACAATCTTTCGTTATACTGATGCATCCGTCAAGATGTATCACCCTTCGTGAAGATCAGCCCCCGAGTTCACGAAAGGAGACGGAAATGATCCGCGCCCTGCGCCTTTTCGCCCCACTGCGCCGCCCGCGCAGCCTGCTTGCCACGTTCTTCGCCTGGCAGAGCCTGCGCCGCAGCCGGCACGCGCTGACCTTTCTCGACCCGCGGCTGATGGCCGACGCCGGCATCGACCCGAGCGAGGCGATGCGCGAGACCGAGCGCCCGTTCTGGGACGCGCCGCCGCACTGGTTCGACCGCCGCGGCTACTGAGGCCGCGCACCGCACCGCATCGTGTTCGCGCGCTTGCATTTTCCGCCGCAAAGGCGCTTGAAATGACCCGCCGCCCTTCCAATATCGGGGCGGAACGCGGCTTCAGGGGCCGCAAAGGGACATGCACGGAGGTATTCATGGCTGAGTTCGACACGATGCGCAGGGCCGCGGCCGGCCAGCGCTCCGCACTCATCGACGAGGGGCTGCGCGCCCATATGAACAAGGTCTACGGGCTGATGTCGGTGGCGATGCTGATCACCGGCGCGGTCGCCTGGGGCGTGGGCTCGAACCCGCAGCTCGTCGCGGCGATCTTCGGCTCGGGGCTG
>VSSQ01000058.1_pt6 | contig 42559 bp, 37 predicted proteins | sample 4763081 | NCBI WGS metagenome assembly VSSQ01 (sample SAMN12137344, study PRJNA551015) | bioreactor metagenome | isolation source: SDC9 anaerobic chlorinated ethene degrading culture | place: USA: Knoxville, Tennesee | collected 2015-01-01
TTTAAGTTTTTTTAAGTTTTTTTAAGTTTTTTTAAGTTTTTTTAAGTTTTTTTAAGTTTTTTTAATTATAGTGTTCCTTTTGTGCTTGGTATCGTATCATGTTCAATCTTACAAGCATCTTGAAGTGATTTTGCAAATGCTTTGAAAATTGCTTCGGCTTTATGATGATCATTTGATCCAGTAGCAGATATATTTAAATTCACTTTCCCTGAACTTGCAAATGATTCAAAAAAATGAGTTATTGTATCACTAGTCATATCTCCAATTTTATCATTATTAAATGAAAAATCAGTCTTCAAATAGCTACGTCCACTAATATCGACAGCTACTATTGCTAAAGAGTCATCCATAGGTACCATAGCATGAGACATTCTTTTTATTCCTTTTTTATCATCAATTGCTTCTAAAAAACCTTCTCCAAGTAAAATTCCAACATCTTCTACAGTATGATGATCATCAATTTTTATGTCACCTATAGCTTTGATATTTAAATCAATTAAACTATGTTTTGAAAATGATTCTAGCATATGATTAAAAAAATTTATCCCTGTATTAATATCATACTTTCCATTACCATCTAAATTTATTTCTATATTTATATCTGTTTCAGATGTTTTTCTTGAAACTTTTGCTATTCTCTTCTTTTCCATTTTAAACACTTATCACATAATTTAATTAATTCAAAAGTATTCTTAAATATCTAATTTACCTTTTTCAGATTTTGCTTTTTTGAGCCGGTTTATTTCTTCTTCTTCATCAGGAGCATTTCTCATGACAGTTATTGCCCCTTCTGGACATTTTGATGCACATATTGTACATACATGACAATATTGGAGATTGTCTGCATGGGCTGTTTTGTTTATTTTCCAGATTTTTTGACCTTTAGGGCATATTTCCTTACATTCTCCACAACCAGTACATTTGTCTTTATCAACTAATATTTTTAAAATAAAAACACCTCACAACCGATGTTTAGGGGTAAAATTGATTTTATCAATTATGATAACATTTATAACTTAAAAGAATTTTATAAATCATAAATAAATCTATAATAGAAACTACCTATAATAAAATTTATAATAAACTAGTCTATAATAAACTAAGCTATAATAGAAACTACTCTATAATAAAATTTATAATAAACTAATATATAATAAACTATTTTATAATACAAATAAAATTGCGATATAAATAAATTTATGCAGGATTGATTAAATCTAAAAGATTATTGAATATTCTTTTTGGACTTATTATTAAATTTTCAATGTTGCTATTGAAACAGCTTTAAATCCAAGATAAATTTCTTTTCCTAATCTTAGTTTGAGATTTTCTTCTGCTGAACGAGTGATATTAGAATATAGATAAATTCCTCCAATATCTGCTTTTACTCTTATCATCTCACCACTAAGGCTAATTTCAACAATTTTTCCTTTCAATATATTCCTAACACTTGATTCTTGCTGTTCTAACATTATAAATATGTTATCATAGCTTATCAATGCTAATATTTTATCTCCGACACTATATTTTTCATTTAATGGGATTGTCATATCCAAATCTTTCATTTCGATTGTCATTACTTGTTTTTCTTTGTTTACAGAAATCACTTTGGCTTCAATCTCATTTACTTCTTTGTGAAGTTCCATAATAGCATTAATTTTTTTACATTCTTTAAGGATTAGTCTCCCTTCTGAAGTTAATTTTGCGCTACCTCCTCCTCCTTTACCACCTTTACTAGTTGAAACAACTGCTATTTCTAATGAAGATTCTATTTTTTCTATATAATTAAGAGATGTCCTATATGAAATCTTTGTTAATTTAGCTGCCTCTGTTATGGATTCTGTGGCATTTATATAGTTTAGTAGATTAAATTTCTTTTCATTAAGAAGGAAATTTTTGTCTCCAACACTTATTTTATACTCTACTCCCGCTTTGACTTTTGTCATTAATATCCTCTCTATTAACCTAAGTTTAATTTTAATTATTTAAATTATATGTTGTTTATATATATTTAATATTTATTAATATCTTTATATTTTAAAAATATCCTTCAATTATTATTAATAATTTCTTATCTATAATATGCTATTATTTTTAATATTTTATTATTTTAGCACTTATTTTTATTATTTTAATATTTCTACTATTTTTCTTTACCATTTATTTTAATTACTTTTAAATAATTGCATTATTTTCATTTTAATTCCTTTTAAGAAATAATAAAGAGTAATGAAAATTAATAAAGTAATTTGAAATTTATTTGATACTTTAAATTTATAATAATATTATAATGTACAAAATTGTACAACAAAGGTTTAAGTAGTACTATATATAATTTTAATATATCTAAAATATTTAATCAAAAATCAAATATTAAATATAATTAATTATAATTTACAATAAAATTATTATATGATAAAAAATTAAAATTTAATAAATATATATAAAATATGTTAAAATTTTAATGAATTATGTCTAAAAATATGTTAAAATTTAATGTCTAAAATTTATATTAAATATTTGTGTGATTAAAAAGTATTTATAATATTAAAAATTGATAGAAAGGTGAATATATGTATAAAATAGAATTATCTTCCGATGAGGTTCCAAATAAATGGTATAATATTAATGCAGATCTTCCTTCAGAAATACCTCCTCCAAAAAATAGTGAAGGTAAAAAACAGGTTGAATCTCTTCCTAAAATATTTTCAAAAGGGGTTCTTGAACAAGAATTTTCAACTGAGAGATATATTAAAATTCCAAATGAAGTTAGAGAATTATATATGAGAATGGGAAGACCAAGTCCTTTATTTAGGGCCAAAGGTCTAGAAGATAAACTAAATACTCCTGCTAAGATTTATTTCAAAAGAGAAGATTCTTCTCCAACAGGTAGTCATAAATTGAATAGCGCTATTCCACAAGCTTATTATGCAAAAAAAGATGGAATTGAAAGATTAACCACAGAAACTGGGGCAGGACAATGGGGAACTGCTTTATCTTTAGCTTGCTCTCAGGTTGACTTGGATTGTACTGTTTATATGGTTAAAGTTTCTTTTGATCAAAAACCATTCAGAAAAGTTATTATGGGTATTTATGGTGGTGAAGTCCATGCTTCTCCAAGTAAATATACTGAAGCTGGTAGAAAAACTTTAGCTGAAAATCCAGATCATCCAGGTTCTCTTGGAATAGCTATATCTGAAGCTATTGAAGATGCTTTATCTAATGAGCATGCTTATTATTCTATTGGCAGTGCTTTAAATCATGTAATGTTACACCAAACAGTTATAGGTCAGGAAGTTAAAACTCAATTGGAAATTGCTGAAGAAGTTCCTGATGTAATGATTGGCTGTGTTGGTGGTGGAAGTAATTTTGCAGGATTTACATTCCCTTTCATTAAGGATAAAATTGATGGTAATAGTAATTGTAAGTTCATAGGTGTTGAACCTAGTTCTTGCCCTACTTTGACTAAAGGAAGATATGACTTTGATTTTGGAGATACTAATGGTTTAACTCCCCTTATTAAAATGTTCACTTTAGGACATGACTTTGTAGCTCCTTCTGTACATGCTGGAGGGCTTAGATACCATGGAATGTCTCCTCAAGTTTCTTTACTTAAGAAAGAAGGCTTTATTGAAGCGAGATCTGCTAATCAGAATGAAGTTTTTGATGCAGGTGTTTTGTTTGCTAAATCTGAAGGTATTGTTCCTGCACCAGAATCTACTCACGCAATTAAAGTTGCTATTGATGAAGCTAAAAAATGCAAAGAAACTGGAGAAGAAAAAACAATAGTTTTCAATTTATCTGGCCATGGTTTACTTGATCTTCTAGGTTACGACAAGTATCTTTCTAATGATTTACCTTCTGATAAGATAGATTAATTGTTTTAAAAAAGTATTTATGGAAAATTTAAATATAATTTAAATATAATTTAAGAATTTAATTAATAATTTAAATTTTGTTTAAATTTATTCAATTTATAAATTGTTAAAATATAAATTGTTCAAATTTTTATTTTTATTATTTTTATAAAATAATTTATGTTTATAGGATTTTTTTTCTTTTTAACTGTATCTATTAATCAATTATTTTTTTATTTTATTTTTTATTAACCTAATTTTATTTTTTTTAATTTTTATAACCTTTTAATTGATTTAATCTTTTTTAATAGTTTTAATTTTCTTTTTATTCTTTTAAATATATTTTTTTTAGTTTAATAATCTTTTCCATTTTTATATCTTTTTTTGACTGTTTTGAGATTATTTCTATCATATTTATTGTTTATTTGGTATTTTTTTAATTGTTATAATAATTTTTAATAATGATAGTTAATTTAATACTAAATTTCATTTTTTTTGTTATTTTGAATAGTATTTCTTTAACTTTTCTATTAATCCTGTGATTTATTGTACAAATTACAATATATTTCCTATTTTATCACTATTAAACTCAATTCAATGAATTATAATAAATATTATATACTCCAAAAAGAATATAGGTGTAGGTATAAGGTTTCCGTTATCCTTATATCAAAAATATATCTTATTGTTATAAGGTTATATTACTTTTATTGAGGATTTTATAATTAAAATAAAGATTTTTTAGATAATTAAGTTTATATGTGAGGTTTTTTTATGGAAGGAATACTAAATGCTGGGGACACGTCATGGGTCCTCATATCAACTATTTTAGTACTTTTAATGAGTATCCCTGGGATAGCTTTTTTTTATGGTGGTCTAGCTAAAAAGAAAAATGTTTTAAATACTATGTTTTTAACTTTAATTGCATTTTCAATTGTAACAATAATTTGGATAGCTTTTGGTTATGAACTTGGGTTTGGAAATTCTATTTCGGGTTTTATTGGTTATCCTACAAGTATTATGTTACATAATGTGGGAATCAATTCAGTAACTGGTACAATACCTACTTATGTTTATATTGCATTTCAATTAACTTTTGCTGGGTTAACAGCAGCTCTTATTTCAGGAGCTATAGTTGGAAGAATGAAATTTTCAGCATGGGTTGTTTTTGTTGTTCTTTGGACAATCGGAGTATATATCCCAATCACCCACTGGGTTTGGGGTGGTGGATGGCTAATGGATATGGGAGTCATTGACTTCGCTGGAGGAACAGTAGTCGAAATATGTTCTGGTTTATCTGCATTAGCAATAGCACTTGTAATTGGAAAAAGAAAGGATAGAACTCTTTTACCTCATAACTTAGGATACACTGTATTAGGTGCAGGATTTTTATGGTTTGGATGGTTAGGTTTTAATGGAGGATCTGCATTAACTGCTGGTGGACTTGCAGCATCTGCATTATTAGTTAGTAATTTAGGGGCTGCTGTAGGGCTTTTAACATGGGTTTGTATAGATATTTGGAGAGAAGGAAAACCAACAGTACTTGGAGCGCTTTCTGGAGCTATATCTGCACTTGTAGCAATGACTCCTGCTGCTGGATTTGTAAATGCTGATGGTGCGGTTGTAATAGGATTTTTTGCAGCAATATTGTCTTATATAGCGATTAGTTATATTAAACCAAGATTTGACTATGATGATTCCTTGGATGTTTTTGGAATACATGGAATAGCCGGTATTTGGGGTACTATTGCTACAGGAATTTTTGCAGTAGTAGCTATTGGTGGTGTTTCTGGTTTAATAGAAGGAAATGCAAATCAACTTTTAATTCAATTAATTGCAACTGTTTCTACAATAGCTTATGCATTTGTTGTAACATTTATCATAGGTAAAATTATTGATTGGACTATCGGCCTTAGAGTTTCTGATAAAGAAGAAACAGAAGGTTTAGATACTCATATTCATGAAGAATCTGGTTATAGGTTGTAATAGCAACATATTTAGGAATTTTAAGTAAAGTATATATTAGCAAAAATTAAAAATTAAATAAAATCATGTAATGAACGAAATTATGTAATGAATGGTAAAAATAACTTTTCATAATATATTTCGCATATTATATATTTTAATAATATATTCTTTACAATATATTTTTCATAATAGGTTTTTAATAATATATTTTTTACAATATATTTTTATAATATATTTTTTACAGCATGTTTTTATAATGTATTTTTTGAATGATATTTTTATAATATTATTTAAGAGTATATTTCTTACGATATATTTTATAGTTGCTATATATGCTATTTATAACAATTTTAGAGGTTTTGATATGAAAAAAATTTTAGCTATTATTCGCCAAGAAAAATTAGAGGATGTTAAAAATGCCCTTGTAGAAGTTGGTTGTCAAGGTATGAATTTATCTGAAGTTAAAGGAAAAGGGAGACAAAGAGGTTTAAAAGAATATTATAGGGGACATCAATATTGTATAGAATTTCTTCCAAAAACAAGAATAGAAATAGTAGTTAATGATAATCAAGTGGATAATGTTTTAGATGCAATTATCAAAAGTTCCCGAACAGGTGAAATAGGGGATGGAAAAATATTTATTTCTGATGTTGAAGAGGTTATAAGAATAAGGACTGGTGAAAAAGGAGAAGATGCTGTTTAAATTCTCCAATAACCTTTTTTTATTTTAATAAGTATTTAATTTAATTTTTTTTATTTAATAATTTAAATTTTTTAACTAATATGAATTTAAAGTTAATCTAATATGATTTTAAAATAAATTCTTTTAGTTTTTTAGATAGATTTTTATAATAATTTTCTGATTTTTCTATTTCTTTTAAAGAAATTTCTTTGTTTTCATATCTATTATTTAATCTTTCATAATCTTTTTGAAGATTATACAATTCTCTTTTTTGAGAATCTTCTAAATTTTTTAAGTTATTTTTTAAATCTTGAATATAAGAATCTAAAAATTCTACTTTTTCTTTTAGATATTTTTTATCCTTTTTTAGATCTTTATTTTCTTCTTTTAGATTTTTTTGATCATCTTTTAAAATAGCTATAATGCTATCTTTTTCTAAAGTTGATGATTTATCTAAATAATTAAGATGTTCTGAATTTTTATAATTCTCTATATTATTCGTGTCTTTTTTTTCAATCTTGGTAACATGTTTTTCAAGACATTTTTCTAATTTTTTTCTTTCATTAGAACTATCATCAAGTTTTTTTTCAAGTGAGCTATTTATTATTTTTAATTTTTCCATATTATTTTCAAAATTATATATTGTAGAGTTATTTTTTTCTATTGTAGATTTTAATTTCTGATTTGATTCTTCTAATTTACTTTTTTCTTCTTTTAAAATATTTATTTTATCAGAATAGTTTTCTATTTCTTCTAAATATTTTGATGGGATTATTAAGACTGTTTCGTCATCTTTAAATATATTATCTTCTTTAGGAACAGTTATTTGAACTTGTTCTGTACGGTATTTCTTTTTTCTACCACTTTTTAGAGTTCTACTATATTCTCTAGAATATTTTTTCACTATAGCTCTTATAAATTCCATAAGAATCCTCAATATTAAATTTTAAAATAATATCTAACAACTTTAGTAAATTGTCAAAATGATATATAATCTTATATGTTTCGCTGTTATTATATTATCTATTATTTATATTATTATTTTATTATATTTTATATGTTATAGTATATTATATTAATTATTTCCTTGTTATTATTTTGTATATATTGTTTTTCACTATAATATGAATAAGTGAATTTACAATAAAATTATTTATAATAAAAATAATAATATTAATATTATTGTAAGTTTGGATATAATTTGAACTTTAAGACATTTATTAATATATTAAAACAAATTAGCTTGGTTTCTATTAATTTGTTTAAAACTTTTATTAGATAAAATTTTTATTAAGTGTCTTTATATATTGTTATTAAATGATTTATTGTTTTAGGAGAGTTTATACATGTTTATTGTGGGAATTTGTGGAAGTCCAAGAAAAAAAGCTACTGAATATGTCCTTAATAACTCTTTGGAGAGTTTAGAAGATCAAGGTTTTGATACTCAAATGTTTACTATAAGAGGTAAAGAAATAAATCCTTGCAGGCATTGTGATTATTGCTTAAAAAAGAAAGAATGTGTGATGAAAGATGATATGTTCGAAGTTTATGATTTGCTTAGAAAAGCGGATGGTATTATACTTGCCAGTCCTATGTATAATGGATCAATTTCATCTCAAATTAAAGCAGTGATGGATAGATGTAGAGCTTTAGGTGCTGAAAATGTTAATTTACTTAAAGGTAAAATTGGAATGTCAATTGCAGTTGGAGGAGATAGGTCTGGAGGTCAAGAATTAGCTATTCAACAAATTAACACATACTATATATTAAGTGGCATAATTCCTGTAAGTGGAGGTCCTTTTGGAGCCAATCTTGGAGCTACTTTTTGGTCACAAGATACACTAGAAGGTGTTAAAAAAGATGAATATGGATTTAAAACTTTAAATAAAACTTTAAAAAGATTTGTTGAGTTTTTAAACAATAAAAAGGAATAAAATTTCTCATATAAAATAATAAAAAAGACTAAAAATTTCTTATATATTATTTTAATAATGATCATGTTAATTTTTCGATTTTTAATTTTTTAAAACATAATTCATTTTAATATTTTTAATATAAATTTTTAATATAAATTTTTAATATTAACTTTTAATATTAATTTTTATAATTATTTTTAATTTTTAAAACATCATTAATATTATTATTTTTTAAATATTATTTTTTAAATATTTTATTTTCTAAATATTATTTTTTAATATTAATTTTATATAGTTAGGATTGTTTTTCTATTTTTATCATTTAATTTTAAAATAAATGGTTTAAAATTATATTAATCTAAAATATTCATTTTTAAATTTTGCAATGAATTTTTATAAACTATTTTAAGATTATATAAATCTTTCAACTATTTCTAAAATTTTGTTTATAATTTTGGCTGCTGGACCAAATTTATGTGAAAACCTACGAGCAGCAATTAAATCTTCTTCTTTGAAAGATCTCAATACAATTAAAAATATTAGATATATTATTGGGCAAATAATCATTCCTAATATTAATCCGAGTATTGTATTTGGAATAATCAAAATAACTAAACCCATTAATAAGGAAGCAATAATAACTTTTCCAATAAAAGAAATAGGTGCCTTTGTATTTGTTAAATTAAAACTCAATTTTAATATAGGTATCATAATTAAAAAACAAGCTATTGTAGTTGCAAGAGCTCCGCCAACAATTCCATATATTGGGACTATTAACCAATTAAGAACAAATGTTGCAATAGCACCTACTACTAAAACATACATTGGGATTCTTGGGTTTCCAATTCCTTGAACAATACTTGAAGAAATCGCAAACAATGAATAAAATGTCATTCCTATAACAAGAATACTTAATGCTGGAGCAGCATCTAAAAATCTTGGAAAAGTAATTTGAAGTATTGGTGTTGAAAAAAGAGATATTCCAATACACATTGGTATGACAATCACCATTGAATATTTATAAGATTGTGAAACATATTTACTGAGTAAATTTTGATTTTTAGTACTAAACGCTGCTGAAACTGCTGGCAATATTGTTGTTGCAAGTGAAGTTGAAATTATTAATGGAAACCTAGATATCGGGTCTGCTGCACCGAAATAACCTGTAAAGGTGGCTCCTAATATTTTACCTATAACAAATGTGGATATTGCAAAAATTAACATTTCTGCTAATGCAGTTATAGTAACTGGCACTGCAAAAAATATCATTTTTTTAGCTAATTTGAGTTCTTCAAGTACTGAAAATTTATATTCGACTTCTGGCTTTGGAACATATTTCCACATATATTTTTGAAATATAATTATGGATAATACGGCTGAAGCTATAAATCCTATTACTGAACCCATAACTGCTCCAAAAGCAGAGTATCCTAATAAAACTAACAATGTAGCAAAAACTATCATGAAAATTTGTTCTGTAGCTCTTGTAGCTAATATATATTCCATCTTTATTACGCCTTGGAATGCACCTCTAAATGCACCTACAATAACACTAAATGGAACTATAAAACCTACTGCTTGTAATGGGTATAATAAACCTGGCATTTTAGGATTTAATGCTGCTAAATATGGAGCTATAAAAAATACCATTAAGAATCCAAATAAAATTCCCAAAAATAGCATCATCTTTAACGAAGTGTATATCGTTTGCCTTGCTAAAGCTTTTTCATCAACAGCTGTAAACTCTGCCACATATTTTGCTATAGCTGGAGGTAATCCTCCTGCAGATAATACTTGAAGAATTCCCTGAAATTGTAATGTGTAACTTAATATCCCATAAGAAGACGGCCCTAAAAGTTGACCCATTAAGAACCTATAGATAAATCCTCCAACACGAAAGATTATATTGCCTATTAAAATTAAAATACTTCCTCTGGCTAGCCTGTTACTCATTACATCACCGATTTATCATAGTAAAATCATTTTTTATTAAATTGTCATATATTTTTCAGATTTATTAATATATCTATTAATTTATTATTTATATAATAAAATTATTAAATAATGATAATTATTAATCTTTCAATAATTTAAAAAATAATTATATTTATTTCAATTAAATTGGTTTTATTTAAATTAGTTTTATTTATTAACAATTTATTCAATTATCATTAGCTTATATAAATTAAGTATAATTATATATTTGTTTTATTATTTATATTAAATTATTAGCTATAAATATGAAATATGCTTTTTTCTTTTGATTATTTTTCTAATAGATTTTCATTATAATTTGATGTTTTTTATTAAATTTTTTTATTATTTTTATAATTTCTAATCTTTTTAATATTTTTATACTTTTAAATACTTTTAAATATTTTTAAATACAACTATTTTTATGAAAATCTTAGCAATAGATATTGGTGCAGGAACTCAAGATATATTATTTTATGATACTGAAAAAGAGCTTGAAAATTCTATAAAATTAGTCCTACCTTCTCCTCCGGTCATAGTTGTTGAAAAAATTAAGGAACAAACAATTAAAGGAAACAATATTTATTTTGATGGAACCATAATGGGGGGAGGAAAGATTAAATCTGCTATTGTCTCCCATATGGACAAGGGGTATAAAGTAGCAATGGAAAAAGAACCAGCTAGGACTATAAAAGATGATTTAAAAATAGTTAAGGATTTGGGTGTTGAACTTGTTGATAAAGGTAGCTTCTCAAAAGATTCAAAATACACTAATTATTTTAAAATATCTTTAATAGATGTTAATATTGAAAAAATAATTTCAACAATTTCTGATTATGATATAAATTTTTCTTTTAATAAAATTGCGGTTGCTGCTCAAGATCATGGGTTTAGTGATGAGATGGGTGATAGAGATTTTAGATTTGAGAAAATTAGGGAAAGATTAAAACATCCTATGGCAGTTGAAGAGTTAGCTTTCTTAGGCAATGTCCCAGAATATTTCTCTCGGATGAAAGCTATTGAAAACTCTCTTGAAGGATTAAACCCAATTATTATGGATTCTAAATTTGCTTCTATTTGTGGAGCTTGTTTTGATCCTGAAATTTCTGATTTAAATAGTTTTGTAGTGATGGATATTGGTAATGGCCATACTATGGCTGCTTCTATTGAGGATGGAAAGATTCAAGGGGTCTTTGAACATCATACTTCTAATCTATCTCCAGAAAAAATAGAAAAGCTTGTTAAAAAGCTTGTTGAAGGGACTATAACACATAAAGAAATTCATGAAGATAATGGCCATGGTGCTCATGTAATCAATGGAATCTCAAATCTTGAAAAAGTTGTGGTTACTGGCCCAAAGAGAGGAATTATTAAAAAAACAAATTTAGATTATTATAATGCTTCTCCTGGTGGAGATGTTATGATGACTGGGCCAGTTGGTCTTATAAACGCTACAGAATATATTGAAAATGATTCATAGTTTTCTTTGATTATTAATTAACTAGATTATTTGGTTGATTGGATTATTTGGTTGATTAGATTTTTAGTTGATTAGGTTATTATTCCTTCGTTTATATTATAATTCATCAATTATTTTAAATTTCGACATGATTTTAATATATATTTTTATTATTTATTTCTTATAATGTATTTTTTGGAGATTTTTTTATCATGAAGTTGGATCCTCATATTCATAGTTGTTATTCAGGAGATGCAAGATCTAGTCCTAGAGAGATAATTAAAAGAGCTTTACATATTGGTTTAGATGTTATAGCGATTAGTGATCATAATTCGATTAAAGGATCAAAATCTGCTATTAATTTGACAAAAAATATCAAAAACCTTCTTGTAGTTCCATCTATTGAAATAAGCTCGTCCGATGGCCATATTCTTGGTTTTGGTATTGAAACACCTATTTCAAAAGGCTTAACTCCTGAAGAAACAGTAGAAAAGATTCATGATGAAGGAGGATTAGCTATAGTTCCTCATCCTTTTTCATTTTATAGGAAGGGATTATTTTTTAACAATAGAAATAATGTTAATAAATTGGTGAAAGAGAAATCGAATAAGAAATACCTAATTGATGGTGTTGAAATCCTTAATGCAAGATATATTATTGGATATTCAAATTTCAGGTCAAAAAAATTAGCCAATAAATATAACTTAGCTAAAATAGGCTCTAGTGATTCACATTTCATTGAATCAATTGGTAATTGTTATACTGAACTTTTTGATATTGATTTAGAACCTACAGTTGATGATGTAATTGAAGCTATAAGATCAAGAAAAACTATAGCTAAAGGTAGTAGAACACCTAATTATTTAATAGCTAAAGAAGTATTTAATAAAAAAATAAGAAGAATTTATTAATAATTGGTTAATTATTTTTCTATTTAAAAAGTTTAAGATTAATTATTTTAATATTTAAGTATTATTATGTTTATTTTTATTAAAAATGAGAATATTTATTAAAAATAAGAAGGGTTAAAATGTCGTTTCAAGTATCAATTACTAATTTTTTATCTAGTTATTTTTTTTCAGGATATACAATATTTAATACACTTATTTATGGTATAATATTAGTTTTTGCTATTTTTGGAATAATTAAAATTTTTAAGCATTATAATATAAATCCAACCGATCTCATTTTTCCTTTAATACCATTTATTTTTCTTGGTTCTTCAGTAAGAGCTTTAGTGGATAATGGCGTTTATCCCTATAGTTGGTTTCTGATAACTCCTGGGATTTATTTTATTGTAGGAGGTATTGCAATACTTTCTCTTCTTTTGGGGATTTTAATCCAAAATAAGAAAAATATTGACTTTAGATATACAATTTTTTCAATTGGTTTTATTTTAGCTATTATTAGTTTGATTAATATTCCAGATATTAATTTAATAGCTTTTAGTCAGGTTATTATGGTCTGGGCATTCATGACTTTTATTTTTTTATTAATTGGTAAATTTTGGAGTCTTTTTAATTTTAATTCTTATAATGGTAAAATAAATCTATCAATCATATCTGCTCATCTTTTCGATGCATCTTCTACTTTTATTGCTGTTGATTATTATGGCTATTTTGAACAACATGTAATTCCTAGTTCAATATACAATATTTCTGGAACAGCAATTACTATGTTTCCATTGAAGATCATTGTCATATGTCTTTCTCTTTATTTAATTGACAAATATATCGATGATGAAACTATTTCTGGAACATTAAAACTAGCTATTTTTATATTAGGTCTTGCTCCAGGGATTAGAAACTTTTTAAGTTTAGCTATTGGTGTTGGGATATGATATTTTTCACTGATTTAATCTAATTTCTATAATATTCTTTATAATATTTTTTATAATATTTTTTATCTTATTTTTAAGTTATTTTTTATAATATTTTTTATCTTATTTTTAAGTTATTTTTTATAATATTCTTTAATTTCTTTTTATATTATTTTTAATATTATTATTTATTTTTTTAGTTTCTATTTGATTTTATTAGTCTTTTTAACTTCTTTATCAATTTATTAATTTAACTTTTTTCTTCAATAGTCTATTATTTATTAAATATTTTTATACTAGTAAAAACAAATTTTATCATGTTATATTTTCTATCATTTTATGATATTAAATATGACTAAAATATTCAATATAGAGGAATCAAAGTGGAAATAAAAGATATGAATATTCCAAAGAGTAAAAATTTTCCAAATAAGGTTAAAATTTTTGATACAACTCTGAGGGATGGAGAACAAGCTCCAGGAGTAGCTCTAACTACTGATGAAAAGATACAAATAGCTCAAAAGTTAGACAATCTTGGGATAAGCACTATTGAATACGGATTTCCCGCTGTTTCTGAAGGAGAACGGGAATCAGCTAAACAAATCAATGATTTGGGTTTGAATGCCAATATTTGTGGTTTAGCTAGAGTATTGAAAAATGATATTGATGCTTTGTTGGATTGTGATTTAAGTTATATGCACACTTTTATTGGAACTTCTCCTCTTCATAGAGACTTTAAACTTAAAATGTCAAAAGAAGAGGTTATAAACAAGGCTTCTTCTGCTATTGAATATGCTAAAGATCATGGCATAACTGTAGAATTTTCTGCAGAAGATGCAACTAGGACTGAGAAAGACTATCTTTTAGAAGTTTATAAGGCTGTAGAGTCTGCAGGTGCAGATTTAATCAATGTTCCCGATACAGTAGGGATTTTAGTTCCAACCACTTCTAGAACACTTATTTCTGATCTTAAAAAAGAATTATCATTACCAATAAGTGTTCATTTTCATAATGATTTTGGATTGGCAGTAGCTAATTCTCTTGTAGCTATAGAATCTGGAGCAGAACAAGCTCATGTAACTGTAAATGGTATTGGAGAAAGAGGAGGAAATGCATCTTTAGAAGAACTTGTTGTTACATTAAAAGTAGCATATGGTCTTGATTTGGATATAGATACTACTCAATTGTATAATTTATCTGATTTCGTTTCAAGGGTTACTGGTATAAAAATGCCTCCAAATAAACCTATTGTGGGAGATAATGCATTTGCTCATGAATCTGGAATTCATGTACATGGTGTTTTAGAAAATGCAGCTACTTATGAACCTATTGATCCTGCACTTGTTGGACACACAAGAAAAATTGCTTTAGGTAAACATACTGGTGCTAATGCACTTAGAGCAAAACTTAAAGAATATGATATTAAGATGAATGAAGAACAGTTTTGCACAGTTTATGATCAAGTTAAAGGGCTTGGTGATAAGGGAAAATCTATAACTGATGCTGATTTAAAAGCTATTGCAGTAACAGTTCTTGGAAAAGCTAAAGAAGAAGCTGTAAAATTAGTAGGGTTGTCAGTTAGTTCTGGTTCTGGAAAAACTGTTTCACCAACAGCGACTGTAAAATTAATGATTAATGGAAACGAGAAAGAAACCTCTTCTATTGGTGTAGGTCCAGTTGATGCAGCATTAAATGCTATTCAAAAACTTGTTAAAGGAACAACTAATATAGAACTTGAAGAGTACCATATAGAAGCTATCACTGGAGGAACTGATGCTTTAGCTGAAGTTTTTGTTATTACTTCTGATGAAGAGGGAAATAGTGCCACTGGAAGAGCTACTCGTGAAGATGTAATAATGGCTAGTGTAGATGCTGTTTTAAATTCTATTAATAAAATTTTAATGATAAAAGAGGCAAAATAGTTTTAATATTCTAAATCTCGGTGATTTAATTTTATAAACTATTTTTACTAATTTTTAACATTTTTTTATTTTTTACTAATTTTTAACATTTTTTTTATTTTTTATTATTCTTATTATTTTTTTATTTTTTATATATTAATTACTTATTTTTAGTTAGTCTATAATTTTTTTTATTATTATAATAAATAATTTTAATGTTTTTTCAATTTTAAAATTAATAATATATTAATAAATCTTTTAAAAGATATTAAAAAACATAAATTATATAATATGGTTAAATAAATATATTATTATTTAATGTCGGAGGTCATTAATATGCCAGAAGAAAATATTGTATACATTGGAAGTAAACCAGTAATGAATTATGTACTAGCAGTAGTAACTCAGATGAACAGTGGCGTATCCGAAGTTGTTTTAAAGGCAAGAGGAAGGGCTATTAGCAGGGCAGTTGATGTAGCTGAGATAGTTAGGAATCGTTTTGTACCTGATATGGATGTTGAAAATATCGAAATATGTACAGAAGAAATTGTTGGAAACGATGGTGTTTCCACTAATGTTTCTACTATTGAAATACGTCTTAAAAAAGATAACTAAAGCTTCAGCTTTTTTTATCTATTTTCTTTTTATATAACATTTCTTTGATCTTTAGTTAATAATTTATTTTTGATTATTATATTTTTTTAACCTAAATTGATTTATTTTTTATATTTTTTTGTTAAAATATAATTATAATATAATTAGAATATAAAATTAGAATAGAATTAAATTATAATATAATTAAAATATAAAATAAGATAAAATTTGAATAGACTTAAATTAAAATTTAAATAATAAAATAATAAACTTTAAGATGCTTATCTATATAATATTAATTTTACTATTTTTCCTAAAAGTCTATAATACCATTTATCCATTGATTTACTAACATTCTTTAATTCTTCAATAATAGCTATTTCCTGAGGACATTTTTTTTCACATATTCCACATTGTGTACATTTATATGCAGCTGATTTATCTTCAGTAGCATTAACATACATTATTTGTGGTTTAAACCCTCCAAACATTGATTTATCATTATATGATGAAAAACATGTCGGAATGTCTACACCTTTTGGACAAGGCATACAATAAGCACAGTTTGTACATTCTACTTTTATCTTATTCTTAAATTCTTCTTTAACTTTTTCAAGCATTTCTTTTTCTTCTAAGCTAAGTGAATTTGGAAGTGCATCTGATGCTGCCTTAATATTTTCTTCTATATGTTTTTCATCATTCATTCCTGATAATACAACTTTGACTGCAGGATTATCCCAAACCCATCTGAAGGCCCATTCACCAGCAGATCTTTTGATTTTAAAATCATCAATAATTTTTTGAGCATTTTTCGGTAATTTATCAACTAACATTCCACCTCTCAAAGGTTCCATTGCTATAACGCCTATATTTTTTGATGCAGCATATTCTAATCCTTCAGTTCCTGCCTGATAATTTTCATCAACATAATTATACTGTATCATACAAAATTCCCAGTCATAATCATCAATGGTTTTTTTAAACTCATGTAAATTTCCATGAAAAGAGAATCCAAAGTTTATTATTCTTCCATTTTTTTTCTCATCTTCAATAAAATCTAAAATTCCAAATTTTTTTAAGTTTTCCCAGTCTTCGAATTTAATTATGTTATGAATCATATAATAATCAATATAATCCGTTTTTAATCGTTCTAATTGCTTTTCAAATATTTCATCCATTTTTTGCCTTGTTTTAACAACTTGAGCTGGCATTTTTGTTGCAATTTTAACTTTTTCCCTATATCCATTAGATTTTAAAATTTTTCCAAGAGTTTTTTCACTTCCAGGATATAGATATGCGGTATCAAAATAATTAACTCCATTTTCTATAGCTGTAATTATTTGTTTTTCTGTTCTTTCATAATCAATGGATACATTTTTTCTGGGATATCTCATGCACCCATATCCTAATATAGATAATTTATCTCCATTTTTTTCTATTTCTCTATACATCATAAATTGCACCCTTATTAAAGAATTTTTATTAGTAGTTATTATAATTATTTCTATTAAAATTCTATATATGGATTGATATACCGATTTCTCTTTATTGTAGAATTACCATATTCAATTGCTCTTGAAGGACAACGATTGATACAAGCATTACAATGACTACATTTTTGTTTAATCCATTTTGGTCTTTCATCATTCATTTTTATAGCTTTTGATGGACATACAGTTTCACACAATCCACATACAGTACATTTTTCAGTAACACGAAATTTCTTAGTTTTACGAAACATTCCATAAAATCTATAAGCTATAGGTGTTACTATTGCACTTATACCATGTTTTACAAAATATCCTTTTTTTCTATTTTTTATTTCATCAATTATCTTTTTTAAAGATTTATTTGCAGCATTAATAGTTATTTTTGAATCTTCCTTATTCGCTGGATCATAGATCATGATATAATTACTAGGCATTTCAATTGAATAGCTACTACTTAACTCCAGATTTTTTGATTTTAATAATTTTGCTAAGCTTTTATCTGCATTTCCAATACCTGAACCACAAGTAATTATTGTATATATAAAAGGAGTTTCTTCTGTTTCTAAATTTAATTTATTTATGAATTCAGACACTATTGTAGGCATTCCATAAAAGTAAACTGGAAATATTATTCCTATTTTTTCTCCTTTCTCAACCTTATAATTAAAGATATTTTCATTCAATGCTCTACCCATATCAACTAATTTTACATGTTCTGATTTTTGTATTTTTTCAGCTACATATAATGAATTTCCTGTTCCTGTAAAATAAAAGATCACTTATAATTCCTCTTTTTTATTTGAGTTATTTAAACATTTTATGAGAATATTTTTTATAAGAAAGATATTGAGAATATTATTTTTTAAAATGCTATTTTTATAAATGCTATTTTCAAGAATACTATTTTTTATCTAGATTCAAAATCTCATTTACTTCATCAAATATATTTTTATTGATTCTTGCAACTAGAAATTTGCCTTTTCGTTCAGTAAATATTAAATCAGCATTACTTAACTCTTTAAGATGATGAGAAATCGTAGGAGATCCAATATTAAATGTTTGAGCAATAGTAGATATCAAACATCCATCACAATCGTCATAGCTAGCTTCTTGATTTTCAACTATTTTTAAATAAAGTTCTAGTCTGTTAGGGTTGGAAAGAGCTTTAAAAATTTTTGCCATTTTTTTAGTATCCATCAAATACCTCAATATGATAATTCGATAAGTATCAAAATAATATTTTTATATTCCAATATATAAAAATTTTGATATTAAAATAAAAAAAATTATAAATATAAATATGGCTATGTATTAATTCATACATAGCTTTAAATTATCTAGTTTTTATATCCAAAATTTATTCTCTTCTTCGTATAAATACTACCAAAGCGATTATTACAGCTAAAATAGCTATTAAAACTATTATGGTATAATATATAAATACAGAAATTGGGGTGTTTAATTTATCTCCATCTAATGAATATAAATAACCATCATTACCTGCAAAGAATATTGTTTCTCCATAAACAACTGATGAAGAGGTTATTGGAGAATTAAAAAGATAAGTTCCTGGGTTATAAGCTAATTTTGGATTTCCAGTATATTTATTTAATATATATTGGGTTCCATCATTTGATCCAAATACAACTTTATCATCATATATTGCAGGTGTAGATCGAACATCTCCTCCAGTTTTATATGCCCATTTGAATGTACCGTCTCTAGTATCTAAGCATGTTAAATTACCACTATCTGAACCAACATATAGATTATTATTTCTTAAATCTAATGATGCAGATGAATTAACTTTATTGCCTAAATCATATTTCCAAACAAGAGTTCCATCATTTCCATTTAGGCTGTAAAAAGTACCATCCAAAGAACCTATATATACTTTATTGTCTCCATAGCTAGGGGATGCTACTACTTGATCTCCAGTAGTATAATTCCATATTTGGGTTCCATCATTTCCATTAAGTGCAAAAATTACTCCATTAGTAGAACCGATATAAAGTGTTCCATTAACATATGTTGGTGAAGATTTTACTTTTCCTCCAATTTCTTTCTCCCATAATTTAGATCCATCTTTTGCATCTAGTGCATAAACTTTACCATTATCTGCTCCAAAATAGAGAGTATCATTAGTTACGGTTGCAGTAGATTCAATTGGTTTTGAAGTTTCGAACTTCCAAGATAATTTTTCATTTTCTACATTGTAATTATACATATATCCCTTATTGTTGTTTACAATTGTTCCCACAAACAAATTATCTCCTTTAACAACTGGAGATGCTGTTACAGTTCCATTTAATTGATATTCCCAATTTTTATTACCATTTTCCATATTCACGGCTTCAAGTAATCCATTTTGGGATATAACATATATTATTTTATCTTGTATTGCAGGGGAAGATAATATTGGGTTATTCATACCATGCATCCATAAATTTGAAACAAAATCTCCTGCTTCATCTATAAATCCGGTATGTTCAACATTTTCTTGAAACATGGTCCAATTATTATTAGCTCCTGCAATAGGGTTTATAAAAATGGCTAGAATAGCTAACCCTATTAAAATTTTTTTAAAGTTATTTGATATTAATTTTGACATTAAACCACCAAGTAATAAATACAAATCTTTTTAATATTATCTGATTGATTCGTTTCGATGTTTATTTCGCGACTAGTTTTTATAGAAATTTTATATAAATCATTATTAGTTTTTATAGAAGTTTATACATCTCTATCAAATCTCATAACTCCTAATGCAAAGAAGAATAATAAAAATCCTATTAAAACAACAATATCGATCCATATTCCTCCAATTCCCATTCCTTTTAGCATTACTCCCCTCATAGCATCATTTAAATAAGTTAATGGGAATAAATATGCTATTTTTTGGAATATCCAAGGCATAGTTTCTATTGGGTAAAATACTCCTGATACAAACATCATTGGCATAGTAAATGGCATAACAATTTGTGTGTAATCTTCTTGTGTCTGAGTTGTTGCTGAAATCATTATTCCAAAACCAACAAAAGTCAATGCGCCTAGAATCAGTACACCTATAGCTAAAAATATATTTCCATTTATCGTTATTCCAAATAGTAAAATTGCCGCGGCTAAAAGGACCAATGCTTTTAAAACTTCAATTATAAGTTTTGAAAATATTTTTCCTCCAACTACAGTTGTAACACTTGTAGGAGTCATAAATAATCTTGCTAATTCTCCAGTTTCTCTTTCACCAGCAATTGATTGGCCCATACCCATCATACATGACATCATAACTGTCATAGCTAGAACTGCAGGAACTAAAAAGTCAATATATGCTATATCTCCATATATTTTGTTTATTTGGAGGTTTATGGAGTCCACCATTCCATTAATACTTGATTGAACATTTGTGGCTCCTGATGCATTATCTGTATTATTTGATTCACTAGCTGAAGTTCCACTATCAACTGTTCCACTACTATCTGTTGTGGCTCCCTGACTGCTTATTGCAGCATTTTGAACTTCTAAATTAGCTAGTTTTTCGGCACCTATTTGTGCACTTATTTTACTAAATAAACCTTGTGCTGCTGGAACAATTGCCTGTGAAGCTATTTGATCAGACGAATCCAGATAAAGTACTACCATCTTGCTTTGATCACTGGCATCATCATAGTTTGGAGGCAGTATTATGGCTGCCTTAACCTCCCCTTTATCGACCATCTCCTTTCCTATATTTACATTTGTCGTAATATTTTTTACTTCAAATAAGGACATATCTTTAACAGCCATAAGAGTTTGATCTGTTAAATTTCCTTGGCTTTGATCAACGATTGCTATGGGAACATTTTCAATTGATCCTCCCATACCATAACCAAATAATGTTATCATTATTATTGGAAAAAGAAACATTGATATTAATCGTGGTTTATGCCTCCAAAGAGATAAAAGATCTTTTTTAAGCATCCACATAAATTTTTTTCCTTCCATATATTCTCAACTCTTATTATAATTTTAAATATTATTTTTTTAGAAATACTCTCTTTTAAAAAGTTATCATTATTAATAAGTAAACATCGCTATTTGATACAATAATTGTATTTAATCATCCATGTTTTGTATATTGGAATTATCTACCTTTTTTTTACTAGTGACATCTACAAAAACATCTTCTAATGAAGGATCTTTTGTGTTTATAGAGGTTATATTTCCATCATTTTTAACAATAGTCCATATAACATTACTTACACTATTTTCAGCAAACCTATCAACATTAATTGTTAATCTTGTTCCATCGGTAGTCTCATTTGTAGTAAGATGATAGACAATATCTAACTTTTTAACATCCTCTAATATATTGTCGTTAATATTTTTAATCATTATACTAACTTCTTTTGAATGTTTTTGTATCTGTGCGAGATATTCTGGGCTATGATTATCTGGATCTTTATTAAACATAGCTGCAGAAAATTTTTCTAGGCTTATTGATTCGGAAATATTTTCTTCTTTATCTGCTTCATTATTTTCTTCTATATTCACTGAGTTGAATGTTTCACTCTTTATTTTTTCGGAAGCGGTTTTGGTTTTAGAAAAATCACCTATGCTAGATAAACCTTCCATTTTTTTAAGAAGTTCTCTTTCATTTTTATGCATTAGGTTGTCTTTTAATCCTTGAGGAGTATCAAAAGCAGCTAACTCTCCTAAATTCATAATCCCAACGTTTTCACATAGCATTTCTACTTCATACATATCATGAGAACATAAAACTATTGTATGGCCATGATCATTTAATTCTGCTATTAAATCCCATAGGACCATTTTAGTAGTAGGATCTAAACCAATTGTTGGTTCATCTAAAAATAATACATCTGGTTTATGGATTAAACTAGCTACTACAGATACTTTCTGTTTCTGGCCTCCAGACATCTGCTTAATTAACTTATCTTCAGCATATTTAATGTCTACTAATTCCATAAGTTCAGGTATTCTTTCTTCTTTTTGATCTTCATTAAGACCATAATAATCAGCACAAAGTTCTACATTTTCTTTTGCTGTTAAGTCATTGTATAAACTAACAAGTTGAGGAACCATTCCAATTTTTTTTCTCACTTCATTTGGATTTGTAGTTATATCATAACCACCAACTTTACCTGTTCCACTTGTTGGCTTTATAAGACAAGTTAACATTTTAATTGTTGTTGTTTTTCCAGCTCCATTTGGCCCTAAAAATCCGAAAATACTTTTATTTTTAATTTTCATATTAAGGTCATCTACAGCGAGAAAATCACCATAATTCTTTGTCAGTGAATTTGTTTCTATTGCATATTTCATTTATTCACCTTTTTAACACTTTAAAAGTTTTTAAATATCTAAAGTTTATTTTATCTTAACATTTAGTTTTATCTTCAATATTATCAGAATCTTTGTGATATTTTTCAGCATTTTTATGAGGAACTATGACATCTCTCCAAAATTCTTTCATTATTGGGGGAACATCTCTATGTGGCTTTTTTTTCATTAATTCAATAGTATTAATTCCTTTTTCAGTAGCTTCATAGAATTTTAATTTTCTTTTTCCTTGAAGTTCCCAATCGCCTTTTATTAATCCTTTTTTTTCTAATTCATGAAGAATTGGGTAAATTTTATTCGGTCCTGGTCCTTTAAATTTTATTTTTTTCATGGTATTTTGATTTCCTTCTTTCATTTTTTTTATTATTTCATATCCATGAATTCTTTCTTTTGTTATAATCCAAAGAACAATTATCTTTAAAAAACCTTTCATTAGTCCAACAAGCAATGTTTTGTCAAATTCACCTAGATTTTTTAAATCTAATTCATGTTTTTCTAAACATTTACTTTCATTGGAACATTCTTCATCTTCTAAATAATCATTATCAATAGTTTCTGAGTTTTCACTCTTTTCAATTAATTCTTCTTTTAGTTCTTCTTTTAATTCTTCTTTCTCAAATTCATCATCTATATCTAATTTTTTATTTATCATCATATTTGTCACGTTTCCTCCCTTTTAATTTATTTATAGTTAAAATGATTATAATTGAAAGTCTTATTTAGAATTTTTTAGATATAATTTATTTTTTAAGCATGATTTATTTTTAATAATAATCTATTTTTAATTACATTTTTCTGCTTATTTAAAAAGTTTATGCTCTAACTAAGATCTTTTTGAATTAATTATAATCGTTTCAACTCTTTAAAACTTATTTTAATCAATTTAATTATAATTTTAAAATATCTTTTTGTTTTGAAAATTTTTTATATTTTTTAATATATAAAAAACAGATATATTCAAAACAATATATATCAAATTTTTGATATATCAAAATTATAGGTATTTTTTTATATATAAATTTTTCTATGAATTTAACCATATTTTTATAATATCCTCAATTTTATAATATAATCATATTTTATAAAATAAGATTATAGTGTAAAAATAGAGTTATTAAATGCAATCTTTAAACAAACATAAAAATAATTTTCATTTTGGGTAGTTTTAAATATAATTAATACAGCGTTATTATTTCTTATAAATTATTAAGAGATTTATACTTCTACTAATTAATAGATAAATTATATAACTTTAAAAATACATAAATTTATTATATTTAACATAATTTCGATTGATTAATTCAATCATAGGGAGCAAGCTTTGATTCAATAATAGGATATTGTTTTAAGCATGATTTTTTAATATAATTTTATAATTTTTTATAATTTTTAGTATAGATAATAACTTTCATTATAGATAATCTTAGGTATTTTAATGCCTCAAGAGTGAAAAAATAAAGAGTGAAAAAATGAAATTGGGTTTTTCATCATTATCATTATTCATGAAATCTTTAGAAGAGATGTTAGATATAGCTACTAAAGACAATTTTGAACTTTTAGAAATACTATGTGAAGGCCCCTATTGGCCTAGAAATCTTCTTAAAAATGATAAGGGTATTTTCAAAAATTCAAATAACAATAGGAGTTTTTCAGAATATGACAAATTTCTAAATAATATGGATATTGAAGTTTTTGATTCATATGATATAGAATTAATGCTTCATAGTCCAACAATTGATTTAAATCCTGCTAGTATGAATGAGGGCATAAGAAAAGAAACTTCCATACAAACAATAGAAGCACTAGATTTAGCAGCTAAAATTGGTGCAAAAGCTATTACTACTCATCCAGGAGTTGTTCATAGAAAAGAGGAGAGAATAAGAAATTTAGCTATTGATTTCTCTGTAGAAACATTGAAAAATTGTCAAAAACATGCAGAAGAAGTTGGAGTTATCCTTTCTGTTGAAAATATGCCTTATAGAGAAAACTATTTGTGTAATTCTCCTGAAGAACATAAAAAAATTGTTGAAGCTGTTGGTTCTTCAGCTACGATTGATTGGGGCCATGCAAACACATATAAAAATCCTGAAGAATATTTAAAAATTTCAAACATCGCCTATTTCCATCTTAATGATAATAATGGTGAAAAAGATTCTCATATCTCTCTTGGAAAAGGATCTGCTGATTTCAGTAAAAATTTTTTAAACCATGTTAAAAAAGGAATAATAGAATTAAATGATTATGGGGATGTTTTAAAAAGCAAAAAATATATTTTTGAGAAATTGAATGGTTTTTAAATATTTTAAAGATTGATATTTGTTTTATCAATTAATTTATCTAATATTTTTTAGAGTTATTATTTTTTAGAGTTATCTATTTTTAAGAGTTATTATTTCTATTTTCAAAATTTAATGTCTAATAACTCACATATTTGGTTTATGACGATGTCTGCAGCATCAAAAACTTTTTGGGATACTGCTTCATTTTGTTCTAGTGTAAGAACAGCTAAATCAGCTTTTTCAAACGCGAGTATGTCATTTGGCCCATTTCCAACCATCATAACTTTATATCCTTTTTCTTGCAGTTTAGAAACAATTTCTCTTTTTCTTTTGGTGTTAGCTGTTTTAAAAACATTATCTTCAGGTAACCCTATGATTTCTGCAAGTTCATAAAGTGATTTCGCCCTATCTCCTGATGCGATAAATGTATCAATTCCTCTATTTTTAAGTGTTTTTATAACATCACTAACATATGGAAATACTTTTCCACCAGCAGTTATGACATAATCTACTTCATTAGTGTCTAAATTCAATATAAATGCAGAACCACTGCATAATTCTATGAAATTATTTTCTGCACTAAGTTGATATGCTGTTTCATGAAATTCTTTTAATTTAATGTTACTATTTTTTAATATAGGAAGTATTTCATCTTTTGATATGTTAGATGAGGAATAGCTAATATCTAATGGAATATTATTTTTTTTTATAAAATCATATAATTTTTTTTCTCCATTAGCTAACATAATACATTTTTTAGTATCTGTCTGTATTACAATTAATGCACTATTTCCTATTTCATCAATTAAATCTAGAGAGCTATTATTTTCATATTTGCCGGTTTTAATATTTTTAACAACTCTACATCTCTCTAATAATGTCCCAGAATTATCAAAAACAATAGCTTTCTTTTTTTCCATATTAATACCTATTAATTATAATTATTTTTTATTTAAATTCTTCTTTAATTAATTTTTTATTTGAATACTTTTGTTATTCAATTTTTTTTAATATCTTGGTATATTATTATATTATTCTTTCTTGTTAGATTAATGTTATTTTTATTATTAAAATATTATATATTGTAATTTTTATTATAATTATAGTATTCATTTATTATAAATTGTAATTTAGGCATAATTGTATTTAAGTATTATAAACTTTGATTATAGTATAAATTATTTTGATTATATCATAAATTAATTAATTTATAATTATAATTAATTTATAATTATAATAAATTTACAATTATAATAATATACATTTTGATTATATTCAATAATTTTTTTATTAATAAATTACTAAATTATTTAAGGTTTAAAATTATAATTATATTATTATTGAATTTTTGTATAATTATTATTTATTAAATTATATTAAATTGTAAATCAGAATATTCAAATTATAAAATTTAAATCATAATATTTTAATCATATATTCAAATTATAAAATTTATCAAAATATTTAACATAAAAATATTCAAATTAAAGTATTCAAATTAGAATATTTAAAGTAGAATCTTCAATTAGAATATTTAAATCTAAATTAGAATATTAATTTAAACTAATATTGATATTAATGTGTTTTAAGTTAATCTAAATATTAATTCTTCAATTTTATTTTAGAATAATTTCTTAATCAATATAATCACTATTTAAATTTATCATTAGTTAGTACACAGCTAATATATGGCTATAATGGGTGTTTTAATGAATACTTTTGAAAAATCACAAAAAATCAAAAAACAAGATTTAAAAGCTACTGAAAACTTAGAAAATTTTATAGCAACAATTGAAAAAAAGAATCCATCCATCAATGCATTTTTAGAACTTAATAAGGAATCTGCATTATCTCAGGCTAAAAAGATTGATGAGAAAATTAAAAATGGATTGAAAGTAGGGTCTTTAGCAGGATTAGTTTTTGGAATAAAGGCTAATATTAATGTAGAAGATAGAGTAATATCTGCAGCTTCTAAAACATTGGAAAACTACTATGGTAGCTATGATGCTACTGTTATAAAACAAATAAAAAATCAAGATGGAATAATAATTGGTATGTGTAATATGGATGAGTTTGCAGCAGGTAGTTCTACTGAAAGTTCCTACTTTGGTGCTACTGATAATCCTGCAGCTCCTGGTCATATTCCTGGAGGATCAAGTGGTGGTAGTGCAGCAGCAATTGCTTCTGATATGTGTGATATCGCTCTTGGTTCTGATACTGGGGGATCTATAAGGAATCCTGCTTCTCACTGTGGAGTTATTGGGTTTAAACCTACTTACGGTGCAGTTTCAAGACAGGGACTTCTTGATTTATCAATGAGTCTTGATCAAATTGGCCCTCTTTCAAAGGATGTTTCTGGAATTTCAATGGCTCTTGATACTATTGTAGGATATGATGAAACAGAATGTACTAGTTTAAACAAAGAATTCCCATCTTTCACTGAAATAGCTAATCAAAATCCTGAAAAATTACAAGAAGATGTAAAAGATATGAAAGTTCTATGTATAAATCAATTTAAAGATGTTACTGATGAACATATAAATAAAATAATCGATGATTCTGTTGATAAAATTAGTGAAATGGGTGCAGAAGTAGTTGAATCAAGTTTCGACTACATTGATTTATGTCTTCCTACATACTACCTAATAAATTATGTTGAATTTTTCTCAAGTACAAGAAAATATGATGGAAGAAAATATGGTCACAAAATTGAAGATGTTTGTGGTGAAGAAGTACTTAGAAGAATAGAAATGGGTTCATATATTTCACAACAAGAATTTAGTGGAAAATATTATAAAAAGGCTTTACAAGCAAGATCTCTTATTAGAAATGAAATTAATAAACTCTTAGGAGATGTTGATCTTATATTAGGACCTACTGTTCCTAAACTTCCTCATAAAATTGGAGAAAAACTTGAACCTATGGAAATGTATGCTTATGATGTTTTAACAGTTATAGCTAATTTAGCGGGTATACCTGCAGGAAGTATGAAAGCAGGAGAACATAATGGGATCCCTGTTGGTTTACAACTCCAAGCTAAACCAAATGAAGATGATAAGATTATTAAAGCAATGGCTGCTTTAGAATCATTATGATTATATCTAAATGTTAATAGTTTAAAAATATTATAATTATTTCTATTATTGCATTAATTATTATTGAAGTAATTAGCATTACTTGATTTAAGTTAAAATAATATTAAATAATAGCATTTATTGATTTAAATTAAAATAATTAATATTACAGGTTTCTCCATCATGAAAATTGGGTTAGTTTATATTAAAGGGTCTCTTCCGGGATTTGAAGACTTTGGAAACCTTCCAACAGATCTTGTAAAATCAAATGGGGTTGTTAGTGGAACAAATGGTCTTAAAGCAAGTAAAATACTTGATGGGATTATAATTCCTGGAGGATCAATTCTTGAATCTAATTCAATTTCTATTGATTTAGCTAATGAAATTAAAAAATTAGCTAATGAAGGCAAACCAGTAATTGGAATATGTTCTGGCTTTCAAGCACTAGCTAACCAAACAGATGTAGGTAGAAAATCTCCTTGCCCAATTATTAAGGAAGGTTTAGGATTACTTGATGTTAATTTTTCTCCTTTAATTAGTAATGATCGTGTTGAAGGCACTATTGTTAATGATTCTTTTTTAACTAAAAATTTAGATAAAACTTCTTATTCTGAAAATATCACTGGATTTCACTGCCATACTTATGGTAAAATTGAAATTAATGAATCAAATGCTTTGCCTATTTTTGAATCATCTATTAAACGAATGAATTATTCTGATACTAAAAGTTCTGTTTTATCGGGTGTTAGAAATGATGAAGGCAATGTTATTGGTACTTTAATTCATGGCCTTTTTGATGAAAATCCAACTATTGTTGAAAACTTTCTTGATTTTTTAGGTGCAGAACATAATGATATAGATCAAATTTTCATGAAAAATGCAGATATTAAGAAAAAAATTAGATCTGAGTTAGCTATAGAAAGTGGAATAAATATTAAAAATAGTAAATTATGCAATGAATTTAAAAAGATTCTTATAAATTCTTTAAATAGCAAATTTAATGAAAATAAGGATAATGATTGTAACAACAATAACAATAACAATAACAATAACAATAACAATAACAATAACAACAATAATTATAATAATAATAATTTTTTAAATGATTTAAATTCCCTTAAAAATAATATTCCTCCAATGATTATGATTGGAAGTACGGGGTCTGATTCTGGAAAAACTTTTATTACTACTGGACTTGCTGGGGCTTTTACTAAAAGAGGTTTAAATGTAGCTGTTTTAAAAGTGGGGCCTGATGTTAGAGACACTGAACCATCTCTTTATCTAACAAAAAACAAGATGGAGGAATTTACATCTATTAAAATAGGGCATCTTGGGTGGATGGATATTGAAAACACATTAAAAAGGTTAAAGTCTTCTGACTATGATTTTGTTATTGTTGAAGGTGTTATGAGTGTATTCACAGGACTTTTAAATGAAAAAATACCTTATTCTGGCGCGGAAATAGCTATTTCCTCGAATATTCCAATGATTCTTGCTTCTGGTGTTAGTAAAGGAGGAATTGAATCAGCTGCAATTGATATTATTTCACATGCAAAAAAATTAAAAGAAATGAATGTAAATGTTAGTGGAATTATATTAAATAAAGTTTATGATCAAGATATATTTGATAATGTAGCTAATTTCATTTCAACTGAGACAAAAATTGATTCTGATAATATAATTTCTATTCCAAAAATAAAACTTGATAAAAGAAGCACAACTCCCGAAGTAGAAATTAAACTAGAAGAATTTTCAAAAGTTGCTTTAAAAACAATCGAAGAAAATATTAATTTAGAAAAAATAATTAAAATAGCTGAAATACCTTCTTTTAATAGATATTTATCTTTTGATGAGATAAAAAACTTTTTTTAATCTTAATTTATTAGATTAAATTTTTATTATTTTTATATTTGATAAATAAATACTATCTATAAATTCTTTAAATCTTATTTAATTGAGTTTTTAAGAGTTTTTTCATTGAAATTTAAACATAGTCATGTGATACAATTTTTTAGTAATATACTATAATTATTATTTTTTCATATTATAATGGAATAAATAGCCTAAAATGGGGGAAATAGATACCAACCACCATATTTAATAGCTGCAGAAGACCCTTTTTTCTTGTAATAGTCTTTTTTACTGATTAATCCTTTATGATGACGATGTTTTTTTGAAACTTTTTTTTCATGATATTTTTTTCTATCTTTTATTTTTTTATTATTAGTATAAGTTTTTTCCAATCTTCTTGTATAATTGGGTGATTTGATAAATTCTTGCTGAATATCATAATCATAAGTTTCTTTATTAGACAAAATTTCATAAATCTGTATACTTATTCCTATTATTATAAAAAATAAGATAATTTCAAAGATTATAAGTAGAAGAATATTGTATGTGGAAAAAACAAATATAAAAAAATAGCTCATTGCTAAAAAAGAGAATAAAATAAATATTGATGCAATTAATAAGCTATTTTTCAAATTAATCACTATTTTTTTTTGTATGTGGAAGCTATTTGTTTTCAGCTTCATTTACTCTAAATTGAGTAATTTTTTTAATAAGTTCATATGGGATTGGTCTATCATAGGGGAATTGTGCAGCCCCTTTAGATGTTTTATATGAAGATAATTCTTCTTTAAAATTCTCTATTCCACTTGGACTTGGATAAAAACCAATATGTTTCTTATTAACTGCAAAATGAACTAAGTTTTCTTTTTGATAGAAAGTAGGCATGCCCCATCTTATTCTTTCTTCTGAATTAGGTGCTACTTCTTTAATTGTTTTCCTTATTTTTTTTAATATTTCTTGAATATCTTTTGAATATTCAGAAATATATTCATCGATAGTTTCTACCATAAACTATCTCCTTATTATTTAGCTATTTTATCTTATTTTAACTACTAAATTACTTTAAGTATTAGTTTACTTTAAGTATAATCTTAATTTAGCTATTTTATCTCATTGGATTTTTTTATCTTATTTTGACTATTTTTATTTTAAATATTCTTCAATGACGATATTTCCGTCCATAAATATTAATCCATGTTCTTTAGCATAATCTTCTGCATCAGCTACAGACCTTGCTTCACCAGTTGTACCATCCATCATCTCACAAACAACAGTTACTGGGGTTATTCCTGCCATTTCTCCCATAGCTAAACTTATTTCAGTATGGCCTTGTCTATTTTTTAAAAGGTTATCTGCTCCTCGAAGTAATGATACATGCCCAGGAGATCTGAATTCTGCTCCAAAATCACCAAATCTTCCTTCTTCACACATTTTAGCCATACTACTAATTGTTAAAGCCCTGTCATTGTCAGTTATTCCAGTGAATGTTTTACGGTGGTTTGCCCAAACAGAAAAGGATGACCTTTCATCATATGGTATATCATTAGGGGTTAATTCGCCAAGAATCGGATATTTGTCTTTTGCAACATCCATAATATCTGTCATAAATGGTAATCCAAGTTTATCACAGAATTCTGGATGAATACAGCAACAAATTAAGCCTCCTGCATCGTTTCTCATAGTAGCTACTTCTTTAGCCCCTACAAATTCTGCCCCTATAATCATGTCGGTTTCACTCTCTCTTTTTTCATCATCATACATAAGAACAAATTCACCATTTTGTAATGCTTTTAATGCTTTTTTTAACATGATTTCACCATTTATTATTTTTATTTATAATAATTTTTATAAATCTTAATTTTAATATCTAATTTTATATAGCTAATTTTAATATCTAATTTTAATATCTAATTTTAATATTCAATATTAATAATTAATTTTTATAAAACTTTTTTTTTATGATACACTTTTTTAATATATTTATTTCTTATACAATTTATTTTTATAATTTTATTATATTATAAATAACATTTTTCAATCATTTATTTTATTTTCATTCATTTATTTAATTTTCAATTATTTTTATTATTTTTAAATATTTATTCTATTTTTCAACTATTTATGATGAGTTTAACCTTGTCGCCGTCTTTTAAACTTAATTTTTCTCTTAAATTTTCTTCTGCTATAAACTCTAAATAATTCTCTTCGTGTGTTGTTTTATCAGGGAATAGTATTGCTCCATTAATAATTTCTTCTTTTTTAGAGCTATTTAATGTGGCTTTTATGTATTTAACACCACCAAAACCTTCTCTAGATTTAATAATATTTTTGGTATTCGATTTTATTTTTTTAATCGAATCTAAATATTCTTCAGGAACAATAATATTAAGCGTCCCTGGGTATGGCGTGAAACCGCATTTTTCATTAAATTTTGATTTGTAAAATTCCTGACCTAAAAAATATGCTCCTTTTCCATAACCTGTTGCAATAGATCCTTCAATTTCCATAATAATCATCATTATAATATAATTCAATTTTTTATAATATAATTCTATTTTATAATCTAATTTTATAATCTGATTATATTTGATTTTATAAAGTGTTTCATTTAATTTCTAATTTTATAGTTGAAAATATCGGTCCTCTAATATCAATTATTTTATTCTCATTATTAATGTAGTTCATAGCAATATCATCTAATTTTAAATTAACATCTGATAAAGCTCTAGCTATTGTATTTCTAATTATAAGTTCTTCAGAACCACTAAGAACTGCTTCTTCTATTTTATAAGCTATTTTAGCGCTCAATGAATCTATATATCTAATATTTGTAGGAATACCTTTTTTAATAGCATCATAAACAATCTTAGTGTCTTTTGGTATTTCACTAATAATGTCTTCTTCACTATATTTTTGAGGGTTTAATTCAACTTTCTTAACACTTTCTTCAATATTCTTAGGTATGCCCAGAATATTTCCATCATAGATATAAATTTGGTTTGTTGAAGCAGGGCCAAGAAGTTTAGTATTACTTTCTTCTTCAAAAGCTTTAATAACTATTTCTTTATTTAAAAATTCTCCTTCAAATATTGTAAATTCACAAGGGGAAACACAATCTTTTTCATTATTCCAAGTATCTAAAATGTTGTTCATAACTGATTTTCCCTCATCTGTAACGGGATAATAGTTATAATTTAACATAGTAGCTATATCTCTGTCACTAAGTTCTAACTTTTTGTATAATTGTGGATATACTAATGTTCTAACATCATTTATTTGATTAAGAACCATAGCAATTCTTTCAACACCTAAACCTAGATTCATAACTTCTTGTTCAATTCCATAATTTGAGAGAGCTATTGGAGAATAAAGTCCAAAAGTAGCTATTTCAACCCAATCATCTAGTTTTGGATGATATCCATAAACTTCAGTTTGTGTTTCTGGAATATAATATTTGGATTTTTTTTCATCTGGAACAAATTTAAATTTGGAAAATCCAAAATATTTTAATAATGCTTCAGAGATAGCTTTTCCAGTATCAAGAGTAACATTGTCATCTACAATAACACAAGAAGCAGAATGGTAAGTCATAAGATGACTAGAATCTTCTTTTTGCTCTCTACGGAAACATCTATCTATTGAAAACATTTTTAAAGGCATTTTATAATTTTTGACCATTTTTTCAAGTGATATGAACCATCCAGATGTCATGTGGGATCTAAGGGTATTGTTACTTGCAATAGGCACTAATTCTTTAATTTCTGGGAAAACTTTCTCAAGAATGCTTAAACCTTCTTCATTATCTAATTCAAGAGATTCAGAAACCTTTAAAACCAAATCATCTCCATCAAGATGCCCTTTTTTATATCCTCTAAATACTTCTTGTAATTTAGCTATTTTATTGTCATCAATATCTTTTCCAAGATTTTTTATATAATTTATTTTCTCTGTTTCTATTCCAATATCTGGACGAGGTAATCCTGCTAAATAGAAACATCTATCAAGAACAGCTGGAGCTTCTGGTCCAAATTGTTTATAAACATCATTTTTATCAATAAATAATGGGTTAACAGTTTCACTAAACCCAAGCCTAAGATATGCTTCACGGAGCATGGAGATTGTATCATATAAAATATGTGGTTTTCCTATTTCATATTTTAATCTGGGATATTCTTTATCAGGATGTGTTTTTTTTATTAAATTTCCAGATTCAACCCAAGCGCGTTCAAAATCTTTTTTAGCTAATTTAATAATTTTTTTTCTATCCAATCCATTTCCTCCTGATATTTATATTGATAATAGTTTAATATTCTTTAATAATTACTATTAAATTAATATTTATAATTAGTTTATAATTATTTAAACTATTTTCTTATAGAATTATATTATTACTATAATATTATTAGAATTTCGATTTATAATTTATATCTTTTATATATTATATAATATTTTAAGAATTTTTCTCATTTTTTAAAATAAAGAATTTTTCTAATTTTCAAAAATATATTTTCAATAATAAATTTTCAATAATAAATTTTAAATAATATATTTTAAAATTAGATTTTTAAAATTTTATAAAAATATTTATAAAATTAAGATTAAATATTATTATTATGGAAACTAAAATTATTAAATCAGATGTGCTTATTATTGGTTCAGGGGGTGCTGGTTGTCGTGCAGCAATCGAAATTTCAAACAATGGACTTAATCCTCTGATAGTATCTAAAGGACTTTCATTCAGGTCTGGATGTACTGGAATGGCTGAAGGAGGTTATAATGCAGCTTTTGCTTTTGTAGATGAGCAAGATACTAAGAATATTCATTTTAATGATACTATGAAAGGGGGTAGCTATCTTAATGATTCTAAATTAGCAAAAATTTTAGTTGATGAAGCTACTGATAGATTAATAGATCTTGAGGAGTATGGGGCTCTTTTTGATAGACAAGAATCTGGGGAACTAAATCAAAGACCTTTTGGAGGTCAAACATTTAGAAGGACTTGTTTTCAGGGAGATAGAACTGGGCATGAAATTATAATGGCTTTAAAAGAGGAAATAATAAAAAGAAAAATTAAAACAATTGATGAAGTCATGATAACTTCTTTAATACTTAATAATTCTATAGATGATGAAAGAAAAGTTATCGGTGCAGTTGGAATTTCTCTAAAAGATTCAGAAATTATTTTTTTCCAGTCAAAATCTGTTATATTAGCTACTGGGGGAGCAGGTCAACTCTACCCAGTAACATCTAATACTTTTCAAAAAAATGGGGATGGTTTTGCACTAGCTTATAATGCAGGAGCAGATCTTATTGATATGGAAGAAATTCAATTTCATCCAACTGGAATGCTATATCCCGATTCTAGAAAAGGCATTCTTGTTACAGAGGCTGTTCGTGGTGAAGGTGGAATTCTTTTAAATGAGAATAATGAAAGGTTCATGGTAAATTATGATGAAAGAAAGGAATTAGCTACTCGTGATGTTGTTTCAAGGTCTATTTATAATGAGATAAGAAATGGGAGAGGAAACAAGCGAGGAGGAGTTTATCTTGATGTTACTCATCTTGATGATGAATTAATTGAGGAAAAACTTGAAACTATGCTATTACAGTTTATGGATGTTGGTGTTGATATAAGAAAAGAACCAATGGAAGTTGCTCCTACTGCCCACCATTTTATGGGAGGAGTTAGAATAGATGAAAATTGTCAGTCTTCAGTATATAACTTATTCGCTGCAGGAGAAGTAACTGGAGGAGTTCATGGAGCTAATAGGTTAGGGGGAAATGCATTAGCAGATACTCAAGTATTTGGAAAAAGAGCAGGGATATCTGCATCTTTAGCTGCAAAAGATTCTGAATTTGAAATTAATGAAGAAGAGATAGAAAAAGAAAGTAACAGGATTAAAGGACTTGCTAAAAAAGGTTCTATTCCTCCATTTAAAATTAAAAAAGAACTTCAGAATTTAATGTGGGATAAAGTAGCTATAATAAGAAATGAAATAGATTTAGATGAAGCTTTATTCCAATTGTATGATTTAAAAGAAAAATTGAATTATATGGATGTTGAAAAAGATACTCATTACAACAAAGGACTTCAAGAAGCTTTAGAAGTCATTAACATGATTAATATTTCTATTTTAACAGTTGAATCTGCTTTAATGAGAAAAGAAAGTCGTGGAGCTCATTTCAGAGAAGACTTCCCTGAAACAAAAGAAGAATGGAAAAAGAGTATTGTAATGAATAAAAACCATGAGGTTAGATTCATTCCTAGATAGCTAATTAAATGATTGTCTTTTGGTAATTAGTTATTATTATCATAAAATAATTCTTATTTTACTTATTTACTATTTTTTTTACTGTATTTAATTATTTTATTATTTATTCATCTCATTATTTTAATTATAACTTTTTTTTTAAAATTGTTTATATATTATTTTATTATAAATTAGTTATTTAAATTATTTTATCTTATTTTTTTAAGCGATTTTTTCTAATTAATGTATATTTTTTGTTAAAAGTATAATATTTACTTTTTAAGCTAATTAATTTTATATAAATCTCTTAACTGATTATAAAATAGTAATGGCTATGATTTAAATATATAAAAATATTTTGTAAATGAATTTTGTAAAATAAAAATAATTTATGAAATCATAATTATTTTATTAAATTAAAATTTATCCATAAAAATACCATTTTAATGAAAAAATCATTATTATAAAAACAATAAAAATTTTAATATAAGAAAATCATATCCCATAAAAAGGATTTTGATATTATGAAAACCATAAAAACCACATTTAATATAGATTCTGAAATAATGGAAGGCATAAAATTATTAGCTGTAAATAAAAATAAAACACAAAATGAAATAGTAAATAATTATTTAAAACAAGGGTTAATTAATGAAACAGGAATAAACCCAAAAGAAACACTTAGCGAAAGGATAAAAAGATTGGGGCTTGAAAATAAAGTGAAAATAGCTAATGAAAAAACATATAATCCTAATTCAATGGAAAAAGAATTGAATTCTATAGTTGGATTAGCTAAAGCACCAAAAGGAGTAAATCCAGTTAAAGCATTACTTGATTTAAGAAATTGTAGAGATTAAAATATGGATATTATAAAATATATTTTTTGAATTAATGCTTGATAGTTTTTTATAATTAAATTTTCCATTAACTTCTAATTTTACTTATTATAATCTGTTATTCCTAGCCTATTTCCAAAAGGATCTTCAAATTCTACAGCAGTTCCAGTTCCTATTTCAAAAGGTTCAGATAAAAATTTTATTCCTTTTTCCTTCATTTCTTTATATTCTTTTTTAACATCTCCCACAACAAACCATATTGTAGGCTTCATGTCTTTAAATATATTTTTATCTTTTAGTATAATTGCAGGTTCAGATTCACCAACATTATAAGCAGCCATACCTTTATCACTAAAGTCAAATTTCAACTCAAGTCCAAGAACATTTTTATAATATTCTTTAGCTTTCTCAATATTATCTACTGGAAGAAAAAAATTATCATATTCCATTAAAACACCTTATTTTTAATTAATTAAAAATATTCTTATTTAATTATCAATTTTCTCTGATTCAACTTCCTGCTATTTCTTTTAGCTCTTTTATAGATTTAGCTGCTTTTTCAATAATTAAATTTTCATCAAGAGTGGTTAATTTTCTATTTTCCATGAGTATTTGTCCATCACAAATTGTTGTATCTACATTTGATCCATTAGCTGCATAAACAAGATTTGAACTAACTAAATTACTCATTGGATTTAAATTTACTGAACTTTTATCAATTAAAATTATGTCTGCTTTTTTCCCAATTTCAATTGATCCAATTTCTTCTTGAAGATTTAAAGCTTTTGCACCATTTATAGTTGCCATTTGAATAGCTTGTTTAGATGTTAAAGCTTCTGGGTTTAATGTATCTACTTTTTGTAGAAGTGATGCAAATTTCATTTCTTCAAAAAGATCTAAATTATTATTTGATGCAACACTATCTGTTCCAAGACCAACACATATTCCTTTTGTTAATAAATCTTGTATAGGAGCTATTCCAGATGATAATTTCATATTACTACATGGATTATGAGATATTTTCACATCTTTCTCTTTTATAATCTCTATTTCTTCTTTTGATAACCAAACTCCATGAGCAGCTATAACATCTTTTCCTAAAAAGTCTAATTCATTTAAATACTCAAATGGTCTTTTTCCAGTAGCTTCTATAACATCATCAATCTCTTTTTTTGTTTCATTCATATGTATATGAATTCCAACCTTGTATTTATTAGCTTCTTTTCTAACTCTTTCTAATAATTCTTTTGAAGCTGTAAATGTGGAATGAGGTCCAAATAATGTTTTTATCCTTCCATTAGCTGAATTGTTATAATTTTTTATAAGGCTTATATTTTCTTTAAACTCATTTTCACGTTTCTCTTCATCTCCAAAATCTATCATTCCATAGGATAAACATCCTCTTATTCCTGATTCTATGGATGCTTCAGCTACATTTTCCATATAGAAATACATATCATTAAATGTTGTTGTCCCTGATTTAATCATTTCTATGATTGCTAAAAGAGCTCCATTATAGCAATACTCTCCATTTAATCCAGCTTCTGTTGGCCATATATTATCATTTAACCATTCATCGAGTGCCATATCATCAGCTAAACCTCTAAATAAGTTCATAGATAGGTGAGTATGTGTATTAACTAATCCTGGCATTAATATCCTGTTTTTTCCATCAATGATTTTATCAATACCTTTTTCTGATATGGATTCTTCATCTTTTCTAGCTATTTCGGATATTTTATCATTTTCGATTAATAAATCTCCTTTAAATGATTCAACATCATTATTTCCTTCTGATTTTGGATTTAGTATAACTGTATCTTTAATTAAAATATTTTTAGTTTCCATCATCTCACCATATTCGAAAAATCTTTAAACTTGATTACTTATAATAAATTATATATTAATTATTATATTAATTATTAGAATTATTAGATATTATATTAATTAAATTAATTATATATTACATTAATTAAAATTATTATATTATTTATTAGAATTAATTATTAGAATATTAGTTATTAGAATTATTAGATATTAATTAATTAAAATTATTATATTATTTATTAAAATTATTGGATATTATATTAATTAAAATATTATTAATAGTCAAATATTAATTTTAATTTAAATATCATTAATTATTAATATAATAATAAAATTTATGCGAGTTAAGATAATCTTATATTATTAAGAATTAAAATAAGTTTTATTATTAAAGATTATAGATAATTATAATTTTTATATTTTATATTTATATATTTTATATTATTATTATTACTATTATTATTATTTATCAAATGATTATGTACAATTATATTCATTAATAAAAAGGAGAAACAATGGAAATTAAAATTGCAATTCCTTCTAAAGGACGAATTAGTGATCCTGCAGTATCTATTTTAGAAAAAGCAGGGCTTGGACTTAAAGATGCTTCTAATAGAAAATTATTTTCAAATACTCATAATTCAGACATTAGTGTCATGTTTGCTCGTGCAGCAGATATTCCTGAATTTGTAGCTGATGGAATAGTTGATATGGGAATAACTGGTCTAGATTTAATTAAAGAAAGTGATTCTGATGTTGAAATTTTAACAGATCTTAAATTTGGTCAAACTAGTTTAGTTATTGCTTCTCCCGAAGATTCTGATATCAATTCTCTTGAAAATATTAAATCTGGTGTTATTGTAGCTACTGAATTTCCTAATTTGACTAATTCTTATTTTAAGGATAAGGGTATTGATGCAAAGATTGTTGAACTTACAGGATCAACAGAAATTGCTCCTTTTATTGGAATAGCTGATATTATAGCTGACCTAACAAGTACTGGAACTACTTTAAAAATGAATCATCTAAAAATTATTGATAAAATTTTAGATAGTTCAATAACACTTATTGCTAATAAAGATAATTATTTCAACAATAAAGAAAAGAAAAATCTTATCGACACTGTAAATATTAGTATTAAGGGTGTTATTGATGCAGATAGGAAAAAATTATTAATGATGAATGTTTTAAAGGATGATTTACAAGCTATAAAAAATTTAATGCCTTCTATGTCTGGGCCAACTGTTTCAGAAGTTTTATCTGATAAAGAGGATACTGTAGCTGTTCAAGCAGTTGTAGATGAAGAAGAAGTTTTTGATCTTGTAAACAAGCTTAAAAATTCTGGAGCTAGAGATATATTAGTTGTACCAATAGAGAGGATTATTTAAATTTATATTTAAATCTTTATTCATTTTTATTAATCTTTATTTAGCTTTACTTAGTTTTATTTAGTTTTATTAAATTTATGAGGGATATTATTGAAATTTTTAAGGTTTTTTACTAGTGATTGTAATTGTGATTTTGATAAAAATAATGTAAATAATCATTCTAATATTAAAACTGGATATTTTGATGGGGAAAAGGTTATTGCATTGAATGACTCCATTGAAATTGTTTTAAAAAATTGGCAAAATAAGGATTATCTTGAAAATCAAATTATAAATAGCTATTCTCTTGAAGATATTATTTTCACACCACCAGTTTCTCCTTCAAAAATTATTTGTGTTGGTCTAAACTACAAGGATCATGCTCTTGAACTTGGTATGGATCTTCCTTCTGAACCTAAAATTTTTTTAAAACCTCCTTCATCCGTCATTGCTCACATGGATAATATTGAATATCCTGAAATGTCTTCTGAAGTTGACTATGAAGCAGAATTAGCTATTGTAATTTCTAAAACAGGAAAAAACATTCCTTTAGATGAAACTGATGATTATATTGCAGGCTATACTATATTAAATGATGTTACTGCAAGAGACCTTCAAAGAAAAGATGAACAATGGACAAGAGCTAAAAGTTTCGATACTTTTGCCCCTATTGGTCCCTTTATTGAAACAGAAATGGATCCTATGAATCAAGATATATCTTTATCTATTAATAATGAGCTTAAACAAAACTCAAACACAAAAAACATGGTTTTTTCTCCTAATGATCTTGTAGAATTTATTTCAAGAATAATGACATTAAATCCTGGGGATATAATTGCTACTGGAACTCCTTCGGGAGTTGGACAGATGAAAAAAGGAGATTTAGCAGAAGTAAAAATTGATGGCATTGGTTTATTAAAAAATAAGGTTATTTAATTTTAAAAATAGATATTTTATTAATCAAAACTTTCAATACTTTTGATATTTTCAATATTTTTAATAATTAATACATTTAATATTATTAACACTCAATACTTTCATTATTTTTAATAATTAATATTTATTATTTTTAAAAATCAATATTTCAATATTTTTAATAATTAATAAATTCATATATTATTTAATATATTCAATAATTTTAATACTTTTAATATAATAATTTTAATATAATACTTTTAATATTCTTAATATATTCATTTATTTAAATTAATTCAAAGAGGAGTTATAATGGATTCGGATGATAAAGCTAATGAAATTCCAATGGATGATTTTTTAATTAGTGATTTAATTAAAATTATTCATAAATCATATAAACATTATTTAGTCCATAAATTAGCTTCTTTAGATATTACGCCTGGCCAAATCCCATTTATATTGGAATTATTACATTCTAAATCATTATATCAAAGTGATCTAACTTCTAAACTTCTTTTAAGTAGAGCAGTAACTGCTAAAACTCTTAAAAAACTTGATGAAAAGAAGATAATTAAAAGAAAAGTTGCTGAAGATAATAAAAGAAAGAATGAAGTTTATTTGACTGATAAAGGAAAAGAAATCGCTTCTGAAGTTGAAAAAATTGAGAAAAACTGGGATAAGGTTCTTTTAAAAAACTTTAGCAAAGATTTTCCTAATGAAGATAAAAAAGAATTAAAAAAGATTTTAGAATCTTTAGCTAAAAGCTCTTTTAACTCTGTTATGGAGGAAAGAGAAAAATCTGATCTTCATGGATGGGGTGATTATGATGATATGCAAAACTTTTATAAAATGCATCATTCAATGGCGCATCCATTTAAAGGGCATTATTTTAGAGGAAAACGTTCTAGAATGAAATTTTTAAGAAAAAAAAGAGAATTAGACGCCAAACGCTTTAAAAAACACTGATGTATTTTTAACTTATTTTCTATTTTTTAATTATTAGCTATTAGTGAAGAATTTTTTAATTTTTCATAAATTTTCAATATAAATCAAAAGATTTATATAGGGAGTGTTTACTATATTATATTGTGAATAGTTGTATTAAAATACTATTTTCATATTTGATTTTTATTTTTTTACTTCGTTAAACCCGAATATA
>VSSQ01000320.1_pt1 | contig 42394 bp, 39 predicted proteins | sample 4763081 | NCBI WGS metagenome assembly VSSQ01 (sample SAMN12137344, study PRJNA551015) | bioreactor metagenome | isolation source: SDC9 anaerobic chlorinated ethene degrading culture | place: USA: Knoxville, Tennesee | collected 2015-01-01
CCGCAGGGCGCGGCGTCTGGCTTTACGAGGCGGGCAAGCCGCCCGCGCCCTGGCCGGACGAGGCGCCCGTGCTTGAAGCCTTGCGGGTCGAGGCCGGGGGCGCCGTGCGCCGGCTTGGCGCGTCCGAGATCGTGGCGCGGGTGCTGGCCGAGATCGCCGGCGCGGGGGCGGCGGCATTGCAGGCCGGCGCGGCGCATCGTGCGGGCGATCTCGACCTTGCGGCGATCGCCGCGACGGGCTTTCCGCGCCACCGCGGCGGGCCGCTGTTCCAGGCGGACCGGACGGGGCTGCTCGCGCTGCGCAAGCGGCTGCGCGCGCTCCTGGACGAAGGCGCGCCCGAACCGGTCACGCTGCTTGATGTGCTGATCCGCAACGGCCGGCGCTTTGGCGAGCTTGACGGCTGAGCCCGCGCCTCAGCGCAGGATCACGCCCACCACCACCATCATCAGCCCGAGCGCCGAGATCAGCAGTGCGCCGATGTTCAGAAGCACCGCATGTTGCAGTCTCTCCCGCAGCGCGGCGTCACTGAGCCCCGCGCGGCGGGCGCGCCCGACGGTCAGCACGCTCCAGACGATGCCGGCAAGGCCCGCCAGGACGATGATTGCGCCCGGCCAGATCAGATAGTCCATCGCTTCCTCCCGCGCTTTCCCTCTCCGGCCTAGCCCGGCAGGCCGTGCTTGGCAAGCGGAGCGCAGCCGGTACGGCCCAGCGGGCGCTTGAAGCGCGGGGGCCGGCGGGCTAGTCAGGACGCACCGACCGAGCAGGACGAGCAGGAGCAGAGCCATGAATGATGCCGCCTACAACGTGACCGCCGACGAACTGCGCCAGTTCATCGAGCAATTCGAGCATCTCGAAGCCGAGAAGAAGGATATCGCCGAACAGCAGAAGGACGTGATGTCCGAGGCGAAGGCGCGCGGCTACGACACCAAGGTGATGAAGAAGATCATTGCGATGCGCAAACGCGACCGCGACGATCTGGCCGAAGAGGAAGCGATCCTCGACATCTACAAGGCCGCGCTCGGCATGGCCTGACCGGGGTACGGATGCGGGCCGGCCCTTCCCCGCGCGGGAGGGGCCGCCCGGTGCCGGGCTCAGGGGGCGATGAAGGTCACGCCTTCCATTGCCGCGATCTCGGCCACGTCGGCCTCGTAGGCGCGGGTGATCTGCGCCACCAGATCCTCGGTCCAGCCCGGCAGCGACAGCTCGACCTCGAGCGTTTCGGGGAGGACGAACTTGTCGAGGAAGGCGCTGACCACCTTGCGCCGCTGCGCCACCGACTGCGGCGGGTGCTGCGCGAGATAGCCGCGCAGCCGCGTCATCCCCTCATGCGTCATGATCTCTTCGAGCAGGCTGTCCTCGCCCACCAGTGGCACGCCGGCGGGGATGCCGCCGAGGCTGCGCAGCACCTCGGGGAAGATCAGCGGCTGGTCCTCGTTGCACCACACCACAAAGCGCAGCCCGCGCGCGGCGGCGACCATTTCGCGCACCACCGGCGCCCAGCGGAGGGTCTCGGGCGCCTGGCCGGCCATGAACTCCTCATAGTTGCGTTCGGGGGCGCGGGCGACCAGCGCTGCGACCAGCGTCGCGGGATTGATCAGGCCGAGGTGGAATTCGGCCTGCGCATCGGGAAAGAGATTCGCCAGCGGCTCGAGCTTGGCCGGGGCCGAGGCGTAGAACCCCGCCTCGGTCACCGCCCGGTCGTAAAGGCCGAGAAAGTTCGGGTGGCTGAAGATCAGCCGGCTGCCCTCGGGGGCGGCATCGCCCAGACAGGTGGCGAGCAGGCTCGCCTGAGTCTCGGGATCGGCGGGCTGGCCCTTCAGCGCGATCAGCGCGTCGCGCAGCGCGCCGCGATAGGCGCGCGGTGCCGGCACCACGGCGCCGACCCGGGCCAGGGCATCGTGGTTTGCCGCCAATGTGGTGATCAGCCGGTCCTCGTCGGTGGAATGCGCGCCGAGGTGAAAGACGACCTGCATGGAATTGTCCTTTGCTGCTCGGCGGCGAGAATAGCTGCGGATTTCTGGACAGGCAAACCGCTTCTGGGATAAGGAAGCGCATGGAATCTGATAAGAACACTCGGAATTGCGCGGCAGGGCCCGCGGCGGCGGGCGCGCTGCGCCAGGCGGGCTCGGGTCTGTGGTCGGCCGGAGCGCTGGCGATTGCGGCGCTGATCGCGGCACCGCTCGTCGCGGTGATCTGGATCGCGCTCAATCCGACCGAGAACATCTGGCCACATCTGATCTCCTCGACCTTGCCGCGCTATCTGGCGAATACGGCGGCGCTGGCGGGCGGGGTGGCGGTGCTCTCGGCCGCGGCGGGGACCGGGGCGGCCTGGCTGGTCGTGATGTACCGCTTCCCGGGCAGCCGGCTGCTCGAGTGGCTGCTGCTGCTGCCGCTCGCGGTGCCGGCCTATGTCGGCGCCTATGCGCTCGTCGATTTCCTCGACTATTCCGGCCCGGTGCAGGCCGGGCTGCGCGCCGCCATGGGCTGGGCCACGGCGCGCGATTACTGGTTTCCCGAGGTCCGTTCGCGCGGCGCGGCGACGTTGGTGCTGGCGGCCGCACTCTATCCCTATACCTACCTGCTGACCCGCTCGGCCTTCCGCGAGCAGTCGGGGGCAAGCTACGAGGTGGCACGGGCGCTTGGCGCGGGGCCCTGGGCGCTGTTCTGGCGGGTCGGGCTGCCGCTTGCCCGCCCGGCGATCGCCGCCGGCGCGGCGATCGCGATGATGGAGACCGTCGCCGATTTCGGCGTCGTCGACTACTTCGGCGTGCAGACCCTGACCACCGGCATCTTCACCACCTGGCTCGAGGCCGGCAACGCGGGCGGGGCGGCGCAGATCGCCTGCGTCATCCTCGGCGTCGTGCTGCTGCTCGTCGCGCTCGAGGCGGCGGGGCGGCGGCGGGCGCGGCATTACCAGTCGGCGCGCGGCACCCGCCCGGTGATCGCCACGCGGCTGCCGGGGTTTGCGGGGCTCGCGGCGACGGTGGCCTGCACGATCCCCTTTGCCGCGGGCTTCGTGCTGCCGGTGGCGGTGCTCGGCGCGCAGGCCGCAGCCCATCCCGAGGCCTGGGGCGGGCGCGGCCTGGCCCGTGCCTTCTGGCACACGCTGGCGACGGGGGGCGCGGCGGCAGTGCTGACCGTCACGGCGGCGCTGTTCCTCGTCTATGGCGTGCGGCTGTCCGGGCGGCGGTTGCCGCGACTGGTGCTGCCGGTCACCGTGCTCGGCTATGCCGCGCCGGGGGCGGTGCTGGCGGTGGGCATCCTGTTGCCGCTCGCCGCGCTTGACCACCGCATCGCCGATGCCGTCGCGGCGCTGACCGGCCACGACCCGGGGCTGATCCTCACCGGCTCGGCCACGGCGATCGTGCTGGCCTATGTCGTGCGCTTCTTCGCGCTCGCCGAGGGCTCGGCCGAGACCGCCTTCGGCCGGATCCCGCCCTCGCTGCCGATGGCGGCGCGCTCGCTTGGCCGCAGCGCGGGCGGCGTGCTGCGGGCGATCTACCTGCCACTGATGAAGGGCTCGATCGGCTCGGCGCTGCTGCTCGTCTTCGTCGATTGCGTGAAGGAGCTGCCGGCGACGATGCTCTTGCGGCCGTTCAACTACGAGACGCTGGCGACGCGGGTGCACGAGAAGGCGAGCCTCGAGAACCTCGGCGACGCGGCGCCGCCGGCGCTGCTGGTCAGCGCCGTGGGCCTTGCCGCGGTGGTGGTGCTGGCGCGGGCGAACCTGCGCCGGCGCTGAGGCTTGCGCGATCGGGCCGCGCCCTGTATCGAGGGCCGCGTGCCGGCGTAGCTCAGTTGGTAGAGCGGCGATCTTGTAAGTCGAGGGTCGGGGGTTCAAGTCCCTCCGTCGGCACCAGTTTCCCAATTCAGTGTGTTGATATTGTTTTTATGTGCGGGGCGGGCCGGCCCCACGCTCATATTGTGCCGGAAGGCATCTTCCCATCGGCGTTCACACGGCTGCCGCGCTGCCGGTGGAGGGTGATCTCGCCGCGCACCGCAGACATGACGGACGCCGAGGCGGCGTGGTCACGCCGGCCGAGGCAGGGTGTAACGGTGAAAAAATCTCTGCGAATAGACAGATCGGGGCGCGGTGACAGCCCGCCAGGCCGCAAGAAATTCCGGCGGCATCGCCAGATCCGTGGCCGCCCGCAGATGCGGATAGAGCGCGAAAGCCTGCGCCTCGGAATCCGCGGTGACATTCGACAGATAGCGCTCGGCATTGCCGGTATAAATGACATCCGGGCGGATCAGCGTCACCATCTCCGGATGCAGGAAACGGGTGCGCAGGCAGATCACGCGGGTAAAGACCATGCTCAGGTGCTGCAACATCATCCGGAAGAATGAATCGCCGAAAAGCAGGACGGTCCGGTCATGCGCGGCCTCGGGGCTGATCAGGATATCCACCAGCCCGTCGTTGAAACCGCCGGGGCTGCGGAAGGCGGTGACCGGCCAGTCGGGATCGAGGACGACACCATCCTGAAACAGCCGGGGGGTGAACTTGACGCCGAGGTCCCCTGGCCAGCGCTGCGCCTTGACGATCCGCCGTTCCACGCGCGTCAGGCTCTCTTCGGCCTGGAATCCGGTGGCTGAAAGCATCATCCGCAGCACCGCCAAAGACCCATGATCGGTCATATGCGTGTCGAGCGGCAGGAAGGGCGGGCGCTGCTCGTCCCGCAACCTGTCCGCCGGATACAGCACATAGGGCCGCAATCCGGGATCGAGGGGCGCGAGATAGGCATCCCCAAGCCGGTGGACAGGCCTGATCGGAAAGGCTTCCGTCATCACCGATTGCTTGTCCGGAAAGATCACATGGAGATAGGGGATCCCCTGGCCGTGCGCGATGCCTGCCCGCTCGGCAAGATTGCCTGCAAAGGTCGCGAGCGAGGTGGGAGTGGGCGCCAGCTTGCCCGTCACATATTGCAAGACCGAATGATTGCCGCCGACCAGGAACGCGATGTTATCCTTGGTGAGCAACGCATCGCCTTCGATGCGGTAGGCCTGCGACGTCTCATCTGGTTGCGAGGCAGTTGTGGCGACATCCAGATTTTTCGCGGCAATGGCCTGGGCATAGCGCCCTGTCGTGTCTGCGGCCAGGATCTTCGCGCCGTTCCGCATGTGGAATTTCAAGATCTGGTCTGGCGGGAAATGATTGCGGTTGATGGCCGAAATCAGGGTATCAAACCACGGCCCTGCAAGGCTCTCGGTGGCGAGGCGCTGTTCGACCAGCCGGATCAACTCGTCGGTGTTGCGGGTGAGCAAGGCGAGTCTGAGCAGATGGCGCGTGTAATCTCCCGCGACGAGGGGGGCGTCGCGCAGCTTGACGAGCAGATCGGCAGCCTCTTCGATGTTATGCGCGCGAACGAGATTATCGGTGTGGACCTGAAGCGTCCAGGCGGCAGGCGCGGCACCGAGACGCCGCCCTGCGCCGTTCTCCGCTTCCAAAAGCGCCACGGCTTTGCCGGACATCGCAGCCGCGCGTTGATGATCGCCTCTACGGGACAGGACCTTTGCGGCCCCCGTCAGGGCAACCGAGGAACCGTTTCGACGCGAGCGGACGGATTGCAAAAACGTGCCCCGGTCAAATCTGCCGGCCAGAACATTTCGAACGGTGTCGCTGAGCAGGCCGCATTCCAGCAGCATGCGCATGGCCGCATGATTTGAAAACAGCACGGGGATGCTGTGGATGTCGGCAGCGGTGGCGGCGATCATGCGTGCGTGCCGATCATCTTCGGCATGTGTCGGATCGTAGAACAGCCAGGTCGGGGTGCTCAGCCCGGTGTCCAGCCAACGATCGTCGAACGTCTTGATCCGGCGCCGATCCGCCATCCAACGCGGCTCGAAATCGGCGCGGGAAAGATCGACGCTGGCCTGAGGGCTCATCGCAATCGCGCCCGCGGCCTCGAGCCGGTCGGCGAACATCAGCGCCCCTGCGCCCCCCATGCTGGCGCCATAGGTCCAGAGCGCGCGTGTGCCCCGTCGGTCCCTGATCGCCTGCAGGACCTCCTCCATTTCGTCCAATTGCCACCAGTGGTTCCATTTCGCGACGACATGGAACACGGAAATGCCCGATTTGCGGAAGAACTCCTGGCCAAAGCCTGCATTCGGATGAGCCGGCCCGGGCCGCGGCGCGCCGAGACGCGGCGAGAAGGTCACCACCACCTGTTCGGACTGATCGATCGAAACAGAGTGCAAGGAAAGGTTGTCATTCTCGAACAGGATGGCGGTCATTGCGCGGCTCCTCCGGTCCCCATGCCAAGGCGCCGGGCGAGTCTCCCGGCGCGCGGCCGATCCTCCCGGCCGGGGACCGGGCGCAGCGGTCGCGCGGAGATCGGGCCACGGGCACGGGATGCAGGTGCAGTGGCAGGCCGGGCCCCGGTGCGGCGCTGGACCGTGCCGGCACGTGCCAGATCGTCCATTTCGCCGCAGCGGGGGAAGGGGGCGATCGCGATCGCATCCGCCTTTGCCAAAGGCGCAAGGCACCGCGACCGGACCCGGGGAAATACCGCCAGTTCCTTGAAATGATCGAGAATATCCAAGACGACCCCTCCTGCAATCGGGCCAAGGATGGCCTGTTTTATGCGGCTTGGCCATGGCCTTCGCGGCGATATGCTGGTCTTTGGCGAATTTCCGGATCGCCGGGCTCAGGCTTTCGGCGGCGGCGGCCCCCGGGGCTCCGGGCGGTGCTGACGATCCCCCTTGCGGTCGGGCGGCGGGATCTGGCCGTCACCCGGGAGAGAGGATGACGCCCACCTGTTTTCCGCTCCGGTTCCGTGGCATTGCTCTTCTCGAACTGACACATGTCGCCGGGAAATCTCGATGCGCACCTCCCTTTTTGTTCTTGCCGCCTTCTGTGCGCTCGCTGCGCCAGCCCTGCCTGCGGGGGCGCAATTTGCCACGCTGCCGCCCTCCGACGCTCCAATGAGCTTTTCGCCGGCGCAATGCAGCGCGCTGCGGGAAATCGAGGGCGGGGTGGCGACCCGGCCGGCGGCTGAAATCGAGCGGATCGGGGCCGTCCTGGAGGCGAACCAGAACGCCGATCCCGTCGAGGCGGCGCGGGTTTCGGGACTGTCCGTGCCGACGGTTGCGACGATGGGGGCGCTGACCCCGCAGCAGGGCATGGCCTTCTCCCTGGTGTTCGGCTCCATGCTGCGCCAGTATCATCCTGACCTGCTGCTCAAGGTGCTGCGCGAGCGTGGCCCGCTTGGTCAGGTGCCCGACGTCTCCGACAGCCCGCTCGGGATGACCCTTCTGGACGGCATGCTGGACACCGCCCAGCAGAACTACCTGATGCAGTGTTCCTGAAGAGGACAGGGGCGTTCTGTCTTCGAAGCGATTCCGCCCGCCCGGGGATCGGCCCGGCTTAGCAGGAGCGCGATGCCCGGGCGGGCTGCCGGTCGGCACCGGGGGGGGGCGGTCAGGGCAACCGGATGACCGGCTCCGAGCCCGCCGTCAGCGCGAACCAGCCCACGCCTTCTTCGCACAGGCTGACGAGAAATCGCCCCGTTCCGAACCTGTCGACAGGCAGGGTCGCGGTGATCTCGATCTGCGCGCCGGGCAGGACGCGCCGCGGCAAGGGAATTATCTGATCCGGCACGCGAAGCGGACGCGCGTCCTCCTCGCCGCGGTCGAGCGCATGGAGCGCCAGCCCGATGTGACTGTCCTTGCCGGCCTCGAAGGCCAGGGTGTTCGGGTTTCGCAGCCAAATCGAGATCCGCCGCTCGCCTTCCGAAACGATCTGCACCGACAGCTCCGCCCGGCGTGCCAGGGCGGGCAGCCAGCCGCCTTCCGCCGCAGCGTCGATCTCCCGGCGCAAGGCCTCGGCGAGAGAGCCGATATTTTCCGGCCGGAAGAACTGGCCATGGGTGCCGTCGATGATCGCGCAATGGCCATCGCGCAGATAGCGCCCCCAGCCGGCGGTCGGATTGGCGAACTGGAAGGCCGGGTTGTACCGGCGGCTGTCACGCCCGAAGAGGATCAGCATCCGCCCGCCGTAGGGAAGCGGGAGCATCCGTTCGAGAAAGATCAGCGAGCCGACGGCGTGCCCCGCGAGGGCAAGCGCCGTCGCGATCTGGAAGGCGACGGGCACCGCCTGGCAATTGCCGCCAACCGCCACGCATTGCGGCAGGTCTCGGGCGAGGAGGATCTCGATATAGCGCTCGGCCACCTGCCGGACCGTGCCGGCCGCGGCGAGGCGATCCTCTCCGCCAAGGCCGGCCAGGGAGCGCATGGCGATCAGCGGCTGCTCCGTGCCGAGTGCTCGGGCCAGCGCATCCGCCTCGCTCACCTGATTGACGCACCACAGCAGCGGCATTCGCCGCCCACCGTGATTGTAGAGCCGGACCAGCCCATCCGGATCGAGCGGAATGCCGGAAGAGGGCGCCATCAGCGCCGCCAGGGCCTGCAGCTTTTCCTCGGACGCACCGCGCCGCGTCGGGGGCCGTTCCGGGGCGGGCAGGGCGGCGTGCCAGAGGCTGCGCGGGGTCGCCTCCGGGCTGATCGCGCCCCGGATCGAGATCTTCAGCTCCCGTTCCAGCACAAGCTCGAGTTCCAGCAGCTCCAGTGAATCCGCCCCGATCGTGTCCAGGGCGGCGTCCGGGTCGATGCTGCGCCTGAGGATTTTCTCCCACAGCGACAGGTATTTCCCGGGCAGGCCGCCGGAGGGGACAGGGGCGGAACCCGGCCTGTCGAGCAGGGCCCGCAGCGCGGTGACGTCGAGCTTGAAATTCCCAAGTCGCGGCAGCCGGTCCAGCACCACCACGCGATCGGGCTGCAACTGGGCGGGCAGGGTCTGGCGCAGTTCCTGCCTAAGCGCGCCGCCATCCAGATGCGCCCCTTCTGCGGGCTCGACGAAGGCGACAAGGCTGGCTTTGCCCTGCTGCGTCCGGGGCACGATCACCGCGTCGGCGACCCCCGCGCGCCGGCGCAGCGCCGCCTCGATCTCGGCGGGTTCGATCCGGTAGCCGCGGATCTTGATCTGCCGGTCGGCGCGGCCCAGAAACTCCAGCAGGCCGTCGGGGCGCAGCCGCCCGAGGTCGCCGGGCTGAAAGCTGCGCCACCCCGGCCGCGCCGGATCGGCACGGAAGCTGCCTTGGGTCAGCGCCGCGTCGTTCCAGTAGCCGCGCGCGATATAGGGGCTCGAGACGCGGATCTGCCCGATCTCGCCCGGCGCAACCTCCTGCCCGCTCTCGTCGACGAGGCGCATTTCCCGCTGTTCGACCGCAAAGCCCACCGGCACCAGTTCGCAGTCGGGGGCAAAGTCCCCCGGCACGATCCACTGGCGATAGAGCGTCGCGCATTCGGTGGAACCGATCCCGGTGTAGATCGCGCAGCCCTCGGGCAGGTTGGCGCGCACCATGCGCAGGTCCTCGGTCAGGAAGCGGTCGCCCGCGGTGTAGAGAAACCGCGCCTCGGGGCAGATCGGCCCCGAGGCGGCCCGGATCAGGCTGCGCAGAACCGGGGGCATCGCGTGCAGGATCGTGACCCGCCGCGCCAGCAGATCGTGCAGCACCTTGTGCAGGCCTTCGCCGCGCAGGTCCGACATGCACAGCGTCGCGCCGGTCAGGAGCGCACCGTAGATGTCGCGCAGGGCGCCGTTCACGCAGGGGGAATAGAGCAGGCTGTGACGGTCGGCGCAGGTGGGCTGCACCACCTGCGTGTATTGCAAGATGTCGTGCAGCAAGCCGCGCTGATCCTGCCAGACCCCCTTCGGCGCGCCGGTGGAGCCCGAGGTGTAGATGACATAGGCGGGGCTTTCGGGGCGGGCCTCGCCCCGGGTGGCGGCCTCCGCCGTCACCACATCCGCCGCGCTCACGATGCCGATCTTGCCGGGCCCCGATCCGGCACGCGGCACAAGGTCGGCGGGCATCTCGCCGATCACCAGCCCGGCGCCGCTATGGGTGATGACGCGGGTCAGATGATCTGCCGGATAGGCCGGATCGAGCGGCACATAGGGCCGCCCTGCAAAGAGCGCCCCCAGCATCGCGGCGACGACATGACGGTTCGTCCGCAGGCACAGCGCCACCGGGGCGCCGGCCGGCACGCGCGCCGAAATGACGCCGCCATAGCGCAGGGCAAGGCTCAGCAACGCGGCATAGGACAGCTCGCCATGCTCATCAAGGATCGCGGGATGCGCGGGCCGGGCTGCCGCGACGCGGGCAAAGCGAGACCACAGCGGATGCGCGAGATCCGTCGCGGCAAGCCCGGGCACCGGGGGGCAGGGGGCGCTCACCGCAGGGCCCCGCGTGCCGCGGCGATCGCCGCCAGAACGGTGTGATCGGGCGTCGCCTGCCACAGCGCGCAGCCGGCGCCGAGGGTGAAGCCGCGCCCCCGCATCCGCGCCAGCAGCCGTGCCGTTTCGGCCGCCACCGTTTCGGCCGTCAGGCTGGCCAGCTCGGAGGGCGCCATCCCGCCGCTCAGCAAGACCTCGGGCCCGGCCCGCCGCCCCTCGTCGAGTGCGGGGTTGGCGTCGAAGGCGAAATGGACGGTGGTGCCGGGGAAGGCGTCGAGCAGGGCGGCCGGAAGTCCCTCCCCATGCAGGTGCACGACGTTCAGGCTGTCCGGGCCGGCGGCGGCGAGGCAGCTCAGCCCCTCGGGCAGGCCCATCGTGAAAAAGCTGTCGCCCGGGCTTTCGTGTGCGCCGGCGTGCTGCACCGCAAGGAAGATGCCATCGACGCCCGCTTCCCTGAACAGCCCGACGATGCGACGGGTCCGCTCGGTCAGGGCGGCGAGCGCGATGGACAGGGCCTCGGGGCAGTCCCGGCGATGGTCGTGCCAGTGCGCGCCCGCGAGGATGCGCAGCTGAAACAGCGGATCGAAGATCGACTGCAGGACCGGGACATGCGCCGGCACGCGGGCCCGGACCAGCCGGGCGGCCTTGAGGTGTTCCGACAGATGCCGGTCCCCGGCCCGCAGCTCGGCGAGGCGCAGCCAGTCCTCGGGGGTGCTGACCGGGCCGGGGCCGAATGTCCGCCGGCCGATCGGATCGCCGGTCCAGCTGTCCGTCTGCCCGAGGTCGCGCAGCTGGAAGCTCGAGGCGGGGGTGATCTTCACCAGATCGCAGTCGAAGCGGGCCTGAAAGGCGCAGGTCGCGTCGGCGAGCCGCTCCCCTTGCTGATCCGCAACGGGGTGGTGCTGCCAGAACGCGACCGGAACTGCTGCCCCGGGCTTGCCCTGCCTGGCCTGTTCGACCTGCTCCAGATAGCGCTGTTTCGCCAACATCGTTCAGCTATCCCTGTCAGCGGCCGGTGCGAAAAATGGTCGGCATCGGCGGAACTGCGACCGGGTGAAAATTGCACAGGGTGGCAGCGTGCACAACCGCCACCTGTGCGCTGCAGGGGCCGTCGGAAGAGGTCGCGTCGCACTGGCGGAACGGCAAAAGCCCGCCACGAGGGGCGGGCTTTCGGGGCGGGCAGGGCGCGCGATCAGCCGCGGCCGAAATCGGTCAGCAGCGTGTAGCCGCGCCCGGCCATACAGCGGTCGACGACGCGGCGCGGGCCGTAGGTGACCAGATCGTGGTCATAGTCGCCCGCTCCGGCCCCGGCGGCGGCCCCGACCGCGGCGCCGGTCAGGATGTAGTCGTTGCGGTAGCCGGTGTGGGTGCCGGCCGCCGCCCCCACCAGCGCGCCGACAATGAGGCCCGCGGCAAGGTTCTTGCCCATCTCCTTCTGCTGGCGCGCCTTGTAATCCGCCTCGACCTGCAGGGCGACGGTGCGGCAGGCCTCGAGATCCTTCTCGTAGCGCGCCTGATTGGTCTTGCCGGGGTCGACGGCGGGGCGGTATTCGGAGAGCGGCTGCACCGGCTCGCAGGCCGCAAGGAAGAGGAATGCGCCGGTGCAAAGCAGCGCTGCGGGTTTTCTGAACATGATGTTTCCAAATTGACGGTCGTTTGCCTGCGGAAGATCACAGGACCGTGAACGAATTTGCAAGCTGATAATACCGGCGCGACGCCGCGTCCGGCCCGCGTGCCGCGGTCTAGCCCTTCCGCCGCAGATGCCCCTCAAGCGGCACCGCGGCCGAGAGGGTATTCGAGATCGTGCCGTATTTCAGGATGTTGCGGTGCAGAAGGTCCAGCCGCTGCTCGGTCTCGGCGCTGTCCACCACGATCTCGTAGCGGATTGCCACCAGTTTCGGGGGCGCATCCTGACGCAGCGCCTCGAGCGTGACCTCGACCCCGTCGATCCGGAACTGCAGCATCGGCGTGACCCGCTCGATCCCCTTCAGCATGCAGGCGGCAAGCGCAGAGAGCAGCAGCTCGACCGGATTCATCGCATCCTGCCGCCCGGCAAGATCGGTATCCAGAACCACCTCGGCCGCCTTCGCCCGGGCGAGACTGCCATGCGCGTCGATGCGCCGGGCGTGAACGCGATATTCCATCATCTGTTGATCCAGTTCCGTCAGCGGGCGGGCGGCGTCGCGGCCGTCGCAGTGACGAAAGTCGAGCGTATCCCGCGGCCCGGGTCAAGCGCGAAGACGGTCGACCCTGCCGGCGTCAGGGCCGGCAGGGCGGTTCGGGGCGCGCGGATCAGGGCATCGGGTGCGGCGTTCCGGCGACGCTGGCCGGAAGCACGGGATACACGATCTGCGGCATGTCGCCGGTCAGGCTGCCGAGGAAGGCCACGATCTGCCCGAGCTGCTGGTCATCAAGCTGTGCGCCGAGCTGCGCGTCGGCCATCACCTTCACCGCCTCCTTGAGGTCCCAGACCGCGCCGGAGTGGAAATAGGGCGCCGTCAGGGCGATGTTGCGCAGCGTCGGCACCTTGTAGGCGTATTTGTCGGCCTCGTCCTTGGTGACGGCATAGCGCCCCATGTCCTCGGGCGGCAGGATCGACGGGTCGGGCTGGGCGACGACGCCGAACACCTGATAGCTGTTGCCGCCGATGTTCATGCCGTTGTGGCAGCTGCTGCAGCCGGCCGACATGAAGAGCGACAACCCCTGCTTCTGCTCCTCGGTCATCGCCGCATCGTCGCCCTGCAGCCAGCGGTCGAAGGGCGCGTTCGGGGTGATCAGCGTGTCCTCGAAGGCGGCAATCGCTGCGGTCGCGTTCTCGAAGGTGATCGGGTCGGTTGTATCGGGGAAGGCGGTGGCGAAGATCGGCGTATAGCCGGGGATCGCCTTCAGCATCTCGACGACATGGTTCGGGTTCGACGCCATCTCGACCGGGTTCTGCATCGGCCCGCCCGCCTGTTCGATCAGGTTGGCGGCGCGCCCGTCCCAGAACTGGGCGAAGTTGTAGGTCGAGTTCAGCACCGTCGGCGAGTTGCGCCCGCCCTTCTGCCAGCGATGCCCGAGCGAGACACTGGACAGGTCGACGCCGCCGGTCGAGAGGTTGTGGCAGGTGTTGCAGCTGATGTTATGCGCCTCGGACAGACGGGGTTCGAAGAACAGCATCTTGCCAAGCTCGGCCTGGGCCGGGGCGGGCGCCGGATCGGGGGCCTGCGGGATCGGCTCGAAGACGCCCTGGGCATCGCTGCGCAGCGCGGCGTCGTCGATGGCAGGATTGGCCGCGACGGCGACACCGGCTTGCGCGCCGATCAGGGTCAGGGCTGCGAGTACTGGTTTCATGGCTGATACCTCATGGCAAGAATGGCCGACCGTTGCCGGACGACCCCGGGGGGGCGGGAAGGGCGCGACGGACGACGGCGGCAGAGCGGCCCGGGCGGGGAAATCCCGGATATCGAAAGCAAGTCGGGTCTCTGGCCGCCGCGGAGAAACGAGATCGCGCCGATCTTCGTGCCAGATCTAGCAACCCCGCGCTGACAGGAGCCTGACAGCACACGCCAGACGTGTTGCGGCGCCATCGGGGCGGGGTTGCACCCGGCGCAGGCCGTCCGTCAGGATCACGTCAGGTTGTGCGGTCTATAGCTGGGCGATGAGACCGCTGCTCCTTCTCCTGTCGATGCTTCTGGGGGCCGTCGCCGGCCTGCCCGCCGCGGCGGATCCCGAGCATGACCACAACCGCGCCCAGAGGGCATTGGAGCGCGGCGAGATCCGCCCGCTGCATGCGCTCCTGGCGCCGGTCGAACAGAGGTTCGGGGCCCGCTTGCTCGAGGTCGGGCTGCGGCAGTATCGCGGCCGGCTGGTCTACGAGATCAAGCTGATCACGCCCGACGGCCGGATCTTCGAGGTCGGGGTCGATGCCGCCACGGGGGTGATGCTGCCGTCCGACCCGGGAGGCGGGCACTGATGCGGGTACTGGCCGTCGAGGATGATCCGAGGATCGCGGCCGATCTCGGCGCCGCACTTGGCGCTGCCGGGCTGCGGGTCGAGTTCTGCACCGACGGCGACACCGCGTGGTTTCTCGGCGATACCGAGGATTACGACCTCGTGGTGCTGGATCTCGGCCTGCCGCGGCTCGACGGGCTGACGGTGCTGAAGCGCTGGCGCGCCAACGGCCGGGAGATGCCGGTGCTGGTGCTGACCGCGCGCGGCACCTGGACCGAGCGGGTCGAGGGGATCGACGCCGGCGCGGACGATTATCTGCCGAAGCCGTTCCGCATGGAGGAGCTGGTGGCGCGCGCACGGGCGCTGATCCGGCGCTCGGCCGGCCGCGGCAGCGCCGTGCTTCGCGCCGGCAGTCTGGCGCTCGATACCAACCAGATGTCGGTGATGCGGCAGAACCGGCCGGTGCAGACGACGGCGCTGGAATACCGGCTGCTGGTCTATCTGCTGCTCAATCGCGACCGGGTGGTGCCGCCGACCGAGCTGCTCGACCATCTCTACGGCGACAATGAGCTGCGCGAGGTCAATGCGCTCGAGGCGGTGGTCGCCCGGTTGCGGCGCAAGCTGGGGCCAGGGGTGATCGGCACCCGGCGCGGCTTTGGCTATTTCCTCGAAGCGGCGGGGGACGCGCTGTGAGGCGGCTTTCGCTGCGGCTGCGGCTGGCCTGTGCCGGGGCGGTCACGGTGGCGGTGGCGATCACGCTCTCGTCGCTGGGGCTTGCCGCGCTCTTCGATGCGCATGTGAAGCGCCGCGCCCTGGTCGAGCTGTCGGTGCAGCTTGACCAGGTGCTGGCCGGTGTCGAGCGCGCCTCCTCGGGCGCGCTGGAACAGACCGCCACCCCCGCCGATCCGCGGTTCCAGCGCCCCTATGGCGGGCTTTACTGGCAGATCGCGGCCGAGGGCGGGATGCTGCGCTCGCGCTCGCTGTGGGATTACGAGATTCCGCTGCCGCTCGACGAGCTGCGGGACGGGGCGGAACATGTGCACGAATTGCCGGGGCCGGCGGGGCAGCCGTTGCTGGCGATCGAGCGCAGCGTCGTGCTGCCGCGCCGGCTCGGGGGGGCGGGGATGCGGGCCACCGTGGCGATGGACCGGACCGAGCTCGCCGCAGCGCGCAACGGCTTCATCTCCGACCTCGCGCCCTATTCGGTGGTGCTGACCGTGGCGCTGATCCTCGCCGGATGGGTGCAGATCGCCGTCGGGCTGCGCCCGCTCCGGGTGATCCGGCAGCGCGTGGCCGATGTGCGCTCGGGGCGGGCGCGGCGGCTCGGGGCCGATTTCCCGGCCGAGGTGCTGCCGCTGGTGCGCGAGGTCGACGCGCTGCTTGCGGCGCGGGGGCAGGAGGTGGCACGGGCCCGCACCCGCGCCGGCGATCTGGCGCATGGGCTGAAGACGCCGCTGCAGGCGCTTCTGGGCGAGGCGGGCCGGCTGCGGGCCGAGGGCCGGACCGGCGTTGCGGCTGACATCGAGGCGATTGCCGGGGCGATGCGCCGCCATGTCGACCGCGAGCTGGCGCGCACCCGCGTCGCCATGCGCGGGCACGAGGCGCGCGCCGAGATCGCCCCCGCCCTTGCCGGCGTGCTGCGGGTCGTGCGGCGCACCGGGGAGGGGGCGGGGCGCGACTGGCAGCTCGAGGTGCCGGCCGGGCTGGCGGTTGCCGCCGATCCCGATGACCTGACCGAGGCCCTGGGCGCGCTGATCGAGAATGCGGCGCGCCATGCCCGCCGGCGGGTCCGGATCACCGCGGTTGCCGCCGAGGGCGCGGTCACGATCTCGGTCTGCGATGATGGCCCGGGCATTCCCGCCGACCGGATCGGGGCGCTGATGGCGCGTGGGGCCCGTGCCGACACGCAAGGTCAGGGCAGCGGGCTCGGGCTCGCCATCGCCCGCGACATCGCCGAGGCGCTGGAGGGCGAACTGACGCTGCATCCGGCGGCGCCGGGGCTCGAGGCGCGGCTGAGGCTGCCCGGGGTGTGCGGCCCGCCGCGCCAATGAGGTCCGGCGAAAGCTCGCGCGCGTTCTCGGCAAACCAGCCGTCGAACCAGCGCTGTGCCCCCGGGCCGCGCACGCCGCCGAGGGCGGCCCGGCACCCGCAGCGGGCTCAGCGGGCCCGGGCAGGGGGCGAAGCCGCTCGCCCGGGCCGCCGCGGTTTTTCAGCCGTTGCGGCGCTGATCGACCTGCGTCGCCATCACGCACATCAGCTCGAACATCACCGTGGCGCCGGCGAGCGCCGTCATGCCGCCGACGTCGAAGGGCGGCGCCACTTCGACCACATCGGCGCCGGCGATGTTCACCGGACCAAGGAGGCGCAGCATCTGTTGCGCCTCGCGGGTGGTGAAGCCGCCGATCTCGGGCGTGCCGGTGCCGGGCGCCATCGAGGGGTCGATCGAGTCGATGTCGAAGGTGATGTAGGTCGGATCCTGCCCGACGATCTCGAGCGCCTCGGCGATCACCGCCGCGGGGCCGCGCGCCACGAATTCTTCCATGTAGATGATGCGGATGCCCTGCGCCTTCGCCCAGTCATGCTCGCCCGGCTCATAGACCGAACCGCGGATGCCGATCTGCACGACGCGCTTCGGGTCGAGTACGCCCTCCTCGATGGCGCGGCGGAAGGGGGTGCCGTGGGTGAAGCGGTTGCCGCCGAAATAGGTGTCGTTGGTGTCGGAATGCGCGTCGAAATGGATCATCCCGAGCGCCTTGCCACCGCCCCGCGGGCCGCGCGCGACGGCGCGCAGCGAGGGCAGGGTGGTCAGGTGATCGCCTCCGACGGCGAGCGGCAGCGCCCCGGTGGCGACGATCGCGGCCATGCCGTTCTGGATCCGGGCGATGCCGTCCATCACGTCGATCGGGTTGACCGACAGATCGCCGACATCGGCGATATTGGCGATCTCGAAAGGCGCCACGCCCGAGGCGTGATGCGCGCTGCGCATCAGGCTCGACATGTTGCGCACCTCGCGCGGCCCGTGGCGGGCGCCGGCGCGGTTCGTCGTGCCGCCATCCCACGGAATCCCGATCAGCGCGATATCGAGCCCTTCGGCCGTGGCCACGGCGGGCAGGCGCATGAAGGTCGAAAGCCCGGCAAAGCGCGGCACTTCGGCGGCGTCGATGGGCTGGTGGAACTTGGTCATTTTCAGCGTCCTCAGTTGAATTCGCGGGCAACGGCGGCAATGATTCCGGCGGTGCAATCGGCCAGCAGCCATTCGCCCTTTTCCGCCGAAGATCCTTCGGTCAGCGACAGCACGCCCGAGGGCGGCACCTCGGCGCAGGGCTTGGGGTAGCGGTCATAGGGCAGGAAGGCGGCGGGGCCGTCATGGGCGGCCTTCGTCAGATCGACAAGCTCGGGGCGCAGCGCCATCATCATCGAGGTCTCGATCACCGAGGCATGTTCGAGCTCGATCCCCGGATAGCCATCGGGGAAGATGCGCTCGAGCGTCTCGGGCTGCACCATGTCCCAGTGATCGACGCGCAGGATGACGAGGCCGTCCGTCCGGTCGCGCCCGATCGCGTCAAGCGCGAGCTCGATCCCCTCGATCGTCGGGCCGATATTCTCGTAATGCCCGTTCACGGTGACGATCTTGCGCACCTTCTGGCGGAAGAGGTCGCAGATCACGTCACGCACGATCAGCGCGAAGGTCTGCGCGGTCAGGTTCACCGTGCCCGGAAAACCCGGGCCGCCGCCGGTTTTGGGTTGCGAGCGGTTGCCATAGGCGAGCGTCGGCAGCACCAGCCCGCCGACCTCGGCCGCCGCCCGCGCGGCCACTGCGGTCGGCAGCACCACATCGACGTTCAGCGCCATGTGCCGGCCGTGCTGTTCGGTCGCGCCGAGCGGCAGGAACACCGGCGCGCCGGCGGCGATCCGGGCCTCGACCTCGGGCCAGGGCAGTTCGGCATAGAAAACGGTGTCGGTCATCGTCTGGTCCATCACATCATCGCCGCGCCGCCATTGGCGCCAAGGCATTGTCCGATAAAGAGCGTGGCGCCGGGGCCGGCGAGGAAGACGACGGCGGCCGCCACTTCCTCGGGCCGGCCGATGCGGCCGATCGGATAGGCGGTTTCCTCGGCCTGCGCGCGGGCGTCGAGTTTCTCGAAGCCCAGAAGCGGGGTGTCGGTCGGACCGGGGGCAACGGCATTCACCAGCACCCGCGGCGCGAGTTCGCGCGCCCAGGACCGGGTGGCGCCCAGCATCGCCGCCTTGGTCGCGGCATAGACCGAGGCATTGGCGCGGCCGAGATAGGCAAGCTCGGACACGGTGTTGATGATCCGCCCACCGTCGGGCAGATGCGGCAGCACCTCGCGCGCGACCAGCATCGCGCCGCGCACATTGACCGCGAACATCCGGTCGATATGGGCGGCGCTCAGCGCGCCAAGCGGGGCTTCCTCGAGGATGCCGGCGTTGTTCACAAGGATGTCGATGCCCCCCATCCGCGCCGCCGCCCCCGCGACCGTCGCCACGATCTGCGCCTCGTCGGCAAGATCGCAGGCAAGGATCTGGACCGGCGCCTCGCTGCTGAGCAGGTCGAGACCGATCACCTCGGCGCCGGCCTCCTGCAGCGCGCGCGCGGCAGCAAAACCGATGCCGCTCGCCGCGCCGGTGACAAGGGCGCGCTTGCCGGAAAGCGGTTTCACCATGGGACTTCTCCTCGGTCGACGCCCAGCGACTGGCCGGTGATGTTTGCGGCAAGGTCGGAGGCAAGAAACAGATAGGTGGGGGCCATGTCGGGCGGCTCCATCAGACCGGGCAGGGCCTGCCCGGCGACGATGTCGGTGAGCAGGTCCTCCTCGGCCCGGCCCGCTTCGGCCGCGATCCGGCCAAGCGAGCGCATCGAGGCCTCGGTGCGCACCCAGCCCGGGCAGACCGCGTTCACCCGGATGCCGCGGGGCCCGAGCTCGCGCGCCCAGGTCTTGGTCAGCCCGATGATCGCGTGTTTCGAGGCGACATAGGCACCAAAGCCGGGCTCAGCCACGCGGCCCCAGATCGAGGCGGTGTTGACGATCGCGCCGCCCGCGCCCATCCGGCCGAGCGCCATGGCGGTGACCAGCGCCGTGCCGGTCACGTTGATGTCGATCACCCGGCGGAAGGCGTCGGTCGTCGCGTCATCCGCCCCGGTGATCGGCGTCATCAGCTCGAGGCCTGCGTTGTTGATCAGCACGTCGATGCGGTCGAGGGCCGCGAGGGCGCGGATCACCTCGGATTTCACCGAGATGTCGGCCTCGGCCGCGGTGGCGCCAAGGTCGGCGGCGCGGTCATGCACCGCGGCGTCATTCGCGATCAGGTGCAGCGTCGCGCCGGCGCGGGCGAAGCCTTCGGCGATGCCCAGCCCGATGCCGCGGCTCGATCCGGTGATGACGACGGTGCGGCCGGTGAAGTCGATCCCGGTCATTTGTGCCCCTCCTCGCGCATCATCCGCATGATCTTGCGCTCCATCTCGGCATAGCCCGGCAGCGAGATCACATCTTCCTTGTTGCGCAGCCGGCCGGGTTTGAACGTGGGGAGGATCTCCTCCTTCAGCCGGCCCGGATGGCTCGACAGGAACACGATCTTGTCGGCAAGGAAGATCGCCTCCTCGATGTCATGGGTGACGATGATCATCGTGGTGCCCGAGGCCTCGGCGACCTCGATCATCAGCTCCTGCATCTGCCAGCGGGTCTCGGCATCGAGCGCGCCGAAGGGCTCGTCCATCAGGAGGACGTCGGGGGCATTGGCCAGCGTGCGGGCGATTGCCACGCGCTGCCGCATGCCCCCCGAAAGCCGCGAAGGATAGGCGTCGATGAATTTCGAAAGCCCGACGAGGCCGATGAAGCGCTCGGCGCGCGCGCGCCGTTCGGCCGTGGGTACGCCGTTGATCTTCATGCCGAATTCGACGTTCTTGCCGACCGACAGCCAGTCGAACGAGCTGTAGGCCTGAAACACCATGCCGCGCTCGCGTCCGGGCCCGTCGATCGGGGTGTCGTTCAGCAGCACCGCACCCGAGGTCTGGGTCTCGAGCCCGGCGATCATCCGCAGGAGCGTGGACTTGCCGCTGCCCGAGGGGCCAAGGAGCACGCAGATCGAGCCCTTCTCGACCGCGAAGGAAACATCGTCGACGGCGGTCAGTGCCTGCCCGCCGGGCAGGTCGAAGGTCTTGGAAACGTTTTGGATTTGCAGCAGGGCGGACATCAGCGCTTGTCCTCCAGATAGGGGAAGAGGCGGCGGTGCAGCAGGGCGAAGGCCATGTCGCAGGCCATGCCGAGCGCGCCGATCACGATGATGCCGGCAAGGATCTCGTCGGTCTTGAGGAAGCGACGCGCGCGCATCATCATCGCGCCGATGCCGGTGGTGGAGGCGACGATCTCGGCGATCACCAGATAGGTCCAGACCACGGCCAGCATCTGCCGCATCGCGACGAGGATATTGGGCAGCACGGCGGGCAACATCACCTGGAACACCGTCACCCGGCGATTGGCGCCCAGCGTCAGCGCGGTCTCGATCAGTTCCTTGCGGACCTCGCGGGTGTGGTCGGCGATCAGCGTGACGAGAAAGAAGATCACACCGAGGAAGAGAAGGGCGAGCTTCGGCGTCTCGCCAGTGCCGAACCACATCAAGAGGATCGGGATGAAGGAGGGTGCGGGCAGATAGCGCCAGGCCGAGACGAAGGGGGCGAAGACCGCGTTGATCGCCGGGAAGGCGCCCATGGCGACGCCGAGCGGCACCGCGACGAGGCTGGCGAGCGCAAAGGCGATCAGCACCCGCCCGATGGAGATCAGCACATCGGCGCCGAAGCCCTGCTCGGCGAAGAGCCGCACGATGGTGGCAAAGACCTTGCCGGGCGGCGGCACCAGGATCGGGTTCACCCAGCCAAGCCCCGAGGCGAGGATCCAGATCCCGAAGAAGGCGATCCAGACCCCGAGGGCCGAGATCAGCGCCTGTCGCCCCGAGACCGGGACGCGGACTTGCAGCAGCCGGGCTTTGCGCCCCTTGGAAGCGGTCGACATCGGGTCCTCCGTTGCTCCCCGCGGCGGGTGCCGCGGGGCAATGCCGGGATCAGTTCGCGGTGAAGGACTGGCGATAGCCCTGCGCCACAAGATCGCCCATCAGCGAGCAGTCGATGCCCTTCGCCGGATCGATCTTGGTCTTCATCAGGCCAAGCTTGATCCACCAGTCATTGGTCAGCGCGACCGAGCCCGGCATCGAGCCGTTCGGCAGGCCGAAGGGCGGATCGCCCGCGAGCACGCCACAGGTGCGCGCACTTTCGTCGAAGTCGAAGACATAGATGCCGCCGTCGAGGCTCTTGCCATTGGTGCCGATCACCGCGTTGATGTCCTCGAGAGGCCATTGCAGGGTCTCGGCCATCAGCGCGTTCACCTCCTCGACATGGTCATGCCAGTAACCGCGGGCGTCCCATTCGGCCTTGAGGACGGCGAGGGCCGCGTCGCGCTTCTTCGCGATGAAGTCCTTGTTCATGTAGAGCGAGTCCATGAAGATGCCGGTCTTCAGCATCTCGGGGTCGGTGGTGTTCACCACCGATTTCGCGCCCGGCGCGGCCTCGAGCACCTTCGAGATCCACGGCTCGTACATGTAGGCCGCGGCCAGATCGCCCGAGAGCATCGGCCCGACCGCCTCGTCGGCATTGAGGTTCACCCAGGTCACGTCGCCGGGCGCGATGCCCTGCCGGTCGAGCCAGAGCCCCATCAGCAGCTGGCCGATATAGGCCTGCGGCGCGGCGACCTTCTTGCCCTTCAGCGCGCCGGGCTCCACGCCCGCCGCGAGGATCAGATGATCGACGCCATAGGAGGGGTTCAGATAGGCGACGTTCACCTCGTTCAGTCCGGCCTCGACGGACACCGGCACGTAATCGGCGGTGCAGCCGTAGACGTCGATCTGCCCCGCGGCCAGCGCCGCATGACCACCGAGCGGGTCCTCGAAATTGGTGATGTTGAGGTCGTAACCGGGCAGCAGGTTCTTCTGCTTGGCCACGTCGAGCATGGCATAGCCGGGCCAGGACACGCAGATGCCGATGTTGATGGTGTCCTTGGCCGAGGCGGTTCCGGCACTCAAGGCGGCAATGGCAGCAAAGGCGATGGTCAGCGTCTTCATGATGGGGCTCCCTGACGGTCGTCGTTTTTCTTGGTGATGTCGCGAGTGGTGGTCGTGTGAGTGGTGGTGGTCTTGCAAAAATTCATACGTGGCAAAATTCTTTAGTCAATAAAAAATTTGAGACGATAAATTGTTTGTTGCAATTCCCGCCCCGAGACGAAATGATGCCGCCATGACGGAACAACAGCCCACCAGCCTGCGCGAGCGGCAGAAGGAAGACCGCAAGGCGCGCATCATCGCCGCCGCCAAGAGCCTGTTTCTCGAGGCCGGTCTTGAAAAGATCACCATGGAGGCGATCGCCGAGATCGCCGGCGTCTCCAGTGTCACCGTGCATAATTACTATGGCACGAAATCGGGGGTGCTGCTGGCACTTGTGGCGGAAAGCGACCGCGAGCTGCTGGCGACGCTCGAGCGCGGGTTGCGCGAGCGGGGCGAGACCCTGACCGACCGCGTCCTCGGCTTCTTCGAGATCGTCTGCCGCCACACCCAGACCCATCTCGACAAGGCGATCTGGCGGCAGGTGATCGCGGCCTCGGTCTCGGGCACCGAACCGCGCTTCGGCAAGCTCTATCACGAGCTCGACAACCGTCTGGCCTCGGTGCTGATCCGCGAGGTCGAACGGATGGTCGGGGCGGGGCTTTTGCCGGAGACGGTCGATCCGGCGCATCTGGGCTGGGCGCTGTTCAACCTGCAGAACGCCCGCTTCATCGAATTCATCGCCGCCGAGGGCAGCGGTTGCGAGGCCGGGCTCCAGCACCTGCGCAACGATCTGAATGCGCTGATGCCGGGCGGGTTTCCGGGGCGCTGAGGCTCAGCTTTCGGCAAAGACCTCGCCCGGGCGGAAAGCGCGGAACCGCTCGGGCGCGATGCCGGCCGTGGCAAGGGCCGCCGCCAGAAGCTCGGCCGGTTCCTCGCGCGGCTCGTCGGTCAGCTGGAAGGTGCCCCAGTGAAAGCCAAGCGCCGCGCGCGCGCCGATGTCGCGAAAGACCTGCACCGCCTCGTCGGGCGCGATGTGTTGCGCGGCCATGAACCAGCGCGGCGCATAGGCGCCGATCGGGATCAGCGCGATGTCGGGGGCGCCGTGGCGGGCGCGGATGGCGCGGAAGATCGCACCGTCGCCATAGCCGGTGTCGCCCGCGAACCACAGCCGCGCCGCGGGGCTGTCGATCCAGAACCCGCACCACAGCGCCCGCCGCCGGTCGCCCAGCCCGCGCGCCGACCAGTGGTTCGCCGGCGTCAGCGTCGCGGCGATCCCGGGGGCGAGGGGCACCTCCTCGTGCCAGTCGGCGGTGACGATCTGCGCCCCCTTCACCGCGCGCCGCACCGTCGCGTCGGTGCCGAGCGGCATCACCATCAGCGGCCGGTGGCGCGCCTGCAGCCGGCGCAGCGTGGCGATGTCGAGGTGGTCATAGTGGTTGTGGCTGAGCAGCACCGCGTCGATCGGCGGCAGGTCGTCGAAGTCGATCCCCGGTGCGGTGACGCGGCGTGGCCCGATCAGCCGCGAGGGGCTCGCGCGTTCGGACCAGACCGGATCGGTGAGCAGGTTCACCCCGGCGATCTGGATCAGCATCGTCGCATGGCCGACCATGGTGACCCGCGCGGGGGCCGAGCGGGCGGGCGGCACGGCGGGCGTCACCGCAACCCGTTTCGGCCAGGGCGCGCGGGCGCCTTCGCGCTGCCAGCGCAGGAGCTCGCGCAGGCTGCGGTCGGGCGAGGGCTGGCCCGGTGCGTAGAAGCGCGTGCCGTCGAAATGGTCGCTGACGGGGCCGGCATAGGGGCGGGAGCGGAGCATGGTCATCGTCCTCCGGGCGGGCTGTTCCTTGCAGATGGGCCGGGCGGGCGGTGTTGTCCAGTCCCGCGGCCCGCGGCGGGCCCGTCAGCCCTCGGCCCGTGCCTTGCGCCCGGCGGCGCTGCCGGCATGCGTCAGATGCGACAGGAAATCCCGCACCGGCGCGCTCAGCGGTTCGTTGCGGCGATGGAAGGCAAGGATCGTCACCGGCGGCATGTCGACGATGCGCCGCGCGGTCAGCCCCTGCATCGCGTATTCCTGCGCCGTCATCGCGTCGACGATGCCGACGCCGCCGCAAGCACGCACCATGTCGCAGACATTGGCGCAATAGGGCACGATGCAGGCCGGGTCATAGCTCAGCCCCTGCGCCTCGAAGGCGGCGCGGATCGTCGCGCCCATCGGCGACCAGTCGGCGTTGTAGCACACCAGCGGATATTTCTGCATCGAGGCGCAGAAGAGCTCGGATCGCTGGGCAAGCGGGTGATCGTCGCGCAGCACCGCGACGAGCGTGCTGGTGCCGATCTCGTGCGACTGGAATTCGGCCTTCGGCGGAAAGGCCATCTGCAAGCCGATGTCGGCCACCCCCTCGCGCAGGTCCTCCTCGGGCGAGTTCACTCTCAGGATCAGCCGCTTGCGCCAGTTCTGATAGCCCGCGCGAATCAGGATCGGGCCGAGGAAGCCCTCGACCAGCGCCGGCGTCGCCGAGATCGCCACCGGCCGTGCCGCGGCGTTGCGCAGCGCCGGCAACCGGGCACGGACCTGCGCATAGGTGCTGAAAATTGGGGCGGAAAGGGCAAAGAGCTCGTTCGCCTCGCGCGTCGCCTCGAGCCGGTTGCCGGTGCGGTGGAACAGCGAAATCCCGAGGTTCGCCTCGAGTCGCTTCAGCTGCGCACTGACGCTCGGTTGCGAAATGCCAAGGAGTTTCGCCGTTTCCGTTGTCGTCCCGACCCGCATCAGGGTGCCGAACAGTTCCATCTCGCGCAGGTTCATTATCAGCATCCTGATAGTTGGGCCAATATTTATCATTATTCACCGATTTGCCGCTTGTCTAACATTGCCTCAGAACAAGCGACCGACCGAGTGCGGAACGGCGCATCGCACCAACAGGCGAGGAAGGACCAAGCCGATGAAGACGAGACTGAATTTCCGGGCCCTGCTGCTGGCATCGACGCTGTCGCTGGCGGCGCTGTCGGCCGAGGCGGAGACGCTGCGCGTGGCGATGGGCTACGATCCGGTCAGCCTTGACCCGATCGCGACCAGCGACAACGGCTCGATCTGGACGCAACTGCTGATCTACGACACCCTGGTGCGCCCCGACGCGACCGGCACCAAGCTGGAACCGGGCCTGGCCGAAAGCTGGACCGTGTCCGACGACGGGCTGACCATCCGCTTCAAGCTGCGCGACGCGAAATTTTCCGACGGCACGCCGGTGACCGCCGAGGACGTGCAGTTCTCGATCGCGCGCGCGGCCTCGGAGGAATCGGGCTGGGGCCGGTTCTATCGCCCGATCACGCGGTTCGAGATCCCGAACCCGCGGGAGATCGTGATGCATCTGACCGAGCCCTTCACCCCGGCCTTCAACAACCTCGCGCTGTTCGCCGCCGCGATCCTGCCCAAGGCCCAGGTCGAGGCGAAGGGCGCCGCCTTCTTCGATGCCCCGGTGGGCTCCGGCCCCTTCGTGCTGAAGAAATGGACGCGCGGCGCCTCGCTCGAGCTGGTGAAGAACCCCTATTACTGGCAGGCCGGCAAGCCCGCCGTCGACGAGGCGGTGCTCGAGGTGGTGACCGAGCCCTCGGCGCGGGTGATCAAGCTCGAGGCGGGCGAGGTCGATGTGGCGCTTGACCCGCCGCTGAACCAGCTTGCCGCACTGAAGGCGGAACCGGGCATCACCACGGGGTCCGTCACCCCCTACCGCGCCGATTTCGTGCAGCTCAACACCCGCTACGCGCCACTTGGCAACGAGAAGGTGCGTCAGGCGCTGAACTATGCCATCGACAAGACCGCGCTGATCAAGGGCGTGCTCTATGGCGAGGGCATGCCCGCGGCCTCGGCGATGCCGGTGATGGCCTATGCCGATCCGGCGCTGACGCCCTATCCCTACGACCCGGCAAAGGCGAAGGCGCTTTTGGCCGAGGCGGGCTATCCCGAGGGCTTCGAGGCCGAGATGCTGGTCGATTCCGGCATCGCGACGCAGCGCAACACCGCGATCGCGCTGCAGGCGATGCTCGCCCAGGTTGGCGTCAAGGTGAAGATCCAGATGCTCGAGAGTGGCACCCAGTGGGAGACGACGAAGGCGGGCGGCTATCAGATGTCGCTCAGCTACACGACCTCGGACACGATCGACCCGGATCAGATCATCGGCTTCGTCGCGGTCAATCCCGAGCGCGCCAACGCCTATCACACCGAGTGGAAGAACGAGCGCCTGAACGCGCTTTACGCACAGGAGCGCAAGACCGTGAACGGGCCCGAGCGCGGTGCCATGTTCCGCGAGATGATCCAGATCCTGCATGACGGGGCGCCCTTCCTCTTCCTCTACCACCCGGCGACGGTCTGGGCCGAGAAGGACTACGTGAAGGGCTTCTCGGTGCTGCCGACCTCGAACTTCCGGCTCGAGGACGTGACGATCGCGAAATGATCCCCTGCCGGCGCGGCCTGTGTCGCGCCGGTCCTGGCCCGCCTCCGACCGGGGGCGGGCATTTTCCAGCCAGCGGACGGACGATGTTCCAGGTCATTCTCAAACGGCTCGTGATGCTGATCCCGGTGTTGATCGGCATCACGCTGCTCGGCTTCCTGCTGTTGCAGGTGATGCCGGGCGATCCGGCCTCGCGCGCCATGGGCACCCGGGCGAGCCCCGAGGAGCTTGCCGCCATGCGCAAGCTCTGGGGCCTCGATCAGCCGCTCTGGGTGCAATACCTCTATTTCCTGCGCGACTGCCTGACCGGCAGCTTCGGCGTGTCGATCTTCCACAAGATGCCGGTGATCGGGTTGGTGGCCGAGCGGCTGCCCTTCACCCTCGCGATCGTCGCCTATTCGACGCTGATCGCGCTGGCAGTGGCGCTGCCCTTTGCCATTCTCGCGGCGCTCAGACGCGGCACGGTGGTCGACGGCGCGATCCGGCACGTCTTCGTCGCACTGATCGCGATGCCGCCGTTCTGGCTGTGCTATGTGCTGATCTTGTGGCTCGCGCTCGGGCTTGGCTGGTTCCCGACCGGCGGCGTCGGGCAGGGGGTGGGGGAAAACCTCTACCGGCTGTTTCTGCCCTCGCTCGTCGTCGGGCTGTCGACCGCGGCGCTGATCCAGCAAAGCCTGCGCGCCGCGCTGATCGACACGCTGAAGGCCGATTACGTCGATACCGCCCGAGCCAAGGGGCTGAGCGGGGCGCAGGTGTTCCTCCGTCACGTGCTGCCCAACAGCCTGATCTCGACGATCTCGATCATCGGGGTGCGGGTCAGCTGGATCATCGGCGGCACCGTGGTGGTCGAGAAGATCTTCTCGGTGCCCGGTCTCGGCAGCCTGCTGATCGATGCGATCGTGTCGCGCGACCTGCCGGTGATCCGCGGCCTCACCGTGTTCTTCGCGATCATGGTGGTGATCGTGAACCTCGTCACCGACATCTGTTACGCGCTGGCCGATCCGCGCGTGCGACTGGAGTAGGCCGTTGCGCATCCTGACCCATCTTCTGCGCAGCCCGGCGGGCGCGGCCGGCCTCGCGATGCTGGCGCTGACGCTTGCAGCGACGGCCCTGACGCCCTGGTTCTCGCCCTGGGATCCCTATGCGCTCGATTTCGGCGCGGCGATGCAGGCGCCGTCCGCAAGCCACTGGTTCGGCACCGACAATTTCGGCCGTGACATCTTCACCCGGGTCCTTGCCGGGGCGGTGTTCGACCTGCGCATCGCGGTCGTCTGCGTCTTCGTGCCGATGCTTGCGGGCACCATGGTCGGCCTTGTCGCGGGCTTCTTCGGCGGCTGGGTCGATGCCGCGCTGATGCGGCTGACCGATGTCGTCTGGGCCTTTCCGTTCTACGTGCTGGTGCTGGCCATCGTCGGCGTGCTCGGGGCGAGCGAGGCGAACCTCTACATCGCCTTCTTCCTGGTGAACTGGATCGGCTATGCCCGCATCGTGCGCGGCGAGACGATCCTCATCGCCCGGCTCGAATACATCGAGGCGACGCGCGTGCTGCGCTTCGGCAAGCTGCGGGTGCTCTTGCGCCATGTCCTGCCGAATGCGGTCACCCCGGCGCTGGTCTATGCGATGTCGGACGTGGTGCTGACGGTGCAGGCGGTGGCGGCCCTGTCCTTCTTCGGCCTCGGTGTCCAGCCGCCGGCGCCGGAATGGGGCATCCTGATCGTCGAGAGCATCGACTACATGCGCGAGGCGCCCTGGATGACCGTGTTTCCGGGCTTCGCCATCGTCTGGATCGGCATCGCCTTCTCGCTTGTGGGCGAGGGGCTGTCGGTCGCGCTGAAGCCGAAGGGATAAGCCATGAGCCTTCTCAGCATCCGCAACCTCAGGACCGAGTTCAGCGGCCCGGCGGGGATCGTGCGCGCGGTCGACGGGGTCAGCCTCGACGTCGCCCCGGGCGAGATCTTCGGCATCGTCGGCGAGTCGGGCTGCGGCAAGTCGGCCACCTGCCGGTCCATCCTGCGCCTGTTCGGCGGCGCGCCGGCGCGCGTCGCGGGCGGGCAGATCCTGCTCGACGGGGTGGGCGACCTTGCCGCCATGCCCGAGCGCGCACTGGCACAGGTGCGCGGCCGCGAGGTCGCCTTCATCTTCCAGGATCCGCTCACCGCGCTGAACCCGACGATGCGGATCGGCCGGCAGATCGCCGAGGTGATCTTGCGCCACCGCAAGGTCAGCCGGGCCGAGGCGCGGGAGGCGGCGCTCGGGCTGCTGCGCGACGTGCACGTGACCTCGCCTGAACGCCGCCTTGACGCCTATCCGCACGAACTCTCGGGCGGGCTGCGTCAGCGCGTGGTGATCGCGATGGCACTGGCGCTGCGGCCGCGGCTGATTATCGCCGACGAACCGACGACCGCGCTCGACGTCACGGTGCAGGACCAGATCCTGCGGCTGCTGCGCGAGCGGCGCGACAGCACCGGCACCGCGATCATCCTGATCACCCACGATCTGGGCGTGGTGTCGCAGGTCTGCGACCGGATGGCGGTGATGTATGCCGGCCGCATCGTCGAGACCGGCGCGGTGCGCGAGGTGCTTGACCACCCGTCCCATCCCTACACCCGCGCCCTGCTGGCGGCGCTGCCCGGACAGGCAAGCCGCGGCCGGGACCTGGTGCCGATCGAGGGCAGCCCGCCCGGCCTGATCGCGCCACCGCCCGGCTGTCGCTTCGCGCCACGCTGCCGCCTCGCCCGCGAGGATTGTGGCAGCGGACCCGCGCCCGGGCTGCTGCCGCGGCCGGGCACCGCCCCGGGCCATCTCGATGCCTGCATCCTGTCGGAGGTGCCCGATGTCGCTTCTTGAGTTCCGTGGCGTGGCACGCCGTTTCCCGGTGCGGCATGGGCTGCTTGACAGGCTGGCCCGCCGCGACAGGGTCTGGCTGCACGCGGTGCGCGGCGTCGATCTGTCGGTCGCGCGCGGCGAGATCCTCGGCATCGTCGGGGAATCGGGCTGCGGCAAGAGCACGCTCGCCCGCATCGGCGTCGGGCTGCAGCCGGCGAATGCGGGCAGTGTCCGCTTCCACGGTGCGGCCCTCGACGGGCCGGACCCGGCGGGCCGCATCCAGATGGTGTTTCAGGATCCCTATTCCTCGCTCGATCCGCGGATGACGATCGGCGCCCAGCTTGACGAGGTGATCGCCCGCTACCGGGCCGGGCTTGGCCGGGCCGGACGGCGGGCGCTGGTGGCGCAGATGCTCGACGAGGTCGGCCTGCCGCAGGAGGTGGCGGCGAAGTTTCCGCATGCGCTCTCGGGCGGGCAGCGTCAGCGCGTCTCGATCGCACGGGCGTTGTGCTCGGGCCCCGAGGTGCTGGTGGCCGACGAGCCGGTCTCGGCGCTGGATGCCTCGGTGCAGGCGCAGATCATCAACCTGCTGCGCCGGCTGAACCGCGACAAGGGGCTGACGATCGTCTTCATCAGCCATGACATGAATGTGGTGCGCTATCTGTGTGACCGGGTGGCGGTGATGTATCTGGGCGAGATCGTCGAGCTTGACGACAGCGCCCGCCTTTTCGCCGCGCCGCGCCATCCCTACACCCGCGCCCTGATCGAGGCAGTGCCCGACCTGCACGCGCCCCACGAGGCCGCCGCCGCGATCCGCGGCGAGATCCCCGATCCCTTCGCCGTCGTCGAGGGCTGCCGCTTTGCGCCGCGCTGCCCGCTGGCCGAGGCCGGCTGTGCCCGCCCCCAGGCCCTGCGCCCGCTGCCGCCCTCGGGCGCGGTGCGCTGCGACAAGGCCTGCTGAGATTTCCCGAACCTGAAAGCAAGACCATGGACTTCCAAACCGATACCGAGTGGACGCAGCGCTGCGAGACCCTGACCGCCGAGCTGATCGAACGTTTCGCCGGGCAGGGGCTGCGGCCCGACAATTTCGGCTTCGTCGCGCTGCGCGAGGGGCCGGCGCCGGCCCGCTTCGCCTATCGCGGCGACTGGCGCTGCTACCCGTGCAGCCTGGTGAAGGCCTTTCACCTCGTCCATGTGCTGAACCGGATCGAGGCCGGGGCGGTGGCCGAACACGACGACCTCGACCGCGCGATGCATGACATGATCGCCTGGTCCTCGAACACCGCGACGAATTACATCATCGACCTCGTCACCGGCACCACCGGCGACACCCGGCTCGAAGGGGCGGAATTCGCGCAGTGGCGGGCGCGGCGCGAGGGGCTGAACCGCTTCTTCCTGGCGCTCGGCTGGCCCGAGTTCGCCGGCTGCAACATCACGCAAAAGCTGATGGACGACACCCGCTATGGCCGCGAGGCGCAATATGCCGGGCCAGAGGGCGATTACCTGAACGCGCTGACCCCGGCCGCGGCGGCGCGGCTGTTTGCCGAGCTGTTCGCGGGCGAGGTGCCTCTGGGGGCGGCCGCTCGCCACCGTGCGCAGGACATCTTGCTGCGTGATCGCACCAGCGAGAAGGCCGCCTCGCCGCATTTCCAGGTGTCGGAATATCTGGGCGGCGGGATGCCCGACGAGGCGACGCTGTGGAGCAAGGCCGGGCGCAATTCCTGGACCGGCGATCCGCGCGCGTCCTATTACAAGCACGACCTGATCCGCGTCGCGCTGCCCGGACAGGCGCCGCTGATCCTGTGCCTGATGACCCAGGGCAAGGAAATCTGCGAGGACCGGCCCGAGGTCTTCCCGCAGATCGGGGCGCTTTTTGCCAGCCGGCTGCTCAAGGCTGCCCCGCTCTGAGCGGTTTTCCGTTCCGCTGACCCCGCGGCCGGCCCGGCAAGGCCGGCCGTTTTGCATCGGCGCGCGCCTGCGCCGCCGTCGCGCCCGAAAAATCATTCCGTTCCGGAATGAGGTCGGGTCCAATCCGAATTGGCGTTTCGCGGTGTCGCGCGGCAGTCTTGGCCTTGTCGGGCGACGGCGCCCGACCTCGGGCCTGGTCCCGGTTCCCCCGTTCCGGATGTGTTGCCGGTCAGGTCGCGGACAGCTGTCCGCTGGCCCGGGGGAACTGGTGCGCCGGCCTTGCCCGCGCCCGGCGGTTCCGGGCCCGAACGGATTGTCGAGGACGAGACCGAAGATGCGTGAACAGTATGATGTCGTGATCGTGGGCGGGGCCGTGATGGGCGCCTGCACCGCCTACTGGCTGGCGTCGAACCCGGATTTCGACGGCACGGTGCTGGTGGTCGAACGCGACCCGAGCTATGCGACCGCCTCGACCGCGCTCTCGGCCTCGGGCATCCGGGTGCAGTTCTCGAACCGCGCCAATGTCGAGATCGGCCTTTTCGGTCACGACTTCATCCGCGACTTCCCCGATCTGATGGAGGTCGAGGGCGACCGGCCCAGCCTTGGCTATCATCCGGGCGGCTACCTCTTCATCGCCAATACCGACGATCAGGTCCGCATCCTGCGCGAGAACCATGCCGTGCAGCGCGCCGCCGGCGCCGAGGTCGAGCTGTGGGATGCCGACCAGCTGAAATGGGCCTTCCCGCATCTGAACACCGAGGACGTTCTGCTGGCCTCCTACGGGCTGAGCGGCGAGGGCTGGTTCGACAACACCGGGATCATGGCGGGCGCCCGGCGCAAGGCGCGCGCGCTCGGCGTCGATTTCGTTGCCGACGAGGTCGTGGCGATTTCGCGCGAGGGCAACCGGGTGACCGGCGTCACGCTGAAATCGGGGGCGAGCGTCGGCGCCGGCACGATCGTCAACGCCGCCGGGCCGCGCGGCGGGCGCGTGGCGCGCATGGCCGGGCTCGATCTGCCGGTCGAGCCGCGCAAGCGCACGCTCTTCGTCTTCGACGCGGCGGGCACGCCCGAGGGCACGGCGCGGGTGAACGATGGCCGGCTGCCGCTGATGGTCGATCCGACCGGCGTCTGGTGCCGGCCCGAGGGGCGCTTCTTCATCGCCGGCGGCGTGCCCGAGAACGACCTGCCGCCCGATTACGACGATTTCGACCCCGACCACCCGGAATGGGAAGAGCAGATATGGCCGGCACTGGCCGAACGCTCGCCGAATTTCGAGGCGCTGAAGCTGGTGCGCTTCTGGGCCGGGCATTACGATTACAACACCTTCGACCAGAACGGCATCGTCGGCCGCCACCCCGAGGTGACGAACTTCATCTTCCAGAACGGGTTTTCCGGGCACGGGCTGCAGCAGGGGCCGGCGGTCGGCCGCGCGGTGATGGAGCTCATCACCTATGGCGGCTATCGCAGCATCGACCTGAGCGACATGCGGTTCGAGCGCATCGCCGAGGGCCGGCCTTTCCTCGAACAGGCGATCGTCTGAGCGGGCGCAGCGGGATGGGGCGCGGCGGTCAGCCGGTCAGCCCCGCCCGAAGCGCCGCGATCACCTCGCGTAGCCCCGCGGTCAGCCGCTTGTCGCGGCGCAGCACCAGCCCGAGGCGGCGGCAAAGCCTCGGCTCGAGCGGCACCGAGCCGAGCCCGCCCGCCTTGCCCGGCCGCACCGACGAGGCGGGCAGCACCGACCAGCCGAGCCCCGCGCCGACGATCTCCTTGATCGCCTCGACACTGCCGAGCTCCATCACCGGCTTCGGCTGCAACCCGGCCGCGGCGAACCAGCCGTCGATCAGCAGCCGGGTGTGGCCCGCGTCCTCGTAGAGCACCAGCGGCCGGGCGGCGAGGGCCGCTGCGGTCATCGGCTCCGCGGGCGCCTCGGTGGCGGGACAGACCGCGACCAGATCCTCGTCGAAGATCGGCGTGACCTCGAGCGAGCGCCCCGGCGCGGGCAGGGTGACAAGGCCGAGATCGAGGGCGTTTTCCTCGACCAGACGGCGGATCTCGGGGCTGTTGCCGGTGCGCACCGTGCAGTCGAGCCCGGGCATGCGCCGCTTCAGCGCGCCAAGGATCGACGGCAGCAGGTAGATGCAGGCGGTGGCGCCGGTGCCGATCCGCACCCGCCCGGCGCGGCCGACGCGGAAGGGCTGCACCGCCTCCTGCATCGCCTCGACCTCGTCGCGGATCCGGCCCGCACCGGCCAGCACCGCCCGCCCGGCCTCGGTCGGCCGCATGTGCCGGCCGCTGCGCTCGATCAGCCGCACGCCGAAGAAGGTCTCGAGCGCGCGGATCTGCTGGCTCACCGCGGGCTGCGAGAGCGCCTCCTTCTCGGCCGCGGCCGAGAAGCTGCCAAGCTCGGCCACATCCGCAAGCAGGTCGAGATGGCGCAGGGTCAGGGTGTTCTTCAAGGTTTTCCTTATCGATTGCATAAGAGGCATAGCATTTCCTTTTGCTATCCGGAATGCCATCTTGCCGGCGACATCCTTGCGGAGCAGAGCATGAGCGACGCCTTTCCCCTGACCTTGCGGCCGTGCCGCGCCGATGACCTTCCCGCCATCCAGGCGATCTATGCCGAGGCGGTGCGCTTCGGCAACGCAAGCTTCGAGCTCGATCCTCCGGATCTGACCGAGATGCAGGCGCGCTGGCAGAAGGTGGTCACCGCCGGTTTCCCCTATCTGGTCGCGCTGCGGCAGGGCGAGGTTGTCGGCTATGCCTATGCCGGCGCCTACCGGCCGCGCCCGGCCTATCGCGGCACGGTCGAGAATTCGGTCTATGTCGCGCCGGCGGCGCAGGGGCTTGGCGTCGGCCGCGCGCTGATCCGGGCGCTGATCGCCGAGTGCACCGCGGCAGGGTTTCGGCAGATGGTCGCGGTGATCGGCGATAGCGCCAATGCCGCCTCGATCGGGCTGCACCGCGCGATGGGGTTCGAGCCGGTCGGCACGTTGCGCTCGGTCGGATGGAAGCACGGGCGCTGGCTCGATTCCGTGCTGATGCAGCGCCCGCTCGGCCCGGGCGATGACACCCCCTTCGAGGGCTAGCGATGCTGCCCCGCCGCACCGTCGCCGCGGTCGGGCTGAGCCAGCTGGTGAACTGGGGCCTGTCCTATTACGCGCTTGGCGTCTTCGGCCCCTCGATCGCGGCCGAGCCGGGCTTCGGCCCGGCGCTCACCTATGGCGGTTTCTCGCTGGCGCTTGCGGTGATGGGGCTCAGCTCGGCCGCGCTTGGCCGCGGGCTCGACCGCCATGGCGGGCGGGCGGTGATGAGCGCGGGCTCGCTGCTGCTGGCGTTTGGCTGCGCGCTGCTGGCCGTGGCGCCGGGGGCGGGGCTGTATCTCGCCGGCTGGGTCGTTCTCGGGCTCGGCATGCGGATGTGCCTTTACGAGGCGGCCTTCGCGGCGCTGGTGCAGGCCGGGGGCAGCGCCGCGCGGCCGGCGCTGTCGCAGATCACCTTGCTCGGCGGCCTCGCCTCGAGCCTGTTCTGGCCGCTCGGCCACCTGCTCGAGGGCGCGCTCGGCTGGCGCGGCGCGCTGCTTGTCTATGCCGTGATCGCGCTTTCCATGCTGCCGCTCTACCGGCTGTTGCCGGCGGCGGGGCAGGGCGGGGGCACCGCCGCGCCGCGCCGCGCGACGATCCCGCCCGAGACGCGCGCCGCCGGCATCCTTTTCGCCGCGATCGTCGCCGCCACCGCCTTCCTCAGCTCGGGCCTTTCGGCGCATCTGATCGCGCTTCTGACCGGGCGGGGGATCGGCCCGGAAAGCGCCGTCGCCCTTGCCGCCATGCCCGGCATCGCGCAATCGGCGGCGCGGCTGCTCGAGATCATGCTCGGGCGCCGGCTGGATCCACGCGCGCTGGCGCTGGTCGCGGCGGGGATCCTGACGCTCGGCATGGCGGCGGGGCCGGCGATCGCCGGGGCAGGGCCCGTGGCGGTGCTCTTCGTGCTGGGCTATGGCGCGGGCAACGGGCTGTTGACCATCGCGCGCGGCAGCCTGCCGCTCGTGCTGTTTCCGGTCGCCGATTACGCGGTGATTGCCGGCCGGCTGATCGCCCCGTCCTTCTATGCCGCCGCCGCCGCGCCGCTTCTCTATGCCACGCTGATCGCGCGGGCGGGGCCCGCCGCCGCGCTGTGGCTGAGCCTCGCCCTCGCCCTGGTCACCGCCGCCGCCGCCGCGGCGCTGTTCCTGCGCCGCCGCACGGCATTTTGAGCCGGGGCCGGGACAGGGGGCGCGCCGACGGCTCCCTCAGGGGCGCGCTGCTGCGGCCTTGCGCAGCTCTGCCAGCAGCGCGGCAGCAGCGATCGGGCGGTGTCCGGCACGGATCAGTGCGCACAGCCGCGCATTCACCGGCGCCTGCCGGTCCAGCCGGCCGGCCAGCGCCACCACCTCACCGTTGATCCAGTCGATCTCGGACGCCCTTCCGGCATCGAGATCGTCGGCCATCGACGAGCGCGCCGTCGGGTCGATGCGCAGCATCGCCCCGGCGAGGCGGCGAAACAGCGGGTCGGGCAGTGCCAGCAGCCGCGGCAGCAATCCGGGCGGCAGCGGCGTCAGCTGCGCCGGGCGCACCCGCCCTTCGGCGCGCAGCAGTGCAAGCGCCTCGGTCTGGGCGAGCGCCAGCGCCCGGCGGTAGTCGCGCTGAGCGAGTTCGGCGCGCAACGGCAGGCCGGACAGCGCGTTGACCGCATTGTTGAGGTTGAGCAGCAGCTTGCCCCAGAGCACCGCCTCCATGTCGGTGCGCAGCTCGAGCGGCAGCCCGGCCCGGGCGAAGATCGGGGCGAAGCGCGCGGCGCGGATGTCGACGGCGATCCGGCCCGAGGTGGCGCGGTGGTGGCGCCCGTCCGGGCCGGTGACGAGGTTGAAGGGCACCATGCCCGCAAGCACCTCGACCCGGGGCAGGGTCCAGGCCAGCCGGGCGGCGTTGCGCAGCCCGTTTTGCAGGCTCAGCACCGTGGTGCCCGGCGCCAGCACCGGAGCGAGGGTACGGGAGGCCTCGCCGGTCGCGGCGGATTTCACCGTCACCAGGATCAGCGTGCAGCCGGCCAGCGCCCGCGGATCATCGCTTGCGACAAAGGCGCGGGTGCGGCTGTCGCGGCCGTCGAGGTCGGTCAGCCACAGCCCGTCGCGGCGTAGCGCCGCCATCCGCGGCGCGCGGCCGACAAGCACCACCTCGGCGCCGGAGGCCGCAAGACAGCCACCGACATAGCCGCCCACCGCCCCCGCGCCGAAGACGCCGATCCTCATGCCGCCCGTCCCGCGGCGCGGCCCGAGAACAGGCAGCCGCCCAGAAACGTGCCTTCGAGCGCGTTATAGCCGTGATAGCCGCCGCCGCCGAACCCCGCCGCCTCGCCGCAGGCGAAAAGGCCGGGGATCGGCCGGCCGTCGGCGCCAAGCGCCTGCCCGGTCAGGTCGGTTTCGATCCCCCCCAGCGTCTTGCGCGTCAGCACATGCAGCCGCACCGCGATCAGCGGTCCGGTCGCCGGATCGAGGATCCGGTGCGGCCGCGCCGTGCGCATCAGCCGGTCGCCGAGATAGGCGCGCGCACCGCGCAGCGCGGTGATCTGCACATCCTTGGAGAAGGGGTTTGCAAGCTCGCGGTCGCGCGCCTCGATCTGCGCGCGCAGATGATCGGCCTTGATCGGCCGCGCGCCGATCCGGTTCATCCCGGCCACCAGCTCGTCAAGCCCGCGGGCGACGACGAAATCCTCGCCGTGCCGCTTGAACGCCTCGAGTGGCGGCGCCGCGGCCCGGCCAAGCCGGCTGCGCAAGAGCAGCGCGATGTCCTTGCCGGTGAGGTCGGGGTTCTGCTCCGACCCCGAGAGCGCAAATTCCTTCTTCGCGATCGCCTGGGTGGTGACGAACCAGGAATGCGGCTGGCCGCTGCGGCACAGATGGGCGAGCGTGCCGAGGCTGTCGAAGCCCGGCAGGCAGGGCGCGGGCAGGCGGTTGCCCTCGGCGTCGAACCATAGCGAGGAAGGGCCGGGCAGAATCCGGATGCCGTGGTTCGGCCAGATCGGGTCCCAGTTCCGGATGCCCTCGGTGTAATGCCACATCCGGTCGTTGTTGATGACGCGGGCGCCGGCACGTTCGGCATGGCCGATCATCAGCCCGTCGACATGGGCGGGCACGCCGCAGACCATGCTTTCAGGCGGCGGGCCGAGCCGCTCGACCGGCCAGTTCTGCCGCACCAGCGCGGCATTGCCGCCGATGCCACCGCTTGCCACGACCACCGCCTCGGCGGCGATCTCGAAATGGCCGGTGACGTGCCGCGTGCTTTCCATGCCGCGCCCCGCGGCATCCTCGGCAAGGATTTCGCCCTCGACCCCGGTGATGCCCGCGGGGCCACCGCAGAGCGCGGTGACGCGGTGGCGAAAGCGCAGCCTGAGGCGCCCCTCGGCCTCGGCCGCGCGGACGCGGGCGACGAAGGGGGCAAGCACCCCGGGCCCGGTGCCCCAGGTGACGTGGAAGCGCGGCACCGAATTGCCGTGGCCATGGGCGAGCCCGCCGCCGCGCTCGGCCCAGCCCACGACCGGGAACCAGCGCATCCCGAGCCCATGCAGCCAGGACCGCATCTCACCCGCGGCGAAGGCGAGATAGGCCTCGGCCCAGCGGCGCGGCCAGGCATCCTCGGCGCGGTCGAAGCCCGCCGAGCCGAGCCAGTCGGAGAGCGCCAGATCGGCGCTGTCGCGGATCCGCATCCGGCGCTGCTCGGGGGTGTCGACCATGAACAGCCCACCGAGCGACCAGAACGCCTGCCCGCCAAGGCTGGCGCGCGGCTCTTGCTCAAGGATCGTCACGCGCCGGTCGCGGTCGAGCAGCTCGCAGGCGGCCACCAGGCCCGCAAGGCCGGCGCCGACGACGATCACCTCGGGTGTCTCCTGCATTGTCTCCTCCCCAGACAAGGCCTCCCGGCCCGATGCTGGGGCAGGACCGGGCGCGGCGTCCATAACGACGCAGCGTCAGCGCCGGGGCTTGCGCGCGAGGGGCAGGCGGATATGCTCGCGGCCATGGCACATCGCGCGCAGACAGGGGGCCCTGACCCCGCCGACCCGGCCCGGCCCCGCGGGGTTCCGGGTGCGCCCGGGCTTGACGCGGTGGCGCGCGCGGCGGGCGACGAGGTCTGGATGGACGTGCTCTCGGCCGTCGATCGCACCTATGCCGATCTCGTCGACTATCAGGAGCGACTCGAGCGGCAGAACCACGCGCTCGAGGACATGCGCTCGTTCCTCGGCTCGATCCTGGCGAGCGTGTCGGATGCGCTGATCGTGGTCTCGCGCGCGGGCGAGGTGGTCGAGACCTCGGCTTCGGTCGGCACGCTGACCGGGCGGGGGGCGGCCGACTGGCATGGGCGGCCGCTTGCCGAGATGGTCGAGCCGGAGACGATGGCGGCGCTTGATGCGGCGCTGGCCAAGGCCGCAAACAGCCGCCGGCCGGTGACGCTTGAAGGCGCGCTGCGCGGCCCGACGGGCCCGGCGCCGCTTGAACTCTCCGTCAGCCCGCGGCTTGACGAGCGGCAGCGGGTGGTGGGCTATGTGCTGACCGGGCGGCCGCTCGGCGAGCTGCGCCAGGCCTATTCGGCGCTCGCGCGCGGCCACGAGGAACTGAAGGCGGCGCAGGCGCAGCTTGTGCGCAACGAAAAGCTCGCCTCGCTCGGCCGGTTGCTGGCCGGTGTCGCGCACGAGCTGAACAACCCGATCTCCTTCGTCTATGCCAATGCCCATGCGCTTGAACGCTATGCCGGCAAGTTCGAGACCTATTTCGAGCAGGTGGCGCAGGGGGCGAGCCGCGAGCGGCTGATGGCGCTGCGCGAGGAGCTGAAGCTTGACCGTGAGGTGCGCAACCTGCGCGACGCGGTGCGCGGCGCGCGCGACGGCGCCGAGCGGGTGCGCGACATCGTCGAGGACCTGCGCCGGCTCTCGGCCGAGGGCTCGGGCGCGATGGTCGAGTTCGATCTGGTCGAGACCGCGCGGATCGCCGCCACCTGGGTGCGGCGCGGCTCGAAGACCATGGCCGAGGTGCGCTTCACCGGCCTGCCCGTGCTGAAGGTGAGGGGCCGGCCCGGGCATATCCAGCAGGTGGCGATGAACCTGGTGCAGAACGCGATCGACGCGCTCGAGGGCCGCACCGAGGGCGCGATCGAGATCTCGGCGCGCGTCGCGGGGGACCGCGGCGTGCTCTCGGTTGCCGACAACGGCCCGGGCGTGCCGGAGGATCTGGCGCAGGCGGTGTTCGACCCGTTCTTCACCACGAAGCCGGTCGGCCGCGGCACCGGGCTTGGCCTGTCGATCAGCAACAAGATCGTCGAGGAGCACGGCGGCCGGCTGCGGCTGTGCCCGAGCGGCAGCGCGCTTGGCGGCGCCTGCTTCAGCTTCGATCTGCCGCTTGCGACGGGGGAGGGCGCATGAACATCCTGTGGCTGCAGGCGTCCGGGTGCGGCGGCTGCACGATGTCGCTTCTGTGCGCGGAAGACCCGAACCTTTTCGACACGCTCTCGGGGGCGGGGCTGCGCTTCCTGTGGCACCCGGGGCTCAGCCTCGAGACCGGGGCCGAGGCGCGCGCGATCCTCGCCGCCGCCGAGGCGGGCGAGGTGGCGCTTGATATCCTCGCCGTCGAGGGGGCGATCGCGCGCGGGCCGCGCGGCACCGGGCGGTTCCAGATGCTCTCGGGCACCGGGCGCTCGCTGCTTGACTGGCTGCGCAGCCTGGCGCCGATGGCGGAGAACGTCGTCGCCGTCGGCACCTGCGCGACCTATGGCGGGGTGACGACGGCGGGCGGCAACCCGTCCGACGCGGTCGGCGTGCACTATGACGGTGCCCATCCGGGCGGCGCGCTGCCGGCCGGGTTCCGCGCCCGCTCGGGCCTGCCCGTCATCAATGTCGCGGGCTGTCCGACCCATCCAGGCTGGGTGACCGAGACGCTGCTGATGCTGGCGGCGGGGACGCTCGGGCCCGACGACCTCGACGCCTTCGGCCGGCCGCTCTTCTACGCCCAGCACCTCGTCCATCACGGCTGCCCGAAGAACGAGTTCTACGAATACAAGGCCTCGGCGATCGAGCCGGGAGAGATGGGCTGCATGATGGAGAACCTCGGCTGCATCGGCACCCAGGCGGTGGGCGATTGCAACATCCGGCCCTGGAACGGCGAGGGCAGCTGCACGCGCAGCAATTACCCCTGCATCAGCTGCACCGCGCCCGAGTTCGAGGAGCCGCGCCACGCCTTCGGCGAGACGCCGAAAATCGCGGGCATTCCGGTCGGGCTGCCGACCGACATGCCGAAGGCCTGGTTCATGGCGCTCGCCTCGCTGTCGAAAGCCGCGACGCCGGCGCGGATCGCCACCAACGCCACCGCCGACCGGATCGAGACCCCGCCTACGCTGCGCAAGCCGAAGGGCCGGCGATGAGCGGGCCGACGCGGCTGGTCGTCGGGCCGTTCAACCGGGTCGAGGGCGATCTCGAGGTGCATCTCGACATCGCCGAGGGCGCGGTGGCCTCGGCCGAGGTGAACGCGCCGCTCTATCGCGGTTTCGAGCGGATGCTCGACGGCAAGGACCCGCGCGACGCGCTGACCATCGCGCCGCGGATCTGCGGCATCTGCTCGGTCAGCCAGTCGTCGGCGGCGGCGCAGGCGCTTGGCGCGGCGATGGGGCTGGTGCCGACGCCGCAGGGCGCCGCGATGGCGGCGCTGATCCATGCGGTCGAGAATGTCTCGGACCACCTGCTGCATTTCAACCTGTTCTTCATGCCCGATTTCACCCGCCCGGCCTATGCCGGTCGCGGCTGGTTCCCGCGGGCGGTGGCGCGCTTCACCGCGATCGAGGGCGGCGCGCAGCGCGCGGCGATCGAAGCGCGGGCAAGCCTCATGCACATCCTCGGGCTGATGGCGGGGAAATGGCCGCATACGCTGGCGATCCAGCCCGGCGGCGTCACCCGCGCCCCGGGCCCGCGCGAGAAGCTGCGCATCGAGATCACCCTGCGCGCCTTTCGCCGCTATCTCGAGGAGGTGGTCTTCGGCGGCCCGATCGAGGATTTCGTGGCGCTGGAAACGGTTGCGGCGCTGAGCGTCTGGGGCCGGGGGGACGTCGGGCTGTTCCTCGAGATCGCCGCCGACACCGGGCTTGCGGGGCTTGGCCGGGGTCGCGGACGTTACCTGAGCTTTGGCGCCTATCCGATTGAAGACAGGCGGATCTATGCCCCCGGCCGGTGGCAGGACGGGGCCGTGCAGCCGGTGGCGGAGGAGGCGATTGCCGAGGATCTGAGCCACGCCTGGATGCTGGGCGAGACCGCGCATCCCTTCGCCGCCGAGACCCAGCCCGACGAGGCGATGCGCGCGGGCGCCTACAGCTGGTGCAAGGCGCCGCGGCTGGCGGGTGCGCCCGCCGAGGTCGGTGCGCTCGCCCGGCAGGTGGTCGATGGCCACCCGCTTGCGCGCGCGCTGGCGGCCGGGGGCGGTGGGGTGCTGGCGCGGGTGGCGGCGCGGCTGCTGGAACTTGCCCGTACGCAGCTGGTGATGGAGGCGCTTGCCCGCGGCATCGACCCCGGGGCGCGTTTCATCACGCAAGGGAAGATCCCCGAGGTCGGGCAGGGCGCCGGGCTGGTCGAGGCGGCGCGCGGCGCGCTTGGCCATTGGCTGCGGATCGAGGGCGGGCGGATCGCGTCTTACCAGATCATCGCGCCGACGACCTGGAACTTTTCGCCCCGCGACGGGGCCGGCGTGCCGGGGCCTCTGGAGGCCGCACTTGTCGGGGCGCCGGTGGCGGTGGGCGAGGACACCCCGGTTGCGGTGCAGCACGTGGTGCGATCGTTCGATCCGTGCATGGTCTGCACGGTGCATTGAGGCGCGGGGGAGCCCCGGGGGCGCTGCCCCCGGACCCCCGGAGTATTTTCCCCAAGAAAAAGGGAAGCGGGA
>VSSQ01000321.1_pt1 | contig 42383 bp, 28 predicted proteins | sample 4763081 | NCBI WGS metagenome assembly VSSQ01 (sample SAMN12137344, study PRJNA551015) | bioreactor metagenome | isolation source: SDC9 anaerobic chlorinated ethene degrading culture | place: USA: Knoxville, Tennesee | collected 2015-01-01
GAGCATCTGCCTTACAAGCAGAGGGTCGGCGGTTCGAATCCGTCAACGCCCACATGATAATCAGATAACTAAATAAAATTAGTTGTCTGATTTTTATTTTCAGCTAATCTAACCGGCCAAAACGATATTTGCAGATGCTCTGCAATCCGGTTACGGATAATCTGTAAGGCAACTACGGATAATCCTCAGGTTAGTTACAGATAATCGAAAATCCGGCTACGGATAATCCGTAAATAAGTTGCAGATTATCTGCAACCCCAATTTCCAGTAAGCATTTTAATGATTTGCAGCAGGAGTTTTAATGATTTGCGGTAAGCATTTTGACAAATTCCGGTAGCATTCTCAAGAACTGTTAGAGCCTAAACTGATTTTCAAAGCAACAACAGTTCCGGTGTCCTTAGTTCTTTCCAAAATTAACATGCCAGCAAAACAAAATCACCCTGACACAATACAGAATTAATCAAAAAGGATTTTAGGAGCAAAACTACTTTTAAATGGTTGTAAAGCTAAAATGTTGATAACTAATGTCAATTCCTAATCATGTTTTTAATTTATTTTAAATCCATTAAATGCATTATATATGGATAAAAATGAAAAAATAAATAGCCTAAGAGGAGTAGCACAAATAAAACCATAAATGCCACTATGACTAAAAAGAGAAAATTTAATGTAAATATCAGAAAAGCAGCTACTCTTACCTCATAGTTAAAGCGGTTTGATTCTTTTTTCTTATTTTTGCACATTATTTACTAAAAATCAATGAAGAAAGTAAGAGTAAGATTTGCCCCGAGTCCGACCGGACCGCTTCACATCGGGGGCGTTAGAACAGCCTTGTATAATTATCTTTTTGCTAAAAAGCACGGTGGTGATATGCTACTGCGCATTGAAGATACGGATTCTGCCCGTTTTGTGCCTGGTGCTGAGGAATATATCGTGGAAGCGCTTAATTGGCTGGGTATTCATATCGACGAAGGAGTAGGTGCTGAAAAGCCCGGTACACATGCTCCTTATCGCCAGAGCGAAAGGAAATCCATTTACAGACAATATGTTGATCAGTTGCTGGATGCAGAACTGGCATACATTGCTTTCGATACGCCGACCGAACTGGAGACAAAAAGAGCGGAAATCCCCAATTTTCAGTACGATGCAACAACACGTGAGTTGATGAAGAATTCGCTTACTTTACCGGCTGATGAAGTCAGTAACCGCATTGCTTCAGGTGAGCAGTATGTGGTGCGTATCAAAATAGAACCCAATAAGGAAATTGTAGTACAGGATCTAATCCGGGGTGAGGTGCGTATCAATTCTTCAATTATCGACGATAAGGTGTTGTTTAAATCTTCTGATGGACTACCGACTTATCACATGGCCAATGTAGTGGATGATTACCTGATGGAAATTTCTCATGTGATTCGTGGTGAAGAATGGTTGCCGTCGGCTCCGCTACACGTGCTGCTGTATCAATATTTGGGTTGGGACTCGAATATGCCTCAGTTCGCGCATCTGCCTTTGTTGTTGAAGCCCGACGGAAATGGGAAACTCAGTAAAAGAGATGGTGATCGTCTTGGTTTTCCGGTGTTTCCGCTGGAATGGAACGATCCTAAATCAGGTTCGGTATCTTCTGGTTATAGGGAATCGGGTTACTTTCCCGAAGCGGTGGTGAATTTCTTAGCCTTACTTGGCTGGAATGCCGGAACGGAGCAGGAAATATTCTCGATGGATGAATTGATTGAATTGTTTTCATTGGATCGTGTCAGCAAAAGCGGGGCGAAATTCGATTATGAAAAAGGGAAATGGTTCAATCACCAGTATTTGCAATTGAAACCCCTGGAAGAAATAACAGACTTGTTTCAGCATTTACTGATTGAAAAAGATATTATTGAGGATTCTGAAAAAGTAAAAAGAATTGTCGGATTGGTACGCGAAAGAGTCAATTTCGTGTATGAAATCTGGGATCAATCGTCCTTCTTTTTTCAGGCGCCCGAAACCTATTGCGAGACAGCAGTAAAAAAACGCTGGAAAGCAGATTCTCCGGGTCATATACTTGGTCTGATGGATTTATTAGAAAAAACAGCAGATTTTTCAGCTGCTAATACCGAATATGTTGTCAAAAACTGGATGGAAGAAAAGGGATATGGTATGGGGGCTGTAATGAATGCTTTCCGGCTATGCGTTGTAGGTGAGTCGAAGGGTCCGCACATGTTTGATATTATCGAGCTTATTGGAAAAGAAGAAACACTCGCCAGGTTGAAAAAAGCATTGGAGAAGTTGGAGTAGCGAAAACTGAAAACTGAGAGTGAATAATCAGGTAGTGAAAAATCATGCAAAAGAGACACAGGGATAAACAGCGTTATTTTAATGAACAGGTTTACACGACTGAAAAATATGTCATTCCGTTTATTCAACAAGAAAAGAATGTTGAGGCATCACTAACGGTTCTTGAAATTGGTTGTGGAGAAGGTGGTAATTTAAAACCGTTTATTAATCTGGGTTGTACCTGTGTTGGCGTAGATCTGAGTCAATCGAAAATCGATAACGGAATGAAATTCTATGCAGGTGTTTCAAATATTGAACTGATTTGCAGAGATATTTACGATATACCGGATTCTTTTGGCCGGTTTGATATCCTGATTGTCCGGGATGTGATCGAACACATTCATGATCAGGGCAGGTTTTTGGATTTTGTTAAACAGTTTCTGAATCAAGGCGCTATAATTTTTGTGGCTTTTCCTCCCTGGCAAAATCCTTTTGGCGGGCACCAGCAGATGTGTAAGAGTAAGTTCCTTTCGGTGCTGCCGTTTTTTCATTTACTTCCCCGGTTCTTGTATAAAGGAGTACTTAAATTGTTTGGAGAAAATGATGCTACAATTAGAGACCTTCTGGAAATAAAAGAAACCGGCATCAGCATAGAAGGATTTGAAAAACTATGTAGAAAAAAACAATATGATATAAGACGCAGGACATTGTATTTTATCAATCCGAATTATGAAGTCAAATTTGGATTAAAACCACGCAAAACGTATCAATTGCTTAATTATGTCCCATATTTGAAGAATTTTTATAACACCTGTGGTTATTATTTGATTACTGCCCGTGATTGATGAAAGGCTTTGATGTAACCTATTCCTGATTCCTCATACCAAACACTATCCTGGTGGTTTAGTATCCCAAATATCGTGAGAAACATAAGCTTTATCTTTTCTATAGATGAAACTATGAGTTCAAAATACAATCGGATACTACCATGCTGTTTTCATAAGCTTTTGATTTAAGGTTGTTAAGCAGACAATAGTTATAATTTTTTGCTAGACCACACTCTTTGGGTTAAATTATGTTAATTTAGTCTTGTGTTGTTGTGTGCTGCGTTTTTATGCGTATATTTGCAGAAATAAAATTCTAAAAAACGCAAATTACTGCACTTTCTCCATTTCTTTTTGTCAGTCTAAAAATTTAGAATAACCTTTAAATAGAAAGCTTATGAAAACATAGAAATCAACAGACTGGATTATTTTGAAAAATAAACTTAAAGAAGGAATTGTTTAATTCCATCTATCCGCTTTCAGAAAAAATCAAGTTGAATGTGTAATTACCTTGTTCCAATTTATCTAATATGAATTACCAGACTCAAAAAATCACAAAAATTAAGTGGATAACTGTCTGCTTATCTATTGCATGTATTTTTCAAATGTCATCGTGTAAGGAAGAGTCAATAGACGCTGCATATTTTGTGTTGGTTGATGACAACAATGGAACGTATGTCAGAGATATTTCCATATATCCGAATGGTGGTGTAAGAACTTTCACTCTTGTGTCTAATAGGGATTGGGAGATTAGTTATGATGAAATGCCCTGGATAGAGATTTCTCCTACTTCAGGACATGGTGTTTCTACTATTTCGATAACAACTACTCCCAATGAGTCTTTGGACGAAGACTCCATCTATGTTTCTATTAAAAACAATACTTTGCTCGTGATAGACAAACTTAAAGTGAAACGACGAAACTACTTAGCGACATATAAGGGAAATATATCGGTAAGTTCTCCCATAGAGGGTATTTGTACTACATGTTCTCCTCCATCTTCAAATGTTACAGATATAGCAGCAATTTCCGTGTTAGATTCTGTCAATAACAAAATCACTTTAAATTTTAGTGCTACTTTCAGATTAAGTAAATCTTTCACAATGGATTTAAAATTTGAAGGAAATATGCAAACTGTTACAGAAAATCAAGAGGTAAAATTTGTCTACCGTGGTGTCGGGACATTTGATCTCACACCCTTGGGTGAAATTATTAATGATCCATCGGTTTCGGGTGTGAAAAATACAGTAATTGAAGCCGAGCTTAAAGGAGGATTGCTCACCTTTCAGGCGGTGATAGATCCGGGGGCAGATGGTTCCGTTACACAAAATGTGTCTACTTTAATAACGTTCGAAGGGAACAGATAATAAAAAGTCTTAATCTTATTTAAACCAGATAATCTGATGAATCATTTTAAAATAAAGATCAATTTCTTGACCGTTTTTTTGTTTCTTTCCTACCTTGTTGTATACGGGCAAAATACTACATCAGAGAGGATAAGAGTAAAAGGAGTAGTGCTTGATAATACAGGAGAATCTATTGTAGGTGCGACCATCAAAGAAAAAGGAACTACCCAGGGGACGGTTTCTGACGCGTTTGGTCATTTTTCCATGGAAACTTCAGTTAAAGCTGTACTTCAGGTTTCTTACGTTGGATATATGTCTCAGGAAATTCAGGTCAAGAATCAAACGGAACTACGAATAATATTGGTAGAGGATGTTAGAGCATTATCAGAAGTTGTAGTTGTCGGTTATGGTGTCCAAAAAAAGGAAAACTTGACCGGAGCAGTCGCCACATTAGATGGTAAGGCCATTGAAAACCGTTCCGTATCCAGCATTACACAAGCTATGCAAGGAACTATCGGAAACTTAAATATAGCTCCCAACCCGAGCAATCTTTCAGGAGATTGGGATTCATCGGGAGGTGCTCCGGGTGCTACCCAGAAAATCAATATCCGGGGGTATACGGGATTTGATACATCGGGAAATCCTCTCGCAGAATCCCCCCTGATTGTTATTGACGGTGTACAAGGTGGCAATATCAACAATATCAACATGAATGATGTTGAGAGTATTACTGTTTTGAAAGATGCCGCATCGTCTGCTATCTATGGTTCGAGTGCACCATTCGGTGTGATCCTTATTACTACGAAGAAAGGAGACTTAGGACAAAAACCGACCATTACATATAGCGCTAATTTGATGCTCTCTCAACCTATCAGTTTGCCGAAAATGATGAACTCACTTGATTATGCTATGGCATTTAACCAGTTCAGCGACAATGCAAATACGGCGAGACTTTATAGTGCTTCAACACTTAAACGGATTGTTGATTATTTAAACGGGGAATTAAAAGAAGAAACGCTGAAAGATCTTAATACCGATAGTTGGTTGGCAGGTTTTAGCAGTAATGCTAACAATGATTGGTTTGATATCCATTTCAAAGATGTATCTTTCAGTCAGTTGCATAATCTTGGAATTAGTGGCGGAACAAAATCAAATACCTATTATATTGGTTTGGGATATAATGACCAGCAGGGTATGTACACTTATGGAAATGACTACTTCAAACGTTATAATGTTCGTACAACCTTGCAATCAAATCTTGCAGACTGGCTTACTGCCGGTTTTCGAGGAGCGTTTTCCAGAAGTGAAAGGGATAATCCGAACAGCGCCACATTTTCTAATGCCAACATTTTACATATTCTGGCACAAAGACGTCCTACTCAGCCATTATTCAATCCGGATGGGTATTACTCGAATGGGAGCTATGTTAATGCTTTTCGGGATGGTGGACGAATAACTACTACTACCGATGAAGCCACGCTTACCGGTGAAATAATTCTTCATCCGGTAAAGAACTGGAATATTACGGCTAATTATTCTCTAACCGGTACATACCTCAACAGATTGAGCCATCTCAAAACAGTATATCATGTCCTTCCAAGTGGAAAACTCTCGACTCTTAGTGGAACATCCCCCAACTCTATCAGTAGGAGAGCAGATAAGAACGAACGTCGTATAGTTAATATATTCACTTCCTATGAAAAATCCATAAGCGGTCATTACTTCAAAGGTATGGTCGGTTACATGCAAGAATTATATGATCAACTATACATCATAGCAAGCAACAACGAACTCTACTCGGATAATATTCTTTCTTTAGCTACCACTTACGGCACAAAAACAGCCGCTACCGATCTCAATGAGCAAATAGCCACTCGAGGAGTGTTCGGTCGTATTAATTATAATTACAAAGAAAAATATCTCGTAGAATTTAATGGTCGTTATGACGGAACTTCCCGCTTCATGAAAGATGTACGATTTAAATTTTATCCGGGTATGTCGGTTGCATGGGCGCTATCAAAAGAGCGTTTCTGGACAAACCTGCTCGATGTTGTAAATATGTTTAAAATCCGGGCATCGTATGGTTCTCAAGGTTCTCAAGGTTCGGCAGGTTATTATCCTTTCTATCCCGCATTAAGAACATATTCCTCCACTTCCGCAGCTAATACGTGGATTTTTAGTGATGGACAGGCTCCTATGGTTCAGTTTCCCGCCGGCATTGTGGATCCTAATTTAACGTGGGTTACAACCAATACCATCGATATAGGTACGGACTTGTCATTGCTGTCCAATAAGTTGAATATCGGTTTTGATTGGTACACTCGGTCAGCAAGTGATTATCAGGGACCCGCTGAAGCTTTACCCTCATTCTTAGGTACTGGAGCTCCACTTACCAATAATGCAGCTATGAAAACTGTCGGCTTTGAATTGAATGTAGGATGGAAACATAGAATCAATAATTTCAATTATGGTGTTAATGTGGTGTTGAGTGATTATTCCAGCGTAATTACCAAATATCCCAATCCTACCGGAATTACTATTACCGGATTGGGAACTGTGTATAATCCGATGTGGTATGAAGGTCGGGAATTCGGTGAGATATGGGGATTTGAGACAGTGGGCTTGTTCCAATCCCAGGAAGAAATAGATGCGGCAGCCGATCAGTCGCTACTCAATGCCAAACCTTGGACACCAGGGGATGTGCGCTATGCTGACTTGGACGGTGACGGCAAGATTACATGGGGAAGCAACACCCTTGACGATCCAGGAGACAGGAGGATTATTGGAAATTCTACTCCGCGTTATTCTTTTGGAATTACATTAACGGCAGATTATAAAAGCTTCGACTTCTCTATGTTTCTTCAAGGTGTCGGTAAACGGGATTCTCCTGCCAACCATAATACCGGTGAATATCGTTTTGCTAATTTTGTATGGGGAGTTCCCCGACAAGGATCGTATGCGCAAACTACCATGTGGGAGGTGCAACAAGACAGGTGGAGCCAGTATAACACACCGGAAGAAAATGCCCGGGCATTTTTTCCTAAAATGTATTTCAGTGATGAAAATATGAAAAATACTTATGAACAAACCCGGTATTTGCAAAACGCTGCGTATGCACGTATTAAAAATATCCAGATTGGTTATAATCTACCGGCATTAGCCCTGAAAAAGCTCTCTCTCCAAAAGCTCCGTTTTTTCATCAATGCAGAAAATATGGGGACATGGACAAAGATGATCAGTACATTGGATCCTGAGTTTTCTACCTCTGACGGGAAATTATATCCCTTGCAACGAGTTTGGGCTTTTGGTTTAAATGTGACATTTTAAAGCAATCAATCTATTTACCGGTGAATTTACATCATAATATAAAAATAATCGTATGAGACCATATAAATATTTTATTATACTAATAGTTGGTACTTTGTTAACCGGGTTCACAGGATGTAAAGACGATTTTCTGGAACGCGGTCCATTATCGAAGATTAACGATGCCTTGTTTTGGAAAACTCCCAGCGATCTGGAAATATATGTTAATAATCTATATAGCAAAAATGGGTTACTATCCAACTACAATTCATCATACTATAATGTAATAGGTCCGTATACTGACGATGCTTTCGACGGTAGTGATCTTTTGATACAAATTGATTACAATAAACGAATAAATGGAGAAAACACACTACCAACCAGTGGCGGTGGTTGGCAGATCTCCGATTGGGAGATATTGAGAAATATTAATTATTTTATGGCACATTACCGGCGAGTAGATGTTGAATTTTCCAAAATTGCTCAATATGTAGGAGAAGCGCTGTTTTTCAGATCCATTTTCTATTTTAACAAAGTCAAACGTTTTGGAGCTGTCCCGTGGACATCGGCACTCTTGAATCCGGACTCTGAGGAACTGTTCGGGGGGCGCTTGCCACGTGATCAAGTCGTTGATTCTATTATGCTTGATTTGGATCGTGCCATTGAATATCTGCCGGCACGAGGCAATGGTCCATGGACAGGACGAGTTACCAAAGAAACCGCGTTAGCCCTTCAAGCAAGAATTGCATTATATGAAGGTACTTGGGAAAAATACCATAGTTTGAAAAATACACCTTTTCAGGTGAGAGGCGGAGATGGAGGAGAACGTTTTTTGAAGAAAGCTGTTGCTGCTGCCGACTCATTGATGCTCATGGCGGCTACCACCGGATATCCGGCTATAGAGAACACAGGTCAGCCAAATGGCTACTGGAACCTTTTCAATCAAAAAGATTATAGTGCAAATAAAGAAGTTATCTTTTGGAGAAAATACTCGACTGAGTCGGACGAGTTGTTCAATCGGTGGATAAATATCTCATATACAGGGGCTGGGGTCGGAATCACGAAACGTTTAACCGACTTGTATCTTTGCACGGATGGTAGGCCTATTTATATTGCGCCAAACATAAGAAATCCTCTTTATCAGGGAGATGATAGTCTGGCTACCGTAGTGAGAAATCGTGATCCGCGGTTGGATCAAACAATATGTGTCCCCGATGGTAAGCATTATCGTTGGAAACCGGATACCTATTTCGATAAACCGATGATCGTTGCGGTATTGGATACACGTTGTGCTACTGGTTATCAATTGTATAAAGGGCATAGTGCCGATAAAGCCGAATATGATAACCGGAAAGGTACTAACGGATGTATTTATTTCCGTTATGCTGAAATTTTACTGATTTATGCCGAGGCAAAGGCAGAACTTGGAACCATTACCCAGGAAGATATAAATAAAACCATCAATGTCCTTAGGAATAGAGTAGGTATGACCGGAATGCTTGACAAAGATAATATCACTACCGATCCTAATTGGTTATTTACCACGACAGGAGTTGCGGCAGTTAGTCCCCTGCTTCAGGAAATTCGTCGTGAACGTACAGTGGAACTGGCTTGTGAGGGTTTTCGCTTAGATGATATTTTTCGATGGGCAGCCGGCGACGAACTTCTTGCCGGATATAAACCTAAAGGTGCTAAATTGTCGCAATGGCCTGATGTACAGGCTTCTCCTCCTGATTATATTTTTGAAGACGAAAATGGGTACCTGGATCCGTATGCCCAATTCGCACCTGTAAAGAATGGATATCAATTCAAAACAGGGCGAGACTACCTCTATCCTATTCCAACCAATGAACTTACATTGAATCCTTCTTTACGTCCGCAAAATCCCGGATGGTAATTAATGTAAGATGTATGTGTTGTTATGTGTAATTTATTTTGTAATCCATAACTTAAAAAAAAATGAACATGAAACAGAAAATTTACATCTTGGTTGTTGCACTTGTTGCAATGACAGTATCCCTTCAGGCTCAGGCTTCTTCTTTTTTGAGAGTAACTTATGCCACTGAAAGTGGTACTAACGCCGACAACTTCTCTATTGAAGGAGGAGAGATCCAGATTCTGGACAATACCGTGAATATTGTTTTTTCAGGAAATCCTGAACAAAACAGAACATACCTTTTTGACGATATCCGTTCGTTGCAGTTTGAAATACAAACATCAACCGGGAATCTTGAACTCGATGTGCCACTTGTGGTTTACACCGATAAAGCAGGTGTCCTGCATCTACGCGCTATGGAATCACTTGGGCTTATCAACGTTTATTCGATCGCAGGGACATTAGTTGCTTCTGTCAAAAGCGACACCACAGAAGCTTGTATCGACTTTAAGGAAGCTCGTCCGGGCATGTATATCGTGAAAACAGGAAATCAAACCGTTAAATTCATAAAATAAATGACCATGAAAAAGATAACTTTTATATTTTTAGCAGTTATGTCTGTTTTCTCTGGACTGCAGGCACAGGATATTCGCAAACTTAGTATTGATAGCGATATAATCAATTTAGATGCCGGTGAAACGTACAAGATTACGCCTAATACTGCCGGTGCATCGTATGAAATTTTCAAAGGAGTAACATCGCAAGGCATTTTTCCTTATACAAAAGCAATCAATACGATCGTAGGATTGAAACTTAATCGGGCTACTCTTACACTTGGTTTCGAAGAGCCTTTTATACTTGTTTCTACCATTGTTCCCGATCAAACCGTAACGTATACAAGTAGCGATGCAACCGTTGCTACCGTCAGTTCCACCGGACTTGTTACGGGAAAAACGGCAGGTACAGCTACTATCACGGCAACAGCAGGCGAACAAACTGCTGTTTGCGAAGTTACTGTTAAAACGCTCGCGGAGCGTATTGCCGATGCAGCCGGGACGACAGCTACAATCATCGTGTATGGTAACGAGGAAATCCCTGCAACCATATCAATTAATACCGATAATTCTATTATTACACTGACTACAGCAGATAATACCGAGCGAATTCTCAAAAAAACAGGCGTTGGAAATTTACTCAATATAGGTGCAGCCAGTGTAAGCGCTAAGGTAATATTGGACGGATATGTCAATGTTAAGGGACTTGCCACGATGGAGTATGGTGGTACGGATGAAGAAAATAATACAGCTTCATTGATTAATGTAGCAGCAGGTTCGGAATTAACTCTGAAAGGACATGCTAAAGTTTCAGGAAATGCTTATGTACTAAGCAATCCGGCAGGTGTAAATATTCTGGGAGGCGGAATTACTGCCTACGGACGCTTGGTGGTAGATGAAGATGCGCAAATATCCAATAATATTGTCTGTTGTACAAAACCGTATCCTACACCATGGAGTGCTGACAGTCGCAATGGACATGCTACTTGGGGTGGCGCTGTTTATGTTACCGGATCCGGGGTAATGGAAATAAGAGGAAATGCTAAAATCTCAGGTAATAAATCTATCAATAAAGGCGGTAATGCAATTGGTGGTGCTATTTTTCCCGAAGGTAGTACTGTTTATATGTATGGCGGAGAAATCTCAGGTAATTCTACGGAAGCTTCCCACAGAGCAAGTAGTGGCGCTGTGCAGTTAACATCCGGTAGGTTGATTATGGTAGGAGGAATCATCAAAGACAATACGCTAAAATTTGGTGGAGCTGGCACAGGTGTTGCTTGTTATGCCAATGCCGACAAGTTGTTTATAAGTGGTTCGGCAAGTATTCCGGCAATATCAGGTGAACGTGTGTCCGTTCTTACCGATTACACCACTATTACAGGAATCACAATACGCCAGGATGTGGGAAATACCGTTCATTTGGATGCCAATTGCCGTGCAAGAGTGGCCGGAATTCCTGCAGGAACTGCGCCGGTGGTTACTTTTGATATTAAAAAAACTACTACAACCCGAGCACTTGGCAAGTATGACCCGGATACATACGCTCTATCAGATTTTACAATTGAAGATCCTGCTCCTGTTGATAAATTTGAACTTGGTTCGTATATCATCACACCATCCAATTATGCAACGTTTAGTTTGGAAACTGTTACCGATAAGGAAATTAAACCCGACGGTACGGTAGGTGCTAAATAATAATTGATTGTCATGTCGTCGATGATAGAGAAGTAATTAATAAGTTTAAAAACAGACCATGAAAAAGAACCAATTTATTAAGTTTTGCGTGATATCTTTATTGATATTATTGATTGGGTGTGCCAATGAACTTGTTGTGGATGTTAATCCTCAACCTAAATCTGAAGATATAAAGCTTACTGAAAGGGAAAGTGTTTTGGGTGAACTTGATGTGGACAGTACAAAAATTATGGATATGGCAGTGAGAGCAGCTAATTTTATAGATGAAAACGGCACAGTGCCCATGATAGTTTACACGGACGCTACTCAAACTAAAAGTGCAAATGCGGCAGAATTTTATTATATGATGGCAAGGTGGTTAAGATGGTTTAAGAACAATGGTGAGAATGTAGCTCAACCTGCGTATGTTACCATCATAAGAAATATAAATGGGCCTGCTGCCCCTTCGGGAATAGAAAACGGGACCATTTATAAAGCTGATTTGTTAATTAAAGGAAAATCAAATGCAGATTTTATTGCATCAAACAGCAAACTGCCTAATTTTACAACAGTCGGTAACTCAAATTATACGCCTGAAGCCTTTTTTTATGTAATGGCACGTACCATTAAATGGTATGCTCAGAATAATTGTACACTCCCTAATTATACAACAGTATTAGCAGTAAATGCACCTGATACTTGGACGAGTACTCCGCTCGAATCATATCCGTGGAGTAGAACTCTTTCGGTAAATTATACAGCACAGCCGGATAGTTATACGTGTGGTCCCACATCTTTAAGAATGGCAATGAGTTTTTATGGTACGTGGCAAACCGTAAGCGATATTTCTAATTATATGGCCTCCATCGGTGATAGCCCCTATTATAATGGTGTAGCTCCGAGTATAGTAGTTTCGGCGGCCAAGCATTATGGCTTTGCCGGCACAGTTACTCAATACGGATGGGATAATTTGAAAAATGCTATTGCAGCCGGCCATCCTGTAATTGCTAACGTACAAATACTTGCCAATAGTTATCCACGTTATTATCCCGGTGGAGGAGCTGTGTATAGTAGTTATTCTGGCGGACACTTTGTTGTAGTTACAGGTTTAAAAGCCAATGTTGATGGATCGGTACAATACGTAGTTGTTAATGACCCTTCGAAAGGAGGCAGTTTAAGATATACTACCAGTTCGTTTGAAACATCTTGGGTAAACAATAAAAATAGATTAATGATACGATTACAATAGGTATGAAACGAACATGAAATAATTTAATCAATGATTCCGCCCAAGTGGATGATTAAATTATTTCATCGAGAGTTCCATACGACAACTAAAAAATAAAATTTAATCGTATGAAAATCATTAAAAGCACAAATAATTGAACATAAATCAAATAAAAAATTATTGTCATGAACAGAAAACTTAAATGTATTACGCTGATAATCACAACAATCCTCATTCTTTTTTGTGGTTGTGAGAATAAGGATAATGATGTTTTAAAAATTGAACTCAGCCAAACGGAAACTTATGATTTTCCGTCGGTAACAAGTGAAGACTATGAGGCCGTAGAGCCGCTTACTGTTACTGTAAAGAATACAGGGAGTGCTGCGACCGGTAAACTGTCAATCGTGTTGGACGGAGCTGCAGCAAGCGATTTTGAGATATCCGTCAACTCTATTGCCGATATTGCACCCGGGCAAACAGCTACGTTTACTGTAGCTCCAAAAACTGGATTGACCTTTGGTGATTATCTGGCAACGGTATATGTCGCAGGAAAAGGAATCCCCGAACAGAAGTTTGATATCCGGTTTGTTGTTACCGAGTTGGTTGTAGATGCTGTGAACATTGTATCTCCACCGACTAAACTTACTTATGGTATTGGAGAACCGCTAGATCTGGCAGGCTTGGTTGTCAATGCTACAGTTGATGGCAATACAGTCCCTCTCGAAGTTAAAGAAGAGTATCTTCGTTATGATTTCTCTACTGCAGGGGTTCAAAAAGTAGGAATTGCCGTAGGTTCCGCTCCCGTACAAGAATTTGAAGTAACAGTATTAAATCTGGCTGAACGTATTAAATCTGCGTTGGGTAAAACAGAAACTATTATCGTTTATGCCAGTGAAGTCGTTCCTAACACTCCCGAAGAATTATATATGAATATCAATGTTGCCAATACTACGATCACACTAACAACACCAACCGGTAGTACTGAAGAACGGATCATCAAGAAAGGAGATACAGGCTATCTTTTCAATATCAACGGAGCGGGAGGAAGTGTTAAATTGATACTGGAAGGTTATGTTACTCTTCAGGGATGGGCTAAACCTGATTATGGAGGAACGGATGAATTTAATAATAATAATCCTTTGATATATCTTCATGATTTTGGTGTGATGGAAATGAAAGGACATTCTAAAATTACTGGAAATGCACAAGCTAAAAATACAACAGATGCTGTTATTGGCGGTGCTGTGTTGCTGAAGAATGATGCTGAACTTATTTTAGATGAACATGCACAAATCTCTAATAACTGGGTTGTCAATCAAGGAACCGGTATTACTTATGGTGGCGCATTTTATCTTGCAGCAAGATCTACGGTTAGGATAAAAGGCAATGCAAAAGTCAGCAATAATACTTCTCTGCATATAGGAGGCAATGCGTATGGAGGCGTAGCAGCATTTGAAGATAATAGTACTATATATATGGAAGGAGGAGAAATGTCAAATAATGTTGCACAAAGTACAACAGGAGTTGCGGGTGGTGGAGCTTTGCAACTAATCCCCGGTAGTTGTAAATTTATTTTCAGCGGAGGAACGCTTAAAGATAATAAAGTGAAATTTATTACATCCGGAAGAGGAAGCGCTATCAATGCAGGTCATGCACAAGCTGTTATTATTTCCGGGTCGGCGTCTATACCTCCGGGAAGTGAAGATATTACAACCGATGCCAATGGGAAAACAGATAGTAAAAATGCCCTTTCATTAGGCGCTAATGGCAACTCATTCTTTCCTGTTAATATCAACGGTACGTTATCAACAACTTCAAAGATAACCATTGATTTACAGACAACAACTGGTACAGTCGATTATTCTAAGCCAATTCTGAAGAATTACAACGACGGCGATCCTATCGCTTACACCGATAATGCACCGGTAAGTATATTTGAATTGCGCAATTTAGTGAATTATAGTGCGCATACAATAACATCTTTGGCTGACAAGAAAATTAATGCCGACGGTACTATAGGTGATAAATAAGAGGTAAGTGTAGTTATAGTTCTCAACCTGCAATTTTCCTGTAAAGTTGTTCCCAAAATTACAAGAAAATTACAGGCTGAGAACTACGATGACAAAATATAAAAACGTAGCTTGATAAAAACCTATTTATGCATTTTGTAATAAAAATCCTGTTTATATTGTGGGCGCTTTGTGTTGCATCGTGTGAAACAGTACCCCATGTTGATGACCCCTCGGAGAAAGAAGACACGCTTTCTACGTTAATTATCAATGAAGTTTGTGGCAAAACTAACTCGGAATGGATAGAAATACTCAATACATCAGATTCTATATCTATTGATATTAGTGGTTTGTTAGTTGTACATAAGAACCATTTGAACCAATTTAGCACTCTTCATCGCGTGCCTGATAATACAATACTGGAGGCAGGTACGTACAAGGTATTCGATAAGGCTGATGGTTCATTGAGTGGTGGTTTTCCTTTAGATAAAACGCTGACTCTTTATCTTATTTCATCCAAGAAAGATACGTTAGATGTATTTGACAGAGATAAAGAAATCGGTCTTAATAAAGTGCATCCCCAATCCGCCTCCTATGCCCGGCTCCCCAATGGCGCAGATACATGGAGTATCTCTTATGTGCCGACTAAAGGGATTGAGAATCAGCAAGCAAACGTTGACGTGTCTGATAATAACGGCATCTGGGTGCGAGGAGAACATTTTGCCGGGCTGAATTTTAAAGCTCTTGCTGGCTATGGGATCACAAATGTCTTTATTAATGAAAGCGTCATTAGCAGCATGGGTGAAACATCTTTTAAAAATCGTGTGGCAGCAGCTAAGATGGAAGACGTTAAAGTGCATATATGGTTTCAGTGCTTTTATAAAAACGGTTCGTGGGTAAACCCCATCAATACAACAACTAAACAATTCAATCAGGAGTATTTTGACGAATTAATAACCCGGGCGGAACGATATGTTCGCTTTGGTGATATAGCGGGAATCCATCTGGATTATGTGCGCTATCCGGGTACGGCTCATCAGTATGGTTACAGCACAGAAGTGACCGGACGTAAAGCCATTACCGAATTTTGTCGTCAAATATATGTAGCAGTCAAGGCAATTGACCCGAATGTAAAACTATCGGCAGCACTTATGAATGAAACCTCTTCAAACGCGTATTATTATGGACAAGATGCCAAGGCAATGTCTCCTTATATGGATATTTTTATTCCGATGGTATACCGGTATAGTTATGGCGCTTCCGGTATGATAGACAAAGGTGTTTCATGGGTTTTTAATACTACTAAGTGGTTTGTAAATGAAGTGAAATCAGCAGGTGAAGATACTGAAGTATGGGCGGGCATAATGACTTACAAACCTATGGCCGCAAATGACACTCAGATTCAGAATCTGTCAGCTGGTCAGTTGGAAATAGATTGTCGACTGGCGTTAAAAAACGATGCCGGTACAGCTTCCGGGGCTACAGGCATAGTATTATTCAGGTATGGTATTGTAAACTATTTTGATATGACAGCTATTTATTTTTAGCATTTAAATTCATCAAAATAATTATTTGAAGTTATCATTTTCTGAGGTATATTTTGAAGATTACTTTAGTACCATTGCAAAAAGAATTTTATGATGAAACGAGCATCAATGATCAAGTTTGAAATATTAATTATTGCCATAATGCAACTGTTGTCTGTAGGTTGTTTATCTTCTTCCAACCGATTAACGTGTAATATAGGGGTTGCTGATATCACACCAACCGATTCTGTAAAGTTGGCAGGATTTGCAGCAAGAAAAGGGCTTTCTAAAGGCATACACATGCCATTGGAAACTCACTGCCTGGCAATCAAAAAAGGGAATAGTACAGTATGTATTATTACGAATGATTTAATGGAAATTTCAATTCCTCAAGCCGACTCTATAAGAAAAGAAATTTCATTAAAGACAGGTATTCCGATGAACCATATTCTTATACATAATACTCACACTCATTCAGCTCCGAGAGTGGGCGGTTCATGGGTAAAAAAAGGCGCACCTAATTATGAATATATGCAACATACATTCAGCAGTATAATAGATAATGCTGTAGGAACAATCAACGATAAAAAAGCATATAAATCATTTGAAATCGAATATGCCATCGGACATTCTAATATGAATATAAATCGCGGGGAAGCAAATTTGCCTGTTGATGATAATGTGTACGTGGTTCGTTTACTTGGGAAAGATAAAAAAACGATAGTTTCTTTCGTGAACTATGCTTGTCATCCGGTATCGTTAGGTCCTAAAAGTGCAATTGTTTCCCCTGACTTTCCGGGAACGGTGGTACGCACTTTAGAAGCAGTATGGGGAGGAAGAGTTTTCTATTTTACAGGCGCTAGTGGTAACATAAATCCACGGATAGGTATAAAAGCCAGTACCGATTTCAGTGAAGAAAACGGCAAGTTATTGACGCAATCTTTAAATAACATTCAATTTACGCCTATTAAAGATATCAAATCATTATCGGTTTTTTCGAAAGTAGTAAAATTACCTTTCGAAATAGAAAAAATTACAAAAGAAGCTGTAAAAAATCATGCGGAAGAAATTATGAATTGGGATATGTTTCCCACTTGGAGAAGCGATGTCGAAAATTGGTGTCAGGAGATATGCGATAAAATAGATAGGGGTGATGTTCAAAATTATCTTCCTATACAAATAAATGCTGTAAAAATAGGAGGTTTAATCATGTTATTCTCACAAGGAGAGCCTTTCAATGAATATCAGATAAACTTACGTAAGAAATTTGTTAATACTCCGATTTTATTTATGGGTTATACAAATGGACAAAATTCTTATATCCCCGGTAAGAATGCTTACATGAACAGCGCCTATGATTATGAAACTAAGCAAATGCATATCTATATTAAAGCTCCTTATCCATTATCTTCAAACGCTCCGATGATATATGAATCCAATATAGAAAACTTAATAAAAGAAATTACAAAATGCAAGTAAAAAGCTCCATACATATTATCCTGTTCTTTTTGTTAGTAGGTGCTTTCAATTTATCAGGACAAAACAGTGAAAGGTATTCTATCATTCCTCAACCAAAGGTTTTAAATCCTGTAACCGGCGAGTTCGTGATAAATAACCAGACAGCACTTTTAGTAAATATTAAAAATGATAGCTGGAAAGAACTTGCAGATAATTTTGCCGCCCAAGTGCAAAGAGTTTCAGGGATAGAAATACCGGTTAAAGATATATCCTCTCCTCATTTTGGGAATACTATCATATTTAAGAACGTAGAGAATCTCCCGACAGAAGGTTATAAATTATTCGTTACTCCAAAGATCATAACCATTGAGAGTACCGCACCAAATGGTTTGTTTTATGGTATTCAAACTCTATATCAATTATTACCGGTTCAGATTTACGGGAATGAGAAAGTTTCAAAAAAAATCAAATGGAATATACCCTGTTGCGAAATTAATGATCGTCCTAAATTTTCTTATAGAGGGATCATGTTGGATGTAGGGCGTCATTTTATGCCGAAAGAATTTATAATGAAACTGATAGACCTCTTGTCTATGCACAAACAAAATATTTTTCATTGGCATCTAACAGAAGATCAAGGTTGGCGTGTTGAAATAAAAAAATATCCAAAACTCACAGACGTTGGGGCTTGGCGTAAAGAAACCACGGGTTACCCGGGTACTCCCGGAGACGGAAAACCACACGGAGGATTTTACACGCAAGAGGATATTAAAGAAGTAGTGGAATATGCACGCCAAAGATATGTAACGGTCGTTCCGGAAATTGAATTGCCCGGACATTCTTCCGCTGCAATCGCAGCTTATCCAGAATTATCGTGTTTCCCCGATAGAGAGTATGAAGTTCCTACCGGCTGGGGGATAAAGAAAGATGTATTCTGTCCTAATGCAAAAACGTTTCAGTTTCTTGAAGATGTTTTTACGGAATTATTTGATCTATTTCCTTCCCCCTATTATCATATTGGCGGTGATGAATGTCCAAAAGACAGATGGAAAGAAAGTGCTTATTGTCAGGAGTTAATGAAGGTTTTAGATTTACAAAATGAAGATGAATTGCAGATTTTCTTTGTGCAACGAATGAATAATTTCTTACGTGAGAAAGGCAAGAAAACGGTAATAGGATGGGACGAAATATTGGATGGTGGATCAGTACCTTCCACTATTGCCATGTCTTACAGAGGGCACGCTCCGGCTATGAGGGCATTGAGTCAAAATATGTACACGATATTAGCCCCTAATCGTTGGTGTTATCTGGATTATTATCAGGAGGATATGGAAAAAGAACCTAAGACACAAGCTCTCTTTTTGCCTTTGAGAAAAGTGTATGATTATTATCCGGTAAGTGATACTATCCGGGCTGAAAAACAAAAATTTATACTGGGAACACAAGGATGCATTTGGACAGAATTTATTCACACACCCGAAAGAGTAGAATATATGGCTTTCCCAAGGGCTATTGCCCTGGCAGAAGTAGGTTGGTGCGATAAACAAGACAAAGACTGGGATCTGTTTCGCAAGAAAATGCTGAAAGGGTTTCAGAGACTTGACCGGAAAAATGTAAATTATAGTAAAGCTTTTTACAATGTAGTGTATAATTTCGACAGAAAATCGACTTTCCCTAAGAAAGTAGCTCTCACATTGGATTATCCCGAAACCAAGATCCATTATACAATCAATGGTAAAGAACCTACAAGAAATTCTCCAATCTATTCAGACTCGATTACAATAAATAAAAATGATATCATAAAAGCCAAAGGATATTTAAAGAATGGAACTCAAATTGGCAAAATGAATGAAAAAAGATTTTAAAATTATAAATAAAATGAGAAAAAAATATTTGTTTATTGTCTATTGTCTATTGTTTCTATCGTTCCCTCTTCAGGCGTGCGGTGAGAAAAATGAAAGAGCAGGAACTTCCGAGAGTTTTGTAGATCAACAGGTAAGGTCTTTTGTTCGCAGTGTGTGGATGTGGGGTAGTGTCTTGTCTAACGAGCCTATACAATCGGTAATAGATAAACTTTATGCCTGTCACATTAATCAGGTTTTTCTTTTAGTGAAGGGCACTTCAGGGACAAAAACATCCGAAGATAAATTAAAAGAATTTGTCCGTAAAGCGCATAAGGCAAAAATTGAAGTCCATTTCTGGTACATTGTTAATTCCGATAAACTATATATAGATGCAAATCCGAACGCATGTATTTATCACTGCCCTAAACCTCCGGAAAACAGCAGATCTTATCCGGTAAATGATGAAAGAGTAAATTTATTATACCCTGGTTATAAAGAATATGTATTGGAAAATATCCGATATTATCTGAAAAATTTTGAATGTGACGGTGTACACCTTGACTATATCCGCTATAGCCATTTTGTCTATTCTTTTGACACCCATTCTCTTAAAAAAGCAGCAACTGCCGGATGTGACACAATACGTCTGTTAAACCTATTCAATACGGAAGCTAATTATACCAAATATGCTACTAACAATGGTTTTTTAGATCTATATAAAAGTAAGGATGAAAATGTAGTAAAATGGATAGAAATGAGAAAAAACGTGCTTTCTGATTACATGCAATCAATAAAGAATATAATCGCACAACTGAGACCCGGCATACTTCTAAGTGCGGCTTTTATGCCTGAAGGAGTAACGGATGTAGATTATTCCGATGTTTTTTATGCTCAAAATTACGCTTCCCACTCAAATTTTCTTGGTATGATAAGCCCTATGTCGTACTTTAAATCTTACGAAGAACCCACTAACTGGCTTCAGAAAATATCACAAGAGGCCCAAAAAAAGGTAAACGATTCATGTAAGATATATACAGCCATTCAAACTTTCGGTGGTGTTACCCCTCAGCAGGTAGATGAACAGATACAATACTATTACAAGGGAGGGGCCGACGGAATGGTTATCTTCAGATATGGCACTACTACAGAGGATAGCTGGGATGTAATACAAGAATGGGATGAAAAGTAAGTCGTATATAAATTCTAAAAAAAAAAAATCATATACAATACATACAATGAAAAGATTTTTATTTCACATAGTTTTTATTTCTCTGGTTATTTATTCAGGAATCCTTTCGGCGCAATGCCATTATGCCATCATACCATATCCTGAAAATATTATTCCCCAGTCAGGAGTATTTACAATCAATGAAAATACAGAAATCATTATTCAAACTTCAAAAGAAGATTATCATCGAATAATTAAATTTTTGCACGAAAGACTTAACACGGTTGCGGGTTTCTCTTTAAAAATATCAAAAAAGAAATCTCCCGTCGGTACCAACTCCATATTTTTCCGTGAAGTCGCAGGTTTTGCCCCGGAAGCATATAGATTGATTATTGATAAAAAGAGCGTTATTGTAGAAAGTTCTTACGCTAACGGAGCATTTTATGCTTTACAGACTATTTTTCAATTATTGCCTGCTGAAATATATTCCAATAGGAAACAAGGACAAATTAAATGGACATTACCCTGTGTTGAAATTAACGACACTCCCCGGTTTTCATACAGAGGTATGCATTTAGATGTTTGTAGTCATTTCTTTCCTGTTGAGTACATTAAACGTTACCTGGATTTAATGGCAATGCATAAACAAAATGTTTTTCATTGGCACTTAACCGAAGATCAAGGTTGGCGGATTGAAATAAAAAAATACCCTGAACTTACCAATAAAGGTTCCATACGAAAAGAAACCGTTATTGGAACACTTGCTTCAAAAGTATATGATGGTACCCCGTATGGCGGATATTATACCCAAGAAGAAATCCGGGATGTCGTACGTTATGCTGCTGACCGGTTTATCACGGTTATTCCTGAAATTGAGATGCCCGGCCATGCTTTGGCAGCTATCTCTTGCTTCCCTCATCTTTCTTGCGGGTTAGAGGGAAAATATGAGGTAGCCACACGTTGGGGAGTTTTTAAGCAAGTTTATTGCCCCAAAGAGGAAACTTTTCAATTTCTTGAAGATGTACTGACAGAAGTAATGGATTTATTCCCCTCGAAATTAATACACATTGGAGGGGATGAATGTCCGAAAGATAGCTGGAGAAAATGTCCAAATTGTCAGAATCTTATAACGACATTGGGACTGGAAGATGAATTTGCATTACAAAGTTATTTCATCCAGCGGATAGAAAAATTTCTCAATTCCAAGGGTCGGCAAATAATCGGATGGGATGAAATATTGCAAGGTGGGTTAGCGCCAAATGCTACTGTGATGTCCTGGTTAGGTGAAGAAGGAGGGATTAAGTCTGCACAGCAGCAGCACAATGCAATCATGTGCCCTCATCAAAAATATTATCTGGATTACTATCAGTTCAATCCGGAAGCTGAACAGCTTTGCATGGGACACTTGGTGCCTTTGCGTGAAGTGTATGATTATAATCCGGTACCGGATGTTCTCAACGCGGAAGAACAAAAATATATTCAGGGAGTACAAGGGTGTGTTTGGACAGAATATATGAAAAATCCCGAAAGAGTAGAATATATGGCATTTCCCAGGGTTTTAGCCATCAGTGAAACAGGATGGACACCTGCCCCAAACAAAAATTGGGATAGTTTTACGCAACGGTTAGAAACACACTTTAAACGATTAGATCAGTTAAATGTAAATTATAGTAAAAGATTTTATGATGTATTGATTCTTGTCCATAAAGATGGGCCCTATTCTAAAGTAATAACAATGAGTGTAGATGCGCCTGACGCCGAGATTCATTATACGTTGGACGGAACAACTCCTACAATGAATTCGCCCATATATAAAACACCTTTAGTCATTAATAAGCAACAAATAATAAAAGCAACAGCTATTCGCGATTCCAATCCCATAGGTAAAACAACTTATATGACATTTGATTAAAAACATAAAGATATGATTCGGTTAACAGAACAGCCATCAAAGTATGACAATTTAGAAAAAAAATCTGTAAAAGAAATTATTACGGATATTAATACGGAAGATAAAACAGTGGCATTAGCAATAGAAAAAGTATTGCCTGGCGTTGAAAAACTCATTACTGCTATTGAAACACAGTTACGCGATGGAGGTAGAATGTTCTATCTCGGTTGTGGTACGGGAGGCAGACTCTCCGTCCTGGATATTATTGAGCTGCCAAATACGTATGGAATAGAAAAAGGTGTAATGAATGTAGTTTTGGCAGGTGGAGTGGAAAATCTTGTCTATGCTCTTGAAGAAAAGGAAGATGATACAGAAGAGGGTTGGAATACCTTACTGAAAGAAAAAATATCATCTAAGGATTTTGTAATAGGTATATCTGCAAGCGGAAATACGCCATTTGTCTTAGCAGCATTGAAGAAGTGTAAAGAAAATAGTATTCCCTGCGGTTCTATAGTCAATAATCCTAATTCTCCTATTTCTGAATATTCTGATTACCCGGTAGAAATCATTACCGGGCAAGAGTATGTAACGGGAAGCACAAGAATGAAAGCCGGAACTTCTCAGAAAATGATATTTGACATGATCAGTACTACTGTTTTAATCCGTTTGGGTAGGGTAGAAGGTAATAAAATGGTAAATGCACGTCTTATTAATAACAAAGTAGTAGATCGCTCGGTAAGAATGCTAATGGAACGAAAAAGTATTACTGATTATGACTTTGCGAGAGAAATGATCCTGAAATGCGGTAACGTGAAAAAAGCAGAAGAATATTTATTGAGCAATGGATATAAGGGCATAAGCGTATGAAACATCAGCATGTGTTAATGAGTTTAATCTGTGTTACATTATCTTTGTGGATGGTGTCTTCCCTTGTCCGGGGACAATCGCTCAAGACCAAAGGAATATGGATGCATGGTGCAAGTTTGCCATCTAACTATCAGGACAATATTAATTTAACAAGTAAATTGTCCGGAAATAATGTTAAAGATGTTTTTCTTTTAACAAAAGGGACTGCCGGCAGCCAGACTTCAGATGTGAAAATAAACAATTTTATTGAAGCTGCTCATTCAAACAAGATAAAAGTACACCTTTGGTATGTAGTCTCGCAAGATGATTTGTACCTGAAGAACAATCCCGGCGCCCATGTGTATCACAGTCCCAAACCCGATATAAGTACCCGTCCTTACAGGATGACCAATGAAATGGTGAATCTGCATTATCCGGGTTACAAAGCGTATGTGATGAATAAAATCAAATATTTTGTTACTCAATTTAATTGTGACGGAATACACCTGGATTATATCCGGTATAGTCATTTGGTATACTCTTTTGATACTTATTCTTTGAAAAAAGCGGCTTCGTTGGGATGTGATACCGTCCGGCTATTGAGCCTTTTTAATACAGAACCAAATTATACCCGGTACGCAGTGAATGATGGTTTCATTAATTTGTATAAAGAGAACGATACTGACGTCAGAAAATGGGTGGAAATGAGAAAAAATACAATTAACGATTACATTAAATCCGTTAAAGATACGCTGATGCGTTATAAACCGGCTTTAAAATTAAGCGCTGCTTATATGCCGGAAACATCTACATCTCCGGATTATGCCGATGTTCATTATGGACAAAATCTGGCGATGCACTCGGAAAATTTAGATATTATCAGTCCAATGGCGTATTTTAAATCCTATGGCAAAACTACCTCGTGGCTTAGAACTGTCGCTACAGAATCTAAAAATAAAGTAAATAGTAACTGTGAAGTATCCGTAGGAATCCAGGCATTTGATAATGTAACTCCGATTGAAATAGGAGAACAGATGGACTATGCAACAGCAGGCGGTTCCGATGGCTTGATTATTTTTGTTTATAGTACCATTACTACAGATGAAGCGTGGAATGTAATAAAAAACAAATTTAATACGCTCACCCAAAATAATGAGACAGAAGAAGTGAAAAAAGTCAATGTCACAACCAGTGGTTCTGACATCCAAGTATCTTTGCAACTTGCAAAACCTGCTTACATAACCATGGATATTTATAGCTCGACAGGAGAAAGAGTCCTGAATAAAAGATGTGCAATGGAAGCAGGTAGTACAATGGTGAAATTTAGTTCAGCAAGTTTAAATGAAGGAGTATATTTCTGCCATTTAGGTACTTATGATTCATTTGTAACAAAAAAAATAATAATTAAAGGCGGAAGATAATACTAATTTTTTAAATTAAATCTACATGTTATTAATTGCAGATGGAGGCTCTACAAAAACCTCGTGGTCGTTAATTGATGAAGATAATCCGGTTATAGCTTTTGAAACGGAAGGATATCATCCTTTCTTTGTCGACAGCGAATACATTACCCATTCTTTAGAGACGTGTCTGACAGATGATATTAGAAAAACAGCAAAAAAAATACATAAAATATTTTTTTATAGCGCAGGAGGCGGATATTCAATAGCATCGGACAATGTGATTGTTGAAGGACTCTCACGTATATTTTCAAACGCCGGAATTAGAATAGAAACAGATTTATTAGGAGCGGCAAGAGCTTTATTGCAAGATAAAGAAGGCATGGCGGCTATTTTAGGAACAGGTTCAAATAGTTGTTTGTATGATGGAGAAAAGATAACCCATAATATTGAATCACTTGGGTTTGTATTGGGAGATGAAGGGAGCGGAGCTTATATGGGGAAAAAAATAATTGGAGATTATATTCGTGGATATATGCCTCCGGAGGTTAAAGAAGAGTTTGCAGATCATTGTAAAATGACTGCTGACGAGTTAATAGATCAGATTTATACCCAACCTATGCCTAATAAATTTTGTGCGGGCTTTTGTAGATTCATTGGCAAAAATATAGACAAGCACGAGTATTATCCTAAAATAGTTTATGATTCGTTCGAAGATCTTTTTAAAAACATAATATCCGGATATCCGGATTACAAAAAACACTCTTTTAACTGTGTAGGATCCATTGCATTTCATTTTCAATCAATACTGGCAAAAGTGGTGAAAAAGAATGGGATGATACTTGGAAATATACTGCAATATCCTATGGAAGGGTTGATTAATTATCATCAAAATAAAAAATAATATTATGGAATCAAGAAAGAATAATTACCTTATTCCAATCATTATAATAGGGGTATTGTTTTTTGTTATCGGTTTCGCGTTGGGAATCAATAGTTACCTGGTTCCTCTATTGACAGAAACATTAAATATAACTTCAGGAATTTCTTACTTAGTTATCGGTGCCACTTTTTCAGCTTTTCTTATTTTTTCATATCCGGCTGCAAAAGTGATCCAGAAAATAGGATATAAAAAAACAATGTCATTATCATTTTTATTGTTTGCAGTAGGCTTTTTGCTTTTTATTCCTTCAGCAAACCATGCAAGCTTGTGGTTGTTTCTTTTGGCATCATTTATAAGTGGAATAGGAAATACTTTTTTACAAGCAACAGTAAATCCTTATATTACCATACTTGGACCCATTGAAAGCGCAGCAAAACGCATAAGCATTATGGGAGTATGTAATAAACTGGCATGGCCCGTAGCTCCTGTCTTCTTAGCCGCAATCATAGGCAAGAATATTGATCAGGTAGCACTGACAGATATAAATAAACCGTTTTTTATTATAGTAGCTATTTTTATAGTATTAGGCCTTTTGACCTATTTTTCTCCTCTTCAAGAAATTAAGGCAGTCGGTGAAGATGAAGAAAAAATAGCTGATTGCCCCTATGCGGCTTCTAAAACATCAATTTGGCAATTTCCACATTTATTGCTTGGCGCTGTAGCTTTATTTTTGTATGTAGGTGTAGAAACCATTGCTCTTGCCACTACAGTAGATTATGCAAAAAGCGTAGGATTTGATAATCCGGAAAAATATGCTTTTTATCCCAGTTTAGGACTTGTTGTCGGGTATGTCTGTGGAATATTATTAATTCCTAAATATATGAGTCAAGGAGTTGCCTTAAAAATATGCTCTTGGTTAGCGGTAATAGCTTCTTTGCTAATAGTGTCGACTCCACCTGCTTTTTCTATCTGGTGTGTATCTGTTATTGCTCTTTCTTGTTCACTTATGTGGCCTGCTATATGGCCTCTCGCGATGGTGGATCTGGGGCGTTTTACCAAAACAGGTTCATCTGTTTTGGTCAGCGCTATCTTTGGTGGTGCAGTTATCCCTGTCCTTTTCGGGTTATTAAAAGATGCCTTAGGAGCCCAAAGTGCCTACTGGATTTGCTTTCCTTGTTTTCTTTTTATTTTATATTATGGAATTCGGGGACATAAAATTAGAGTCTCGAAAAGGTAACCAGTCAGGAATTATATGAATTAGAAGATTAAGAATACTTTTTTTGTTAATTAATTACATTTGGTATGAAACGAACATGAACTAATTTAATCGGTTATTACACCTGTATGGATGATTAAATTAGTTCATCGAGAGTTCCATACGACAACTAAAAAATAAAATTTAATCGTATGAAAAATAGATTTTCCATTGAAGTGTTGACAATCTTCTGTTTAAGCGTGTTTTTATTAAATGCCGGTCAAATAATAACAAATGTCAATCTACCAAAAACGATATTGTCTCAATCCAGTTCAACGACTCATCCGAGACTGTTTTTTACCACGAATGATATCCCCGTATTAAAGCAAAAAATTACTACCGGTAGAAGTCTGGCTGCATTTAACTTGATGAAAAACAGAGCAGACTCTTACTTGAATTTAGTCACTTCGCCTTATGTTTTCAACGGAGCTATCAGCGGAAGAGCGCTTGAAGTGCAATTGCTTGATTTGGCATTGACCGGATATCTGACCGACAATTCAAACTACACGAACAAAGCGATAGAAATAATGTGTGCCGTGGCACAGCAATCTGATGTGAACACTTTTAATACATTTAATACCCATTTAGCTGTAGGTGATATGGCACATACTTATGCAATTGCTTATGACTGGCTTGAACCTTACTTAGATACAAATCAAAAACAACTCATAGAAGATGAAATTTATAGTTTTGGCAAATGGCTCTACGATAATTCTTTAATCCAGTTCTGGGGTGCGGAATCACCTCGCCGTCTCGCGCATAATCACCAGGCTGTTACTCATGGGGCTTTGGGTTTATGTGGATTAGTATTGGGAGATAAAGCTCCTGCAGGTTGGGTCAACAGAGCCCAGAATAAAATCACGAACTATTTTGACTATGCGGTTGATAGCACGGGATGTGCGTACGAAGGGATGAGTTATCTGGCCTATGGACTGCAGCACGCGATACCTTTTGCGGAAGCGTTGAGGCGCGGTGGCGGTTCTGATATTGTAATGGAAAAATCAGTTACGAGATATATTCCTGAATATTACATGTGGCAGCTTTTGCCCGGTGGCGCAGCCGGTGTTATGCTCAATCAGTCGGAAAACACGATGAAACCTGCAGGCGGTGTAATGTACCTTGTTTCAAGGCATCAAAATAGCGTCGCTTTGTGGGGCTGGGATAGAATGGTTGGAAATACAGGTGACAAGAGTTATGGTCGGAATGCTTGGCTCGGGGCCGGAGCAAGCCTGCCTTATGTGATTCTTTGGGAAGATCAGCAGTTGCAACCTTTATCTCCGGTAAACGCAGGCTTATCAAACGATAAGTACTTTGAACGAGGTCAGGTTTCATCACGAGACGGATGGGACAATCATAACAGTTTTGTTACTTTTACTTGCGGTTTTGGTTGGAATGGCTGTTGGAATCATGGTGATGTAGGGAGCTTTACATTGAATGCGAAAGGAGAAAATTTTGTAATAGACCCAGGGCCGGGTTTAACAAAAACCATCGCACATAGTGCAATTACTGTAAACGGAGCCGGGCAAGATTGGTTGCAAAACGGTTCTGCCCCTACAGGAAAAATTACTGTATATAGAAACGATACGCTCACTACCTATATAAAAGGAGATGCCACAACAGCTTATCAACAATTAATCCCTTCAAAAAAAGTGGTAAGGCAACTTTTGTATGTGCGGAATAAATATCCATACCTTATTATTACAGACGATTTTGAATTAAAAACACCTGTACAAAAGAATTTTCAATGGCGGCTCACTACTCATTTCGGAAACAATTTGACAATAGATCAAATTCAAAACAATGTTTGTATAGTGGGTGCTTCCGGTAATGCTGAACTAAATGTAGAATGCTTATATCCTGAAACTTTCTCTCTTTCTCAAAATTCAGACCCTAACTCCAAATATAAACAGCTTGTTATTACATCAGCAACAGATAGAGGTAAGTTTATAGTTGTTTTATTTGCTACAGACGTGAATGGAATCACTCCTGTAATTACTCAAACAGGAGATGTTGATAACAAAGTATTAAACATTGATTTTGGCGACGGTGTTATGGATTCAATAAGACTTAATCTGGACAATATCGAATTTAAACGGAATTTTGCACCTGCCGGTTTGCATGAGAAATATACGGATTTACCTTTAACGGTAATGATCAATGAGGATAAAATCTGTATAAAGGGCGAGGTTGGTAAAAATGCATCAGCAATAATGTATGATATATCCGGAAGAATAATCACAACACAAATGTTTCTTCAGGGGAATATAAATTTTATCCCGGTTTCAGATATAAAAAAGGGAATGTATCTTTTACAGATAATGGAAAATAACCGAAAAAAAATCGAAAAAATTTTAGTGAAATAATTCAATATCGCTCAAATTACAATTACACTTCTTATTAGCTAGCATATATTCTGATTTGAAATCAACTGACTGGAATTGCAATCACGGTAAATAGGTCTTGTAATGTTAGATTCACATTGTTATAGATGTTGGATTTTACATTATTAAAAGACAGGTTTCTAAAAAAATATTGTAATTTTGTACCTAAGATTTTGATAAAGAATTTATTATATGAGTATAGGAGGAAGAGTATGCTAAAAGAAGAACGTCATAAAGTTATTATGAAAGAAATAAATCTTCATAATAAAGTATTATCTGTGGATTTGGGCATCTTGCTAAATGTATCAGAGGACACTATTCGTCGAGATTTGAAGGAGTTATCTGATCAAGATAGGATAATAAAAGTTCATGGAGGTGCAATTAGTAAATCGTTGGTTCGACCATTTGTTTCTAATAATAATATATATGCTCATGAGGAAAAAAAGATAATTGCATCAAAAGCTGTCACATTATTACAAAATAATATGACATTGTTTTTTGAAGGAGGTACTACTATTTTGGAATTGGCAAATCAACTTCCAAAGAATATGAATCTTACTATTTTCACAGTCAGTCCACAAGTTGCTATTACTTTATCTGATTATGAGAATATTCATGTCCATACTATCGGAGGTAAATTATATAAAAATGCGCATATCCATGTAGGAGCAAGTGTTATAAATGAACTGTCTGAAATTCATTGTGATATTTGTTTTTTAGGTGTTAATGCGATTTCTATTGAAAATGGGTTTACAGACATAGATTGGGAAACAGTACAAGTTAATAAAGCAATGATAAAAACTGCAAAAAAAACTGTATTATTAACTATTTCAGAAAAACTAAACATCACGAAAAGATATAAAGTCGCTGATTTAAGCAATATATCCTATTTGATTACAGAGCTTGATCCCAAAGAAAAAATACTACAACCTTACAAGAAGGAGTTAATTGTACTTTAATTTGTAGCGAACAGCAGAAATTGCAGGGTGTTGGCAATCGTTGGTTTCAAGACAGATCTTTTGTTAATACTTTGTCGTTTATAGTCAGATTAATACTTATGTTTTCTAATGTGACTAATGTGGTTAATTTGTAATTCTAATCCTTATTATCCTTTCTCGTGTAAAATAATATCCGTATTTTTGTTGCTGTTAAAATTCAATGAATCACAATACAAGAATGACATGCTTCTTGATTAACAGGCAATGAAAAAAGCACTGATTATCACATATTACTGGATTCCCAGTGGCGGCTCAGGCGTGCAACGGTGGGTGAAGTTTGTCAAGTACCTGCGCGATTTTGGTTGGGAACCTGTGATATACGCTCCTGAAAACGCGGATTACCCGGTAATCGACGCGAGTTTTGAAGATGATGTGCCGGCAGATATTACTGTTATTCGACACCCGATTTGGGAGCCTTACGCCTTGTACCGGAAATTTACCGGGAAGAAAGATAAGGCCATACAAACGGGATTTGTAACGGATGCAAAGCAAGAAAGCTGGAAAGATAAGCTGTCCGTTTGGTTGCGTGGTAATTTATTTATACCCGATCCCCGGGTGTGCTGGGTGGGGACTTCCGTCCGTTTTCTGAAAAAATACCTGAAAGCCAATCCTGTTGATGTTATTATTACAACCGGTCCGCCGCATTCGGTTCATCTAATTGGCCGCCGGTTGAAAAAGCAATTCCCGGCGCTGCCTTGGGTAGCGGATTTTCGGGATCCGTGGACCGGCATTTTTTATTATAAAGATTTGAGGTTGAGTCTTCCGGCAGACCTCCGGCACCGGCAATTAGAGAAGATAACGATAGCAGAAGCCGATTTGACTTTAGTAGTTTCGGCTCACATGCAGCGTGAATTCACCCATCATCATCAGCAGCATAAGCAAATTGCTGTTGTTGCCAACGGATATGATGAGGAGGATTTTAAACAGGAGGCTGTCGAACCGGATGAACAATTTGTAATTACCCATACCGGACTGCTAACTGAAAAGCAAAACCCACAGGTTCTCTGGAAAGTATTACAGGAAATTGCAGCAGAAAATACAGAATTCAGAAAGGATTTACGAATACGTTTAACCGGAAGCGTGGATGGTTCTGTGCTTAACGATATCAGATCAAAAGATTTGGACGCTAATTTGGAATTGTCGGCTTACGTGCCGCATCACGAAGCGATAAAGTTGCAACGCAGGTCACAATTGTTGTTACTTTGCCTGGTGCAGAATCCGGATACCAAATCCATTGTTACCGGCAAATTGTTTGAGTATTTGCAAGCTGACCGGCCGGTAATCGGCATAGGTTACACAGATGGCGATGCAGCGACTATACTCAAGCAAACCAATGCCGGTGTAATGTTTGATTTTGCGGATGCTGCGCTGTTAAAAGAAAAAGTACTGGATTTCTATCAACAATATAAGACGGGGAAATTGTGTGCTGCGTCTGATAAAGACGCCATCAGCCAATTCAGCAGAAGGAAACTGACAGAAAAATTGACAGTGTTATTGGATGGGTTGTTGTAAAAAAACATGAAACACCGTCAAATGTAAACAGATGAAACGAATCACCACCATAGTAGGCGCTCGTCCGCAATTCATAAAAGCAGCGACTTTAAGTCGTCAGTTTACACTTTGCGGTATTGAAGAACAGATTATTCATACGGGACAACATTTCGATGCGAATATGTCGGACGTGTTTTTCAAGGAAATGGAAATTCCCAGTCCGGCATTTCAATTAGACATTCACGGCGTAACCCATGGAGCCATGACCGGTAGAATGCTAGAAGAAATTGAGCAGATATTGTTGAAAGATAAACCGGAGGGCGTGCTGGTGTATGGTGATACAAATTCGACACTGGCCGGAGCATTGGCAGCGATTAAATTACATATCCCTGTGATTCACGTTGAAGCTGGTTTGCGTTCTTTTAACATGGCTATGCCGGAAGAGATAAATCGTATTCTCACCGACCGGATTTCAAGTTTGTTACTTTGTCCGACCGATGCAGCGGTTCAAAACCTGAAGCGGGAAGGTTTTGACGCCTATCCTGTGCAAATCGTAAAAAACGGTGATGTAATGCAGGATGCTGCTTTGTATTATGCACAAAAGGCTCAGGAGAAATCACAGATTATCAGTCAGCTTGGCTTAACTGATTTTGTGCTGGCAACTATTCATCGTCAGGAAAATACCGACGATCCGGTTAAATTACGGGAAATTATCTCTGGTCTGAATCTGATAAACAAAGAGATTCAGGTGGTAGTTCCCCTACATCCCCGTACCCGCAACATTTTGCAACAAATGAACCTGCAGCCGGCCTTTACTATCATCGATCCGGTAGGCTATTTTGATATGATCATGCTGTTAAAGCATTGCAAGTTGGTTGTGACCGACAGCGGCGGTGTGCAGAAAGAAGCTTTTTTCTTCGGGAGGCATTGCATCACCTTACGCGAGCAAACCGAGTGGGTGGAGCTGGTCGAACAGGGATTTAACCGGATTGTAGGCACGAACCCGGATTTGTTGCAGGAAGCTTTCCGGCATTTCAGTTGTAAACAGTCTGATTTTACAGTTGACTTGTACGGAAAAGGAAAAGCAGCGGAGAGGGCAACGGAAGAGATTGTGAGAATGTAGAAATAGTTAAATTGAAATAAATTAAATGAGAAGCCCGCAATATTTACATGTTTTTGCCTGTGAATCAAATTACAGTCATGCTTTACTGAGCTTGCTCGATCAGCATATTTCACTCGATCAGCACATGTTTCTGTTTGGTTTCGGAAGGGTAGATAAACAAAGGAGTGATCTGCAAAAAAAACTAAGTTCAAAGATTCTGAACGTACGTAATCCGTTCCATGTTCTGAGAATTCTATTCTCACTATATAAGTTCAAGTGGGTTTATTTTCATTATTTATCGTACGATCCAACGTTGTTATTCTGGTTTATGAATAAAAAAAGGCTGAAAAAATCAACCTGGATTGTTTGGGGTAATGATGTTTACTCGTTCTATAAAAGAAATAAAAATTTAAAAACCAGAACCTACGAATATTTCAGACGTCGTATTATACCTGTATTCCCCGAGATTGCGGCATTTGTGGAGGAAGATGTAGATTTTGTAAAGAAAAACTACAATTCTAATGCTATCTACATTCCAATCTTGTACCCTATACCGGTTAATCTGGATAATCTGAAAAATATCCCAATTAAAAATCAACACGGTTCCCCGGTTTTTTTGCTTGGCAATTCCGCTGATCCTTCTAATTTTCACCTTGAAATTATTGATGCCTTAGCAAAGTTTCAGGAAGTTGATTTTAAAATATATTGTCCGCTTTCCTATGGCGGGAGTGAATCTTACAGACAACAGGTAATTGATACAGGGAAGCGATATTTTGGAGATAAGTTTATACCATTAACAGCGTTACTCGATACAACGAGCTACGCCAATTTACTGTCTGAGGTTGACATCGCATTGATGAATCACAACAGGCAACAGGCATTAGGTAATATTCTGGCGTTATTATATTTAGGTAAGAAAGTATATCTGAGGACGAATATTACTTCATATTATTTCTTTCTTAGAAAAAACTGTAAAGTTTTTGATATTGAAGATGTTAAATCAGTTGACTTCAGCGAAATTACGAAGACAACCTCCGATATGTCTGTTAACAGCCTGATAGTTGAAAGTATTATGGATGAAAAGAATTATTTACATTTGTGGCTGAATCTATTGAAGAAACATTGAAATGATAAATGTAACCAAAACATATTTACCTGATAAAAAGAAGTATCAGTCATACGTTGACAGCATATTTGAATCAGGATGGATTACCAACAATGGTAGTCTGGTAAATCAACTTGAAAAAGAATTGTGTGCCTATTTGAACGTTGAACATCTGTTGCTGGTTTCAAATGGCACATTAGCGCTACAGATCGCATTTAAAGCGCTGGGACTGAATGGCGAGGTTGTTACAACTCCTTTTTCATTTGTGGCTACAACAGGTAGTTTAGTCTGGGAACATTTAACTCCTGTATTTGCTGATATAAATCCGGACACCTATAATATAGATGTTCAGAAAGTTAAGCGAATGATTACCAAGAAGACTTCGGCTGTACTTCCGGTACATGTTTTTGGAAATGCCTGCGAAGTAGAAGAGTTGGAGTTGATTTGTAAAGAGCATGATTTAAAATTGATTTTTGACGCAGCTCATGCTTTTGATGTAAAAAATGATTTGAGGAATGTGTTAAATTATGGGGATGCCTCAACCCTGAGTTTTCATGCTACAAAGATCTTCCATACCATTGAAGGTGGTGCTATTGTATTTAAAAGAAAGGAAGATTATGACAAAGCCAGGTTGTTGATTAACTTTGGAATTTCCGGTTATGATCAGGTAGATACAGTGGGAATCAATTGTAAAATGAATGAGTTTCAGGCTGCTATGGGTTTGGCTGTGCTGTCAGAGATGTCGGAGATTATTGAGCGTAGAAGCAAAGTATGGATACGCTATTTTGATCAATTCAAATCTTTTCGTGATATACAATTACAGAAAATGAATTCTGATTTTTCAAATAATCATGCCTATTTCCCTGTAGTTTTTAAAGATGAGGAAACTACCCTCAGGATAAAAAAAATATTGAATGAACAACAAATATTCCCCAGGAGATATTTTTATCCCTCATTGAATAAGTTGAATTATTTAAATGAATATCAACCTTGTCCGGTTTCTGAAGATATTGTAACCAGAATTCTGTGCTTGCCGATGTATGGTGATTTGGAGGCTTCTGTACAAGACCAGATTATTGAAATTGTGTGTAATAATCTCAAATAATATGCAAACATCGTTTTATTCTCCATCAGAGTTGGCCGTAATAGGATTTAAGAAATTAGGTGTAGATGTGAAGATTAGTAAAAATGCATCCATCTATTCTCCGGAAAAAATGGTTATTGGAGATCATGTGCGAATAGATGATTTCTGTATTCTGTCTGGAGAGATTAAATTGGGTTCGTATATTCATATTTCAGCCTATACGGCTATCTACGGAGGATTTGGTGTTGAAATGGAAGACTTCGTAACAGTTTCCGGTCGGGTGATGATTTACAGTCAAAATGATGATTACAGTGGTGATTATATGACGAACCCGACAGTCCCGGCTGAATTTACTAATGTAACAGGCGGTAAAGTTGTGCTAAAGAAACATGCTATCATTGGGGCAGGCGCCATCCTGCTTCCAAACATTACGATCGAAGAAGGAGGATGTTTAGGTGCAATGAGCCTTTTGAAGTCAGATATTCCGGCATGGGAAATATTTGCAGGTGTTCCTGCGAAAAAAATATTGAAAAGAAGCAGAAGAATTCAGGATTTGGAACAACTTGTGAAATGATATTATTTAGTTGTGATTTTCTTTAAAACCTCTTTTATCTCACTCCATTTTTCAGGCAGAAAAATCATTACAGCCAATAGGTACAAGACTAAAAATGTAACTCCCATGTACAATAATTTTATTGCAGCTGTGTTTGCCGGATAAGGAATTATCCAGGTGATAATGCCGGTTATGGAGCTTATCATGAGTGTTATGATTAAATCTCTAACCTGATGTCTGTAAAAATGGCGGAGTGACTTCTTGATTGAAGCCATGGAAATCAGATAAGCAAGGAAATTGGCAGCTACAAATCCGGCCAACATCACTTCAATGCCAAAACTGAAACAGGAGATAATGGATATCACAATCAGCGTTTTTTTTATTATTTCAAGTTTCAGGCTGGTTGCCGACTGTCCCTGAGCATTTAAAACATTGATGTTGATAGTAAACATGGGTGTAAACAGATTTGCAAGTAAAAGTAGTTGTAACAGGATAACCGATGGTAGCCATTTTTCAGTGATTAAGGTAACCACGATGGGTTGAGCTGCTACCATCAGGAATATCACAAAGGGAAATGTAATGGTTGAAACAGAAGTGATTAATTTTCTGTATATCCGTAATAACCTCGGTTTATCATCATGGATTTTAGATAATACAGGGAAAATCCCCGAAGATAAGATGCTTTGTGTGGCAGCATTTACGGTTTCACTGTATTTGTTTGCCTGCGTGAAATATCCGACTTGTTGTATGGGATAAAACCGGCCGATGATTACAAAATAAAGCTGGTTGAAAATTGCATTCAGACTGGTCTGTCCGAGCAAGGGAATGGAAAACTTCCATAAGTTCTGAATGGTTGAGATTGTAAAGCTGAACTGTGGTTTCCAGTGAAGAAAAAAGGGAAAAGCGATTGCTTTCAACCCGTGAAATGCCAGTTGCTGATAAACTAGTGTCCAGACACCAAAACCCCTGATAGCCAGTATGACTGCCAAGATACCGCTGATAGCTACGCTGACGATGTTGACGATGGCAATTGACTTATAATCCAGTCTTTTCAGGAGCTGTGTTTGCTGAATTAAATACAAAGGGAATATCAGCACTGCGATAAAAAGAACGCGTGAATACTCAATCAGCGCCGGCTGTGAAAAAAAACGGGAAATCAGAGGTGCTGAAAAATAAAGAATCAGGTATAATACTGCCGAAGTCAGGAGATTCAGAAAGAAAATGGTATTCAGATCTTTCTCTGTCGTGTCTTTTTTCCGGATCAGACCCTGTGCAAATCCGCCGTCAATCAATACGGTTGAAACTCCGATAAAGATGAACAATACACCTATCATTCCGTAATCAGCAGGCATGAGTATCCTGGCCAGGATAATTCCGATAATCAATTGGATGAATTGTATTCCGAAGATATTTACAGAACTCCAGGCCAATGCGCCGATCATATTTTTTTTCAGATTATCTCCCATGTCAGGCTTTTATCTGATGTAATTTCAATGCTGATAATAAAGTTAATACCTGAAATTTTTCTCCGGCATTACCGGTTTTAAACAGCCTGATACAATCTTCCTGTAATGTCGAATTATACTCCAGTAAAATGATGTGCTGCTGAAAGTATTGTTCCAGATAAGTTGCAAGTGTTTTATTTTCAGTCAACCAGAAATCAAAAGGATTCATGCCCGATTTGAGTTTACCGGAAAGCTTGTCGAAGAATTTCAGACTCATTCGCTGATAATATCTTAAATCGGTGTATTTAAGAATATTGTTTGATTTCAAAGGAGATACACCTGTTTTCTCCCAAGGGTACCTGGCAAAATCACGGTGTTTGACCTTTATCCATTCGATATAAATTTGTTGTTTGTATTTCAGTTCGTCCGGTATGGAGTAACAATAACTTAAAAAATCCACATCCAGAAAGGGGGATACGGCATGAGAAACTTGATCGAAAATGTAGTTTCCATTCATGGCTCCCAGGAAAGCTCTGCTGTAAAACTTATATAATTCTTCGTTTTCGTATTGTCCCGTTATTTCAGTTAGTTTTGCTTTGATAGCATCAGCCAGTACGGTTGAATACATCCCGTCGGTAATACCGGGTTTCACTGTCTGAGGAGCTGATAAAAATGAACCAATTACCGCGTCTCCAATTAATCCGGTGTGAACTAAACCGTAATTTTTGAGGTCGATGCGCCGGATAGCGTCCAGTACATGTACACCTCCGGAGTAAATAACTAATCCGTCGTTCAATCTGACAGTCGGGTCGATTTCTTTCAGATAATCCCCGCTTCCGAGCGACTTGAAAATAAATTCATGTCCGTAATCCCTGGCAATCTTACGGGCAATTTTTTCGTCGAGATATCCTTCCTGTGAAAAAGTGAAATTCAATTGATTGGTATAACCTATTTTATGTGCGACCAGTATCGTCATACGTGAATCCAGGCCGCCACTCAGGGTAGCAGCATGCCCGTAGCCATAAGCTTTGTCTTTTTCAAATTGAAGTCTCACCGCATTGCCAAACAATGCATCAATATTGTCGATGATCTGTTTTTTGCTGTCGGTTGTTTTGTGGATGTTCTTCAGATGGAAATAATTCGCGATCTCCAGTTTGTTGTTCTCAAAAATCAGAAAATTCCCCGGCATCAGTCGTTTTACTTGTGCAACTAAAGTGTGCTCTTCCAACATAAACCCGTTTGTCAGCAAAAAGTAAGCGGCGTGTTCGTTGAGCGTTTTGTCAATCCCGAACTCATCCATCAGATGAGATATTTCAGCTAAATCAGACGAACAAATAAAATAATCGCCGTGCAAAAGATAAAAAATACGTTTTGAGCCGGTATGATTGGTGAATACAAAACAGGTATTAGTCGATTTGTCAAAGATAAGACCTGAATAATCGCCTCTCAATTCATTAACAAATGTCTTACCCTTACTTGTGTAGAGTGTTTTTAACAGCGAAAAAACATCATCAACCTGATATTTTTGTTGTAATTGATTCAGGTTCAGCAATACCCCATCAGTTACAATAATGAAATTCTCATCTTCCTGACAAATCTTTTCAGCTAAAAATTTAGTAATTGTAAATTGTTCGATTCTGATCTGGTTCCCGGAGATATGTTTAAGACTAAAATCACTCGGATTTTCAATTGCGGACTTATCTCTGAAAGAAAAGTCTTGCGTAATGGTATGTTTGCTGAAAATAGCTGTAAATCCTGCCATGCAATTGTTATTTCGATTTGATTACATCGAATCCTTCCCCGTAAACTCCGATTACAGATGACTGAGAAACAAACGCATTGGGGTCAATTTCCTTTACGATTCTGAAAATAGCTACCGATTGATTCTTTCTTGCCAGCACTGTAATTACTTTAACCGGTTCTTTTGAATACCAGCCTGTTCCGTCTAAGATGGTAACCCCTCTGTGCAATTCCGAATTGATCCTGTTAGCTATTTCATCATATTTCTTCGAGAAAATAAAGAACTGTACCGATTGCCTGACCCCGTTCACAACCATATCGACAGCTACGGTTGAGACAGCCAGGGTTGTAAGGCCGTATACGATTTTCTCCAGGCTTCCGAACTCTAAAAAGTAAGAAGATGAAATGATTAATACATCGGTGTACAACAATGCTCTGCCGAGGGTTACATTACGGTGCGTGTTTATAACCTTGGCAATGATATCCGTACCTCCCGAACTGCCGTTGTTGATGAAAATAAGACCGATCCCGCTTCCCATGATTAAACCGCCCAGTACGCAAGCCATAAAACTTTCACTTTCCTGTACAAAGGTGCCACGAGGAAATTCGGGTATAACGCTTAAGAAGAATGTCAGAATCCCTACACCTATCACGGTTCGAACACTAAACTGTTTACCGACGGTTTTATATGCAACAATAAGCAGAATCAGGTTGATGGTCAGGTAAGTGACTGAAATGGGGATACCCGTAGCGTAAAAGAGCAAAGCCCCGACACCGGTAACTCCACCACCTGTTATCTGGTGCGGAATCAATAAGCCCTTCCATGCTATTGCATAAAGAAATAACCCGAAAGTGATCAGAACATATTGACGTATACTGATCCAGGTTTTTTTTGTGCTTGATTGTAATGTCATAATACTGTCTGTGATTAGCTAATAGCTAATAGTGAATAGCGAAATTAGTGGTTAATATAACCTTATATGGCTTAAACGTTTAAATATTCTCTTCTGTTATTCGCTATTCACTATTCGCTATTCGTTTTTAACTTTCCGCTCTCCGCTAAATGACGATGTTAACAATCTTCCCGGGTACCACGATTACTTTTTTGACCGGTGCACCATTCAGCTGCTTGATTGTATTCTCATCTTCCAGCGCTGCTTTTTCTACATCAGTTTTGTTCATGTCGGCCGGAAGTTCCAGTGTAAATCTTACTTTCCCATTGAATGAAATCGGATATTTCACGGTCGATTCAATTAAAAAGGTTTCATTACAAACCGGAAATGCAGCATCGCAAACAGTGCCCGTATGTCCAAGCACATGATACAGTTCCTCCGCTATATGCGGTGCAAAAGGAGCCAGTAAAATCACCAAAGGTTCCAAAATTGCTTTTTTGCTGCATTTGAGCGCCGACAATTCATTCACACAAATCATAAAAGCAGAAACAGATGTGTTGAATGAAAAGTTCTCGATGTCGAAAGTAATCTTTTTTATTGTCTTATGCAAAGTTTTGAGTTCTTCGGCAGAAGGTTGTCCGTCATTCAGAATCAATACTCCGTCTTTATAGAACAGAGACCACAGACGTTTCAGGAAGCGGTGTACTCCATCGATACCGTTGGTATCCCAGGGTTTCGACTGTTCCAGCGGACCGAGGAACATTTCATACAGGCGCAAGGTATCGGCTCCGTACCTTTCCACGATATCATCCGGATTCACCACATTGAACATGGACTTTGACATTTTTTCAACGGCCCATCCACAAATATATTTCCCCTCTTCAAGAATAAACTCTGCATTTTTGTATTCGGGATTCCAGTTTCTGAATTTCTCTATATCAAGGTGATCATTTGAGACGATGTTTACATCCACATGAATGGGGGTCGTTTCATATTGGTCTTTCAGATTCAACGAAACGAAGGTATTGGTGTCTTTAATTCGATACACAAAGTTGCTTCGCCCCTGAATCATTCCCTGATTGATCAGCTTTTTAAAAGGTTCATCTTCACAAACTAATCCGAGATCAAATAAAAACTTATTCCAGAAACGACTATAAACGAGGTGGCCGGTAGCATGCTCCGTCCCTCCGATATATAAATCGACATTGCGCCAGTATTCGTTAGCATCCTTGCTTACCAACGCTTTATCATTTTTCGGATCCATATAGCGCAGATAGTAAGCTGATGAACCTGCAAATCCGGGCATTGTACACAATTCCAGTGGGAAACCATCTTCTGTTTGCCAGTTTTTTGCCCTGCCCAATGGAGGTTCACCTTTTTCTGTCGGCAGAAATTTATCCACTTCAGGAAGAACTAAAGGTAATTTGCTCTCATCAAGCATGTAGGGCATACCGTCCTTGTAATAAACAGGGAAAGGTTCTCCCCAGTAACGTTGACGACTGAAAATGGCATCGCGTAGGCGGAAATTCACTTTGATTCTACCAATACCATTTTCCTCTACATAAGCTTTGGCTTTTTCAATGGCTTTTTTAACAGTCAGACCGTTCAGGAAGCCTGAATTAATCATAATGCCTTCTTTTGCATCAAAACTTTCTTCTGAAACATCGCAACCTTCAATCAGTGGGATAATTGGTAGGTTGAAGTGTTTAGCGAAGGCATAGTCGCGACTGTCGTGAGCCGGTACCGCCATAATAGCTCCGGTTCCATATCCAGCCAGTACATAATCCGAAATCCAAACCGGAATTTCTGTTCCGCTGACCGGATTGATGGCATACGAACCACTAAAAACGCCGGTAACGCGCCGGTCGGCAATTCTTTCCCTTTCGGTTCGTTTCTTTGTTGCATCAAGATAAGCTTGCACTTCAGCAGCCTGTTCCGGTGTGGTGCAAACTTCAACGAGCTCGCTTTCAGGAGCAAGCACCATGAAAGTTACCCCGTATATTGTGTCGGCGCGGGTGGTGAATACATCAAAGTTAAGTTCTTTGTTTTTAAGTTTGAATGACATTTCAGCACCTTCGCTCCGGCCAATCCAGTTCTTTTGTGTTTCCTTCAGCGAGTCCGTCCAGTCGATTTTCGACAGTCCGTCCAGCAATCTTTGTGCATAAGCAGAAACCCGCAAACTCCACTGGCGCATTACTTTCTGTTCAACCGGATACCCTCCGCGAATAGAAAGACCCTCGCTGACCT